>Ga0310691_10007107_pt1 | contig 11765 bp, 5 predicted proteins | sample 176DNAGHGlowgp2_FD_203887 | JGI IMG/M metagenome (GOLD analysis project Ga0310691, IMG submission 203887) | Sheep rumen microbial communities from Palmerston North, Manawatu-Wanganui, New Zealand - 1766 DNA GHGlow gp2 (v2) (version 2) | ecosystem: Host-associated > Mammals > Digestive system >... | reverse complement strand
ACCTGGAACGACAGCACCTATACCGATGCTGAAGGCAAGCGGAAGACGGACTACTACAGCCTGTGGGCTGCGGACGTCAACTACGTGGACGGCAAGTACATCTGCTACTATGCCTCGGCCCTTTGGGGCAACGGCTCCCGCACCGGCATCGGCGTGGCTGTGGGCGACTCGCCTACGAAGTTCACCGACAAGGGCAAGCTCTTCCGCAGTACGGAGATTGGCGTGAAGAACAGCATCGACCCTTGCTACGTCGAAGAGTTCGACAAGAAGTACATCGTCTGGGGCAGCTTCAACGACATCTGCATCGCGGAACTAACCGAAAATGCCCTTGCCATCAAGAACTTCAACCCCATCAACAACCCGCAGCCCAACGGCTCCTGGAAGCGTCACGCCGGCGTGACGAAGCTGGCAGGCGGTGCCTTCGAGGGGGCGATGATTTACAAGCGCGGCAAGTACTACTACCTCTTCTGCAGCGTCGGCTCATGCTGCGAAGGCGAGAAGAGCACCTACAAGACGGTCGTCGGGCGCTCCACGAAGCTCATGGGGCCGTACGTCAACAAGCAGGGCGGCCAGATGGTCAGCGACAACTACACAACCATCATCTCCGGAAACGACCGATGGAAAGGCCCAGGCCACAACAGCGAAATCATCACCGACGACGAGGGGCAGACTTGGCTCCTCTACCATAGCTACGACAAGAACAACAACTGCAACGGTCGCCTCATGCTTCTCGACAAGATAACTTGGCAGAACGACTGGCCCGTCATCAATGACGGCCACCCAAGCAGCGACGAGATGGACGCTCCGGTCTTCTATACCGGCAACGGAGCCAACGTGACGTACAAGGTGGTCAACGCCGACCTGATGAAGAGCGGTTGGAAGGGCTGGAACGTGACTGCCAGCGAGGATTGCGACAACGCAAGCGGCAAAGGCTCTGCCTTCATGCCCTTCGGCTATGCAAAGTTCGGCGGCACATTTGACATCTCGCAGACCGTGACGGCCAGCGTGCAGGACGGCCTCTACGAGATGAAGCTGAACGGCATCGACACGGAGCACAGCGTGGAATACTACGTCGGCAAGGTGGCAACGCCTGTCCTCTGTCCTGCCGACAACGGCACGACAGTTCCCACTTCCGACGCCGTCGTTGCCAACAACTTCCTCAACGGCAAGTTCTCGCAAAGCGTCTATGGACTCGTCATCGGCGGCAAGCTGACCTTCGGTATGCGCACCAAGCAGCCCCTTTCCGAGACAGAGCGCTTCTGCGTAGCCAACATCAACATCATCTACCGCGACAAACTGGCTAATTCCGACCCCACAGCCCTGGCTTCCGTCCTGGGCAGCTACTATGCAATGGCCGACAGCTTTGCAGCCAGCGGCAAACCCTATTATAATGGTTACAACAAGACGTTGGCTTTCTACAAAGAGACAGCCGAAGGGACCGAAGATGCACAGACGCGCTACCAGCAACTGCTGAGAATCAACCGTACCGTGGACAGCCTGCAGGCCAGTATCGATGTCTATGCCGGCCTTGCCGTCGAAGTGCAGACACTTCAGGACAAGATAACTGTTGCCGAAGCCGGAGGCTACGCCACCCAGGAGGCAAAGGATGCCCTGGCAGTAGGGCAGCAGGTGCTCGTCAATCGCGACTACAAGGACAAGGAAGTCAAGGCACTGATTCTGCGTCTTCAGAATGCAGGACGCAACATGACGTATGCCTATCAGACCGGCGACGGCACAAAGGAGAATCCCTACGTCATACTTCGTCCCGAACAACTCGACCACATGCACGACGTCCTCATCCAGGACCAGATGGTTTACTTCGTCCTCGGCGCTGACGTCGATATGGAAGGCTTTGACTGGAAACAGCTCAACACGAGCGAGAACAGTTACCGCTACTGGATCAACTTCGACGGACAGGGACACATCATCCGCAACCTCACGCCCAACGGAACAAGGTACTATCCCAGCTTCTTCGGCACGATGTGCGGCGAGATACGCAACACAGGCTTCGTCGATGCGAAGGTCGAAGGAACAGCGTCCGGTGCTGCTGTCATCGGTGGCACACTGGGCCACAGCACCTTCAAGGATGCAGAGGACAACCTCTATCCCGTCGTGATAGAGAACTGCTACGTGACCGGCACCGTCACCAGCAAAGGATACGTCGGTGCCATCGGCGGTACGCTTGGCAACTCACCCGTCATCATCCGCAACTGCTACAGCGCAGTCACCGTTACGGGCAACGGCACATCGGCCAACTATTCCGGAGGCCTCGTCGGACGAGTACGAACAGACCTGACCATCGATAACTGCTATGCGGCAGCTCCTGTCTCGTCGCCCATAGCAGGCGGCATCGTGGCAGGCGGGCAGAACGATGCAACGCCAGGCAGCATCTATAACAACGTCATCGCCTGGAACCCCACCGTGGATGGCGCAACGGCAGCTCCTTTCGGCTTCACCACAGAGCTCGACGTCCTTGGCGGCATCTATACCTTTGCCGACATGCTGCTCAACGGAGAACCCGCAGAAGGAGGCCTGAGCCACATGGACCTCTGTGGCGTAGCAGGCAAGTGGGGAGCTCCCTGGTACACAGACCCGACGGCAGGCAACGGCTATCCCATCCTACAGTGGCAGTACGACAGAGGCGACTACCGCGAGATATGCGGCTTCGATGCCGAGAGCGACCCAACAGGCATAGTCGCTCCTGCCTCCTTCACCGAAAGGGAACACATCATCTACAATCTCTCCGGCCAACGACTGCAGAAGATGCAGAAGGGCATCAACATCGTCGGAGGCAAGAAAGTGGTCATTAAGTGATAGATTATTAATCCCAAGCTTCTATCGGCATGAGACATCCATTATCCATCCTCCTGCTGCTGTGCTGTTGCCTTCCCCTTTGGTCGCAGTCACAAATAGTCAGTGGCATCGTCAGCGGCCCCGATGGTGTCATAGCCAAAGTGTCAGTCCGCGAGATAGACAAGAACCAGCGCTTCTTCAACGCCACAAAGACAGACAGAAACGGACTCTTCTCCTTCAAGGTGCGCGACATAGAGCACTCCCTACAGTTCTATGCCCCAGGCTATCGCACCATAACGCACAAGATGTTCGGCGAGAAGGTGATTCGCGTTAAGATGGACAAGCGTCGCATCTCGCCCAGCGTGAAGAAGGCAAAGGTCGTGCTCAAGAGCGACAGACTGTTCAACGGACATTACCTCGGCGAAGTCGTGCGTCAGTATGCATGGATAGAACGATTGAATGACACGCTGTTCGCCATCATCCTCCCTATCGAGATGGAGCGGACAGTCGATGAGTATGCGGCAGGCAGGCAGCTAATCATCCTGGACGATTACGACCGCATGGTGATGCAGCTGGAGAATGTCGTAGATGCCTATCCCGTCCGAGGTAACCCGGCAGATGTGGACCAGTCGAACATTGTCCAGACATATATCGGCCTTGAACATGGAGATGATGCCACCTATGTTCCGGGTGCCAGCGAGAGCACTGACAGACTCTATGCCTATCCTCACTTCGAGATTTCCCGTGCACAGCTCGAGAGGCTATGCAACGAGCCGAGTCTGCTTAGCCGTCTGGCCGTCGATAACTATCGTGGCAATAACTACTGGAACCTCTTCCCGACGCCACAAACCATAGAACTCATCCAAAAGGCACTTACCAAAAAGGTGAAACGCTGAAACTTTGTATGCATAAATGGTAATGAATAGAATAAAAAGTTTTATCCTTGGCTCTATTTCCAGTAAAAGGGGATGGCAGGTCTTTCTTCTGTTCCTCTTCTGCGGGAGTCTCTGTCATGCAGAGGACGACAAGACATTCTTCCTCATCTCAGACACCCACCTCGACACGCAATGGAACTGGGATGTCAAGACCACCATCTCCCAGTACGTGAAGAATACACTGGTCGATAACATGGCTCTGATGGACAAGTACCCAAGTTTCCACCTCAACTACGAGGGCGCCATCAAGTACATGTGGATGAAGGAGTACTACCCTGCGGAGTTCGAGAAGCTGAAGGGCTACATACGGAGCGGGCAGTGGCACGTGAGCGGAATGTCCGTCGATGCCAGCGACGTGATGATGTCGTCTGCCGAAAGCATCCTGCACAGTATGCTCTATGCCAACCGCTTCTATCGACAGGAGTTTGGCGTGCGCGGCGGCTATGATGTCATGCTGCCCGACTGCTTCGGCTTCTCCTATGCCCTGCCTTCACTCATGCGACATGCTGGTCAGAAGGGCTTCCATACTGCTAAGCTCGGATGGGGCTCAGCAGCCTACGACAAGCTACCGCACTTCGGCGTCTGGCAAGGCGTCGATGGCAGCAAGGTCTATGCCATCTATAAGCCAGGAGCATACGACGCGCACGAGGACTGGAACAAAGACCTTACGAACGATGCCGACATACTTAGCAAGATAAATACAAACATCTCAGAGAGCGGCGTGCCGGTGGCCGTGAAGTACGTCGGCCCTCGTGGCGACCGGGGCGGTGCCCTCCAGGACAATCCCGGCAAGGACGGCGAGAACACACCCTACTGGCTCAGCTACAACGTACAGAAAAAGGACGGAGCTGTCAAGGTGCGTCTGGTCTCGCCTGACGACTTCTTCCAGTACATGGAGGAGCACGACAAGGGACAGTATAAGGTGTGGAACAGCGAGCTGCCCATGCGTGTTCATGGCGTCGGAGCCTATACAAGTTGGGGTGCCTTGAAGCTATGGAACCGCAAGAACGAACTGCTTGCCGATGCTGCAGAGAAAGCCTCTGCGCTCGCTATGTGGCAAGGTGTCCGGGACTATCCTTCGCAACAGCTTCGCGACGCCTGGGTGCGTACCCTTTGGCAGCAGCATCACGACGGCATCACTGGCACCAGCATCCTCTCGGCAAATGATTATTCCTATAATGAATACTATCTTGCCAACCGTGCCTTTGCACAGGAACTGCAGACGAGTGCCGGTGCTGTCATACAGTTGATGGATACACAGACAGAGGGCATACCCATCGTGGTCTTTAACCCGCTTTCGCACGAAAGGACGGACATCGTGGAGGGCTCTGTCTATACAGGTCGCTATGAGAACAGCGTCCGTGTCCTCGACCCTGACGGTAACGAAGTGCTCTCGCAAGTCACCGACTACGATCTGGTCACTAAGCGTCTGCATTTCATCTTCGCCGCTACAGTGCCTTCCCTCGGCTATGCCGTCTATGATGCAAGGGTGGGGGAGAAGCCGACACTGACGTCCGACCTCAGCATAGAGTCCAGTGGCAGCTTGCAGAAAATATCCAACGGGCGGTATCGCGTCACTGTGAACAACAATGGCGACATCAGCGGCCTCTATGACCTTAGGAACAGTCGCACCCTCATCGGCTCTGCTGTCCGTCAGCAGCTCATCTATGACCACGAGGACACTTGGCCGGCATGGGAAGTCAGCTACACCGATGTCTGCCGTACACCGTCATCATACGTCTCAGGCGATACAAAGATAGAGCTCGTAGAGGACGGCCCGTTGCGCAAGTCGCTTCGTGTCATTCGTCAGAAGGAAGGCTCTACCTTTGTGCAGTACATCCGCATGAATGCCTTGAACGACCGTGTCGAGTGCGTCAACGAAGTGGACTGGCAGACCTATGAACGAATGCTTAAGGTCAACTTCCCCTTCAGTTTCAGCAATGCCACCGATACCTATGATATATCCCTGGGCACCATCTCGCGTGGCGTCCGCACCAAGGACGAGTATGAGGTCTGCGGACACCAGTGGGCTGACCATAGTGCTACGAATAATCTCTACGGTGTAGCTATCCTGAGCGATTGCAAGTATGGTTGGGACAAGCCGTCAGCCACATCGCTTCGCCTGACTCTGCTGCGCACACCTTCGTGCAAGAACTACAGCCATCAGGCTAACATGGACCTGGGCCCCAATAGGTTTACCTATGCTCTGCTGCCTCACGAGGGTGGCTGGAGCGAGCAGACACAGATGCAGGCCGGTCAGCTCAACCAGCCGCTTATTGCCTTCGTCGCTCCCAAGCATCATGGCCTCTTCCATGGTCGCCGTGTTGACTTCTTTTCGCTCAGCACCGACAAGGTTGCCATCAAAGTCTTGAAGAAAGCCGAGGACACCGATGAGTTCATCGTGCGCGTCTATGAATGGGCAGGCGAAGACCAGCAGGATGTGCGCCTCTCCTTCCCCATGTCAATCATCTCGGCCCGCGAGGTGAACGGCATTGAGGAGGAGATTCCAGGTGGAGAGTGCACGATAGTCGATGGCAAGCTCTCATTCGACATCAAGCGCTATCAGCCCAAGACCTTTGCCATCCGCGTTCCCATGTTAGGCATTCTCCACTATGGGGGAGAAGACGAAATCAATCATCCTGGCTACCCACTTGAGATTCCCTACAACATCGACCTGATGAGCTACGACAGTTCGCGCGGCAATGCTGCCAGCACTTATACCTACGCTTACCCTGCCGAGCTCATCCCCGACACGCTCCTCTGCGACGGCATGGACTTCGTGATGGGACCGCGAACCAACAGCGAAAAGAATGTGCTTCGCCTGAGCACAGCCCAAACCATCTCCCTCCCTTCATGGATGAACAAGACTAAGTACAAGCTTTATCTGCTCATGGCGAGCCCTACGGAGGCTGGGGCAAAGGTGACGGTAACGGCGGGCGAACAGGAGACAGTCCTGGACGTGCCTTATTTCTCGGGGCGCGCTGCAGAGCCGCCTTCCTGCACGACGTTGACACAGAGCTACCGCAAGCAGAACATCGTCTTTGCCAGCTCACATGCTCATAAGGTCTCGGACAAAACGAACCAGGCCATGCAGATGCTATATATATATAAATATGGTATAGAGTTGCCCGAAGGAGTGAGCGAAGTTACTCTTAACTCATCCGACCGCAAGACCTTCCTCTTTGCAGCCACGATAGCTCCCAATCATAATGACGATGTGGTTCCCTTCGCTCCCCTTACTACCGAGGTGGAGACACCGAAATCATGGTCGATGTTCATTACTCAATGGTCAATGGACGACCGTCTCGTTCCGCGTTCTGTATCGGCTTCGCATCAGAACGGCACCAACGAGTCGGCAGCTAAGGCCAACGACCAGGACCCGACAACCAAGTGGTGCGTCACGAGTTCGCAGAGCCAGACGCCTTGGCTGCAATACATACTGCAGGACACCGCCGTCATAGACCGATGGATGGTGCTTGGTGCTGCCCGTGAGAGTGGAGGCTATGTGGCCCGCTCCTTCAAGCTGCAGTATCTGGCAAACGATGGTACATGGGTCGATGCTGATGTGGTGCAGGACAATCAGGTGAACAAAGTCGTCCGCACCCTGAAGCAGCCTATCACCACAACCCGCGTCCGCCTGCAGATGGTGCAGGGTGAGTGGGAAGCCTATACTACCCGCATCTATGAGTTTGCCGTCTATGGCTACCTCAAGAGCGACGAAGACAGCCTCACGCCAGTCCTCGAGGAAGACGGTGACGAAGGGCCGTGGTACGACCTTCAGGGCCGTCAAGTGGTCAGTGGCAAATTCAGGAGAGGTATTTATATACAGAAAGGAAAGAAGATAGTGAAACCCTAAAACAATAATGCTATGGAATTAAAGACATTCAAATTCGCAGGCGAGGCGTTGATACTCGCTGTAGGCATCTTCTTTGGATGCAGAGCTATCAAACAAGGTATCGTACAGTTCAAGGAAATGGACCGTACCGTCACAGCCAAAGGTCTGTGCGAGCGGGAAGTGAAGGCTGACAAGGCGACGTGGCCGTTGAAGTTCAAGGAGCTGGGCAACGACCCTGCAGAACTCTATGGACGCATCGAGAAGGACAACGAAGTCATCCTGAAGTTCCTCAAAGAGGGCGGACTGACGGACGATGAGATCTCCCTGGCACCTCCCACGCTCGTTGACCAGCAGGCCAACATGAGCTATTCCAGCGAGACGGTGCGCTATCGCTACAAGGCAAACTGCGTCGTGACCGTCGTCAGCAAGAACGTGGACCTCGTGCGCAAGCTCGTCAACAAGCAGCCTGAGCTGATGCGTCAGGGCGTGACCATCGTCGGCAATGAGTACGACGACGAGTCAGTGGTAAGCTATGAGTTCACCGCCTTGAACGACATCAAGCCGGAGATGATAGCTGAGGCAACAAAGAACGCCCGCAAGACGGCAGAGCGCTTTGCCGAGGACTCGGAGAGCGAGCTGGGCAAGATACGCACAGCCGACCAGGGTCAGTTCAGCATCGAGAGCCGCGACAAGAACACGCCGTGGCTCAAGAATGTGCGCATCGTCACCACTGTCGTCTATTACCTCAAGGACTGAGCCTTTAACTCTTCCAGTGCCCTGCACAGTTGGTCGGGGCAGGAAGTTCTCTTCGTACCGCAGCGAATGCCGTTCAGCCGGCTGATGACATCGTCTATCTTCTGACCTGTCACCAGTCGGCTGATGCCTTGCAGGTTGCCGTTGCATCCGCCTAAGAAGAATACTTGCTGGATGACATCGTTGTCGTCCACCGTTACGTCTATCACCTGTGAGCAGGTTCCCTGCGTCTGGTATTGTATGTGTCTCATATAGATGTTGTATTTAGAGTTTCAGTACTTTCTTCCCTTTCTTGACGGAGATGCCACTATAGTTGTTGCTTAGGCGTTGCCCTATGAGGTTATAGCAGGCATCGTCCGCCTCTTTCTGATTTAATGCGCTGGGTGTGAGCTTGCCTATGCCATCCTCTCCATCTTTCACTCGTTCGATGCGGAAGTGGTCCACCTTGAACCATCCTGTTGCATCGCTGCCGCTGGCTTGTGTGCCGTCGGGTTTCATGCCGCTGGTGCAGATGCCGAGCGTGAGGCTCTCACCTTCCTCGATGCTGACCGTCACCTCCATCTCTTGCATGATGAAGGTCGAGCCGCTGGTTCCTTTGTGTCCTGCGAATGTAGCTACCACGCCACCTGGCAGGTTCTCGCCGTAGTCGCTTTCCTTGCCGAAGTACTGGACGTGGTTGTTTGCGAAGAGGCCGCATGTGCCGAAGGCTCCTGTCTGGCACCAAAGCAAGCAGCGGACGCGGTAGGCTCCGGGCTTGAGCTTCGAGGCAGGAACGGTCTGATAGAGTTGGAAGTCGAGGGGGAAGGGAATGGTACGGTACCAGCAGACGTTCTCGCCGTAGTTGTTGGCTGCATCGTGGTTGATGCCGTAGCTGCTGCCGTTGAGTGTGCCGCGCACGCTCCATCCGTAAGGCTTATAGGTCTTCTTCTCGATGCCGCCATGATTGACTGTTGCTGCCGAAGTCTGTTCGAAGTCAGGATTGATGAGGAGCGAGTCGGTGAGTGTCTTCTGGTTCTTCCTCATAGCATCTGGGAAGACGGTGACGCGCAGCTTTGCGGCACCATAGGGCACGAGGTTGATGTTACGTTCTGTGCCTTTCACCACCACATACTCGGAAGCAGGCAGAACAGGATTGTAGCGGTCTTTCTCCAGCTCCCAAGTAATGGGGCGGACGGGCAGGCTGACGCTAATCGGTGTGCCGTCGAGGTCGAAGGGATAGCCGTTGGCGAGCTTTTCCTCGTCGATGTTGAGTGTCAGCGTCTCGGCTTCGGTGTTGATGGCATAATTGAAGTCGCCATTAGGCTTCATGCTCCAGCACTTGAAGCCGTCGCCCGGCACCTTGCCGTTCATGTTGCTGTAGGTGTTGGTGTCCTCGGTGACGGTGGCAGGCACGGGATAAGCCATGAGCAGCGGTCCGCACTCCACGTACTTCCCTTGTCTGTCGGCAGCCTCTACGACCCTTGGCGTCATGTCGAAGGAGAGTGTCACCACATCGCCGTCCTTCCAGTCGCGTTCCAAAGTATAGAAAGAGGGGCAGGGGGCAGGGGGCAAGGAGCAAGAGGATTGTTCGTATCCCTTGCTATTCTCTTGCTCCATGCTCCACGCCCCTTGCACCTCTTCTCCATTTATGGAGACGCTGCTTCCCCTGCACCATCCCGGTATGCGGAAGGTGAAGGGGAAGTGTGTCTGCTTGGGCATGGAGAAGCGGAAGGTGATGTCGCCGCTGAAGGGATAATAGGTCTCTTCTGCGATGTGACATTGAGTCTCGCCTACCTTGAAGTCTATTTCGCTGGGGGCATACATGGCAGCCACGATGGCTTCGTCCTTGCCTCGCATCCAGAGGCGGGAGGCAAAGTTGGGCATCATGCGGTGCATATTGCCAGCGCAGCACTCCGTCTCGTGCGTCGGTCGGTAAGCCATCCACGTTGAGCCGCGCTTGAAGGAGTTGTTGTCGGAGTTGCCTGTGCAGATGACTTGGTTGACGGACGAGAAGTACTGCACGGCATCGAAGTTCGAGGTGACGGCTCCCGGAGCAGCATTGAAGATGGCACGCTCGATGCGGTCGGCCCATTCGGCCTCGCCTGTGACGGAGAGGAAGTAGCCGAGCGACCAAGTGTAGTCCGTGATGTCGCAAGTCTCGTGAGCCACGTCGATGTCCCGTCCCTGCACGTATTCCGCACTGGTGGGCACGCCGTCGGGCAACAGGTGGTCGCGCTCCAGCTTACGTTCCGCGTTCATGGCAATGCGCAGGTATTCCTCGTTGCCCGTGTAAGCATAGAGCAGCAGAGGCACCTTCAGCATCTCGCAGTAGGTGACGCCATGCAGGTGGATGAACTCGTCGCTGCCTGCATCGGTGGCGTCGAACTCGAAGCCGCCTGTCTTGTATGCCGTCTCAGCCTTCGTCAGCAACGTCTTTGTGCCGGTCTCACCGTAGAGCCACAGCATGCCCTCGAGGTTGAGGATGTGCCGGCGACCCTTCACGAAGTCGTTGTTCGTCATGGAGTTGTAGTTGCTACGCAGCTTTGTCCTGTAGGTGGCGGAAAGGCCGTGCACGTCGAAGTAGGCTTTCATGGCACGCCAGAAGACGGCTTGCGGCCAAAGGCTGCTGATGACGGACGAGCCCAGCCTGCCGTTCGACTGCGGATGGGCCATCGTATATTTGATGCCTTGCTCGCCCTTCGTAATGAGTTCTTCGTCATCGAGGAGATAGCCGAGGCGCAGCAGTCCGTCGGTATAGTAGGCCGTCTGTTCGTATCGCCACCAGTCCTGGCCGTAGTCGCCATTGCGCGGTATCTCTCCAGCCCAGAGACAAGTGTTGTAGGGGTAGGAGAGGGCTTCGGGATGTCCTGTGAGTCCCGTCTTCTGCCTTTGCAGGAACTCCAGCAGCCAGCCCTTCGGCTTGATGTCTGCGATGAGGCCTTCCTGGAAGGCAAACTCGGCCCGCACAGCAAGGCAGGCAATAAACACGATGGGCAGTAGGTAAAGTCTCTTCATTGTGCGTCGATTTGTCAGCTTTCGGGTGCAAAGTTACAAAGAAAAGCATAACAAAGCAAGCGTTTTGGTTAAGCAAGTGGTAAGTTTTCTGCTAAATGTTCAAGCAAAGGAAGGAAATGTTTCCATGGGGGCTTACTCTAAAGTCCCGAAGGGACGAGAGACCACAGGCGGGGGTGTTAACCCCCGGGACATGATAGCCTGACAATAATAAGCCCCGAAGGGGCGACAGAATATGTAACTTGTATAATAACAACTTGCTTATGTCTCTGTCGCCCCTTTAGGGCTTTCTCTTTTGTCGCAACATTACCGGGGGTTCTTCGCTTCGCTCAGGCGCAGGCGGAGTCCACCCCCGTCTGTGGTCTGTCGTCTCTTCGAGACTTTTGGCAAGCCGCCATGAGCTGCTATTCGTCAGAAAGACCGATAGAAAAGGACCTAAAAGGAAGAGAGAGAATTTT
>Ga0310691_10007104_pt1 | contig 11769 bp, 7 predicted proteins | sample 176DNAGHGlowgp2_FD_203887 | JGI IMG/M metagenome (GOLD analysis project Ga0310691, IMG submission 203887) | Sheep rumen microbial communities from Palmerston North, Manawatu-Wanganui, New Zealand - 1766 DNA GHGlow gp2 (v2) (version 2) | ecosystem: Host-associated > Mammals > Digestive system >... | reverse complement strand
CAGAAGAAGCCAGCCGACGAGACCGACAACAATGATGGCGGCAGCGGCCAGAATCCTCTTTGACGAAAGAGACATATTCTTTTTGGGTTCCGTAACCGGCTGAGACGGTTCTACCGGATCCATCGGACCGGACGGCATCGGAGTATCCTGCATCGGATGCTCATCGTAATAGTATTTAGATCCGCCTGCCGGATTGTCCTGCTTTTGGGAATCACTTTCCGCAAGCATTCTGATGGCCAGACCGGCATCGGGGTTTCCGTTCGAATTATCAGATGCATCGTCCCGTACTAAGGACAGCTTTTTGGGTCTAATTTCTGTTTCCATTTTGATTTTCCTCTCTATCCCCTTTGGATATACATGTGTTTTCTCTCTTGCTTCAACTATGGTATAACAAATTCGGTGCAACAAAAGCGCAACAGCAATAAAAAAAGGAAAGGAAACGATGCTGATGAATATTTTGATCACAAACGATGACGGAATTGCTTCACCGGGGCTTTGGAAGCTTGCGGAGGCAGCACAGCGATATGGAAAGGTTTGGATCGTCGCGCCGGACGGGGAGCGGAGTGCCATGTCGCACAGCTATACCTGGCGGGAAAGTGTAAAGATCTGGCCGGTTTCGTCAATGGTGGAGGGCGCCGAGGCATACGCCTGCAGCGGAACGCCGACGGATTGTGTCAGGGTAGGTGTGTTAAAGCTTCTGCCGGATAAACCGGATGTGGTTATGGCCGGAATCAACAGCGGCTTTAACATCTCCCATGATATCCAGTATTCCGCAACGGTAGGCTCTGTGCTGGAGGCGGCGTTCTGGAATATCCATGCCATTGCTTTTTCACAGGGAAGTGTGGAATATCAGGATGTGGTTGACCAATATCTTCTTAATATAATGGAAGAATGTCTGAAGCGTCCGCTGGAAAAGGGACAGGTCTGGAATGTCAATTTCCCGCGCTGTGAGCTGAGTGACTGCAAGGGGATTCGCTGGGACTGCAGGGTTTCGCAGGATCCTTTTTATGTGGATACCTATGAAGAAGAGTCCGAAGTAGATGGGAAGAAATCTCTTCGTCTGGTCTACGGCCGGAATTGGAACGGTTCGGAGGGGACGGATCTTCGGGCAATCATCGAAAACTATATTTCCGTCGGAAAGGTGAATAATATAGGATAGTTTTTCTTTGACACATGTAGGGAAATGTGATACAAATAAAATCATGAGAAGGTTTGGCGTTAAAATTTTCATCCTGATCCTGTTTGCCGCTGTAGCGGTTTTTTATGGCGCCCGGACAAGCGACGGTTCCGAGGATAATGAGGCGGAAACATTGGAGACATTGGAAGCCAGCCGTTCGGCAACGAATCAGGTCAAAGATGTGGATGACGACTCCCGCTATGACGATATGTTTGGACAGGGAATGGATGTGAAGACCTCGAAGGACCGTCTGGAAATTCCGACCTGGGAAGCGGAAGGGGGAGAAGAAGAATCGGCGGCTCATCCGGCTGTTTCGCTTCGGGAAACACTGGAAGAGGTGGTTGAAGTTGTCGCTGAAGACGCGGATGCGGATTTTGAGGACGAAGAAGAACCCGTCACGGGCCATCCGGACAGGATGAATCTGGAGGTATCCGCCATTCTGCAGAATCCGGAGCTTCCTACCGGCTGTGAGATCACATCCCTCACCATGGTACTGAACTGGCTGGGATATCCGGTGGATAAGGTTGATATGGCGCGCAAATACCTGCCCCATGACGGCATCACCGGTGTGGATTCGCCCTTTGATATGTTTATCGGCGATCCGGAAAAGGAATATGCTTACGGCTGCTATCCGCCCGTTATTGTGCATACGGCCAATGCCTGGCTGAGTGACCAGAAGAATTACCGGATCCATGCCATCAATTATACAGGCTCAACGCTGGACGAACTTTGCGATTACATGTATAAAGAGCAGACGCCTGTATTGGTATGGGTAACCCAGAATCTGGCGGAGCCCTATGAGAATGAACCGTGGATGATCGATGGCCAGAGGATCACCTGGATTTCCCCCAACCACTGCGTTGTGCTTTACGGCTACAACGAAAAGACGAATAAGGTCTTTGTGGCGGATCCTCTCGTTGGCAATGTGATCTATGACAGGAGAGTCTTCGAGGTCCGTTACGAGGAGATGGGTGAGAAGGCTGTTGTTATTGATCTGAATTAGAAATAGTCTTGAAATACAAAACGGAAGCGCCGGTTCGGTGCTTCCGTTTTGGTTATAGCGTTATATACTGTTTCAGGTTAAATGATTCAGTTCTGATAGGGGAGCAGGATTACAACGGCGCCGGTTCCATCCGGTTTTTCCGCGTTGCGGACCATCAGGCAGAAGCTGTCCGCGGATGGTGAATTGAATAACTGTTCCATGGAATCTAAGGTCAGGTTCCCCTGCGCCGAAACCGGTGTTGGGGATTTTTCCATGTAAAGATAAGCGGTATCCACGTCGCCTGCCCAGGCGTCCTGCTCCAGAAGCTCCCGGTAGTGCGGTATGGTGGGGATGGTCCGGCTTCCTTCATACAGCCAGGTGGACTCGGCAGTAAAGCCGGTCTCGTAGGGCGTGGATGGGATGAGCTGTAGAAAGCTGGTATCCTGAAAACTCTGTATGTCACTGCCGGCGTTGGTGGAGACGGTATAGGTGTCGGATACCTCCTCCGGCAGGCGTTCCAGCTCGGTATCTCCGGTATAGGCAAAACAGAAATTGCCGCTGTCCGTGAGGCAGACGGTATGTGTCTCGGTGGAATCGTACCGGGTAAAGGTGATCAGCCAGTAAAGCACACTGAAGGAACGGAAGGCGGCATCGGTTGCCCGATAAGGCCGGGCTGTCCAGGTGTACCAACTGTCCATGGAATTTATGAGCTTCATCGGCCAGGCGTTTTTACCGGCCAGAAATTTCAGATATTTCTTTGCTGCATCCGCGGCTTCATACGGGGTCAGCTGCAGCTCCTCCGAGGACGAGACAAGGGCGGTGGTTTCGCTCTCCCAGAGACCGTAGATCAGACGGAGCTGTTCGGCACCGGTCAGCTGGCGGGAAGCATTTTTGGCATAGGAAGAACTCCTGCGGCTGTAGTAGGACGCGGGAATGTCTTCCACAAGGCCGTCCTTCCGATTGTTTCTGACCCTGAGATACAGGAACGGTACGAGAACGGAAAGGGCCGCCATCATAAGGACGAGGAGCGATAAGAGGATGGTCAGTAGTCTTTTTCTCATCGGTGGTCCTCCCTTCCTTCCGCAGCTTCTGTTTCATCTGTCTGCCCGGGTTCTGTTTTTTCGGCTTCCGGGTTACGAAGATCGTTTGATTCCGGCGACGTGAAAAGGATCGTCACAGAGGTTCCCTCCCCGGGGTTGCTTTCGATGGAAAGGTCTGCGTTATGGCCTGCGAGAATTGTTGCGACGAGGGACATGCCAAGGCCGGCGCCGCCTTCCTTCCGGGAGCGGGATTTATCCGCCATAAAGAATTCATCGGTGATATGTTTGACTTCGTCTTCGGACATGCCGATGCCGGTGTCCGCTACTGTGATCCGATAACGCTCCGCGTCCGCAATATCATCCGGCTGTCCGCTGATATGAATGACTGCACCCTCTGCGGATGCTTTTCTTGCATTATCGATCAGGTTCACAAGGACTGTCTGCAGGAGCTCGGCATCTCCCCAAATCTGCCCGTCCGTGCATTCGATTTCGAGTGTCTGTTTCTTCTTTTCCAGCATGGGCTTTGTGCTCTTTTCCGCCCGGGCAATGAGACTCGCGGCGGAAATCGGCTTTGCTTCAATGGGGTGATCCTTCAGGTAGATCAGATCAAAAAGCTTCATGGACATGCTTTCCAACCGACGGCCCTCCGAATAGATATAGTCCAGTGACATCTGCCGGTCCTCTTCGGAAAGAGACATGCGACGCATGGTATCGGCGTAGCCGATGATGGAGGTCATGGGGGTTTTGATCTCATGGGTAAAATCCGCCACGAACTGATCCCGGCGATGGAGCATCTCGCCAAGCTCGTCAATATGCGACTCAACGGAATCGGCCAGATGGTTAAAATGCTCGGAAAGAACACCGATTTCGTCATTGGAGGTGACATGCGCCCGCTGGGAATAGTCACCTTCGGCAAAACGGTCGGTGACAATGGTCAGCTTTTCCATGGGGCGGGTCACAAGGCGGCTGATGATATAAAGGAGAAGGCCGGTTACAAAGAGGATGAGAGCGGTCAGAACGGAGAAAAAGGCAGCCTCCTCCCGGAGCTCTTTGTGTGTCTCCGTCACATCCCGCCGGGTGATGACGTAGAAGGGACGGTTATAAAGACGGCTCATGGAGGCGGTAAAAAGAAATACGGAATCATTGACGCGCGACTCCATGCTGGATTTGTAGCCGTTTTCGAGAGAATCCCAAAGAGATGCGGGCGGCTGATTCTCTTCATCCGTGGCGTAGCACATTTCATCGTTATAAACGCAGAAAAGAGCGGTGTCGGGAGAGAGAAAGCTTCTGACGGTATCGGATTTTTCAAAATATTGGGTGATCGATGCGGGTAGATTATCCCCCTCTTCGCGCTCCAGGAAAGCCAGGAGCTCGTACTGAATCGTGTTTTCCAGGATGGTGTTTTCCTGTACGGCGCCGGAAAGCAGGCTTTTCTCCGTCTGACGGGTGCTGTGCTGCATCACAAAAAACACGATGGCGGAAAGCGCCAGCGTGAGCAGAAGCAGATTCAAAAACAGCACTTTGAAACGGAATTTCATAAGGGCCTCCGGGGCTTATGGTATGAATGAGAGCGGCACTGTGATCTTACAGCATCGAATCTGTGGTGCCGCTACTCGGAAGTCTCCAACCGGTAACCGGTTCCGTAGATGGTTCGGATACGGCCGCCGAGACCGGTCTTCTTGCGGAGTCTTTGAATATGCAGGTCCAGGGTACGGCTGCCCATCTCCGGTTCCTCGCCCCAGATCTCTTCATAAATCTTTTCCCGATAAAGGGTGATGCCCTTGTTCCGGGCGAGAAGGACGAGAAGCTCAAACTCCTTCGGTGTGAGAGGAAGGGTCTGGCCATCCCGCTGGGCCACTTGGTTTTCCGTGTCGATGGTAAGCCCGCCGATGGTGATCCGTTCGTCTGTTTTATGATGCCGTCGGAGCACGATCCGGACACGCGCCAGAAGCTCAACCACCTCGAAGGGCTTTACAATATAGTCCTCCGCGCCGGAATTGAGGCCGCGGATCTTATCATCCAGAGAGGCTTTTGCGGTGAGGAAGATGACGGGGAGCTTGAGCTCCCGGCAGTAATCCATCAGAGAAAAACCGTCGATGCCGGGCAGCATGACATCCAGCAGAACGAGGTCAAAATCCCGCTCGGAAAGGATATCCTCTGCCTCATGGCCGTCGAAGGCGGTCGTGCACCGGTAGCCTGCCGCGGTCAGGTTCAGGCGGAGCAGGTCGGATATGGGTTTTTCGTCTTCCACTATTAAGATGTCGATCATCGCATAGAGCCTCTTTTCCTAATGATTAATCGTTGCATTGACGACTGAGAATGGCAAAACTTCGGCAGAAGTGGAAACCGGAAACTCAGTGGAGTGAGCAATCGTATAGTCTATCGTATTCAGTATAGCGAATGAATCCGGGATAGTCAAAGCTTCCTTTTGGCCATGCTTATATGATTGAGGCAGGGTGAGTACGAGTAAGTTCCTTTTTTTGAATTGTGTAAGGCGGAGAGTACGAACAGGTCTGCTCGCGACATCGCTCTCGCTCGAACACGGGCTACCCCTAGCAGTGCTAAGTTCTCGCATCGCTCACGCAAGCGTGTGCTCGCGAATCGTTAAGCGCTGCATGCACGCAATTCGAAGAATTGCGTGTCTGCCGCAGGCAGATGCGTTCTGCGAAGCAGAACCAAGACTTGCTTTGCAAGGCTTGCAAATCGCAAAGCGATTTGGCACAAAGACCCGTGACGGTCTCTCGCAAACCTGTTCGTCCTTCTCCGCCAGTTTACTTTATCAAAGAAACAATAAAAGATTTTATTGATACACTTCTGATACAATCATATTTTATGATGTATGTCAGAATGGAATCATTTGCCGGATGATTATGTTTGTCTGACGTGACAAATCATGAATGAGTTTTAGAACTGGGGATTGGATATGCGGAAAAGATGGAAGAGGGCGGCGGTCTATGCGATGCTTCTTGTAACCCTTACGGGGTGCGGGAAGAAGAAAATGGATCCGCTGGTGGAGAAAAAACAGGAAGATTACGAAAAGGTCACGCACAGTACGGCTGAGGTTAAGCGTGGTGATTTTCCAAATAAGCTTACTCTGACGATCGGGATGGAGGAAATCACGGTCACCGACTATAAGTTCGAGGAGAGGACGATCGGCGAGCTGACGGCGCGCGTTGTTTCGGAAGAGAATGCGTACATTATCCCCACAGCGGTTGCCTACGTGAAAGAGGGCGATCATGTGAATGTGGGTAATGTGATGGTAGAGGCTACCATCCAGAATGCGGATAAGGATCTTCAGGAGGCCGAGAAAAACGTGAATGATCTGGCTCTGGAGTTGGAGCATAACCGCAATCTGATGGAAATCGACCCGGATCTGGGGCTTTCCGATGTAATCCGGAGCGGGGAGGAGCAGCTTGCCCTTGCCAGGACGCGTCTCCGGGAGCTGCAGGATCAGAAGACCGGTGTCAGTCTGGTCGCGAAGGAGGAAGGTACCGTAACCTTCGTGGATAAAGCCCTTCGGGACTACGGCATTCTGGATACCTACAACCCCATGGTGAAAATCACTTCCGGCTCCGGAAAATATACGGTGGTAACAGATGATCCGTATCCCTTCCGGGAGGGGGAGGTTTTCCCGGCCTACGCAAACGATAATGTGTATGATTTTAAGCTGGCTGAGATTGTGGATCTGGGCAGCGGGTCAAAACAGCTCCGCCTGGAACCGGTTTCCGATATTTCCGGTCTGCCGGATTCCCAGAAGCTGGATATGGTCGTGGAAAAAGTGCCTTACAAAGATGTGGTCTATGTGAATAAGAATGCAGTCGTACGGACGGAGGACCATGCCTGGGTTTATATCGTGGATGAAAATGGATACCGGGAGGCACGCGAAGTGGTTCTCGGGGATACCATCGAAGACAGCCAGATCATTGAAAGCGGTCTTGAGGGAGGTGAAGTGATCAGTGTGGAATAAGAGAAAAACAGCCGGACTGCTCATAGCCTTCATGATGATGTCGCTTCTTGGCGGATGCGGGAAAAAAGAGAGTGCCGAACCGGCGCCGGAGCTTCTTGCGCCGCTGTCGCAGTCCCAGTCGTTTCGTCCGGTGGAAAAGCGGTATGTCGGCGGAATACAGTATCTGCAGGGAAGAGTACTTGCAAAAGGATATGCCCACTTTTTCACCTCGGCCACGGATGTGGCGGAGATCCTGGTGGATTACGGCGATGAGGTGCAGGAAGGGGATGTGATCGCCCGGGCCGATACGCGGGATAAAGAGGCGGCGGTCCGTGCGGCATCCGAGGCACTATCCGCTGCTGAGGAGGCTGCGGCCTATGTCGAAAGGGAATATGAGGCAGGGGTTACGCTCCGGTCCTATCAGAAGGCGGCAGCAGACGCCGTGGGCGATACGGAACGGGCAGCTACAATTGAAAAAGAGAACCGGGTGGAGGCGGAAAACTACCGGTACCGGAGTGCGGTTTCGGCAGAGAACATCTCCTGGCTGGAAAAGGATCTTCAGAAGGCCAGAGAGGAACTGGAAAAGGGAACCCTTGTGGCAAGACACAGCGGCACAGTGACTTATGTGGCGGATCTTTCTCAGACACAGGGGAAGAACGGGCCGGATAATGTACTTGTTCTGATCTCGGATTTTGACGACCTCTATATCGAGGCAATCGATGACAGCAAAAACGCCGACAGAAAGGGAAAGCCGCTGCCGACGAATAAGTATTTTTACAGGGCCTTTGAAAACAAATATACAATGATCGGCGGGAAGAAGTATCCGATCACAGAGCTGGACTATACCCAGCAGGAACAGAGGATGATCAAGACCAAGGAAAGCTATCCCGGAATGCGCTTTTTGGCAGAAGGTGCCCCACTTACCGCAGGAAGTACCGTTCCGCTTTATTTCTCCTGGGAGGGAGATGGCGAACCTGTTCTGGCGGTCGGTCTGGACAGTGTCCAGACGGAGGGAGAGACATCCTACGTTTATGTCCGGAAAGCACCGGGCAGTGAGGAAACAGAACGGCGGGTTGTTGAGCTGGGCGCACAGGATAAACTCTACGCGGAGGTTCTTTCGGGCCTTTCGGAGGGAGAAGAGGTCTATTACGAGGCCGGCAGTGTCCTTCCGGCAAAGTATGACACGGTTACTGTGGAGCAGACGAATTTTACCAAAAGCAGTGCATCGGAGCGTATTACCCGGGGACTGACAAAACTTGATTTTTATTACACGCCAAACGTGATGAGTACCATCATCGGCGGGGAAAACCGGACAGTCAACGCGAAGGTGGAGGAAGGGGATTATCTTTACACCTACGCACCGGGAACGAAGGATTCCGAGCTGCTGGAGGCTTCGCAGGCGGTAGCCGCTGAGGACAGGCGTCATACGGAACAGGTAAGTGTCTTGAATGCACAGCTTGCGGAACTGGACAAGGCCATTGCGGCAGCGCCGGATACGGCATCGCTCCTGGAAACGGATTTCATGACAGCCACGGATACGGATGCGGAGGAAAAGGAAGAAATCCTGTACAGCCGCGAAAAGCTGACGGCCCAGCGGAGTCTTACCGCGCTCATGCTGGAGCAGGAAAATGCGGCATATTCCGCCAGCATCAGCGCTTTGCAGAAGGAATACGACCGTCTTCGCAGCATCAGCGGCGAGGAGACTGTAAATGCCAAAGAAAGCGGAGAAATTCGTTTCGTTAGTGGTTACTACGGCGATTACATGGCATATAACAATACGCTGATGGCAATCATCGCATCGGAAAAGAATTCGCTCGTGGAGGTGATGATGGTGCCCATGACTTCGAAGGGCGCATCAGCGGCGCAGAAGGTGAACGCTGTATCGGATGCCGCGGCGCTTCCCGGGCAGAAGGTTAAGCTTGAGATGGACGACGGACAAACCTGGGATTTGACCTGTGTGGGCATCAACGGGGATGGAGTAACACCTTATGTAACATCGATCGGAGATAAAATATACCTGCCGGTTGCTTCGCCCCGCGTAAACGGCCAGTATGATGTTTTTTACGCATCGATCGATCCGGAGGCCGTCGTAGAGGGCCATGGTGTGGTTTCCTTCGATGCCGTGGATTATCCGGATGTGCTGGTCATCCCTGCGGAGGCTGTCTATACGGAGGCCTCGCAGAAGACGAGTGATACATTACATTATGTGTGGCGGATCATGCCCTATGGGCTTGATAAAACGTATGTGGATGTTGAAATGGGCGGCAAGACCGCCATGGTGCTGAGCGGCCTTTCGGCAGGTGATCAGGTTGCAGTGGAGGTAGTGGAGAAGTGATTCGTTTTACCTTACAAAAACTTTGGAATAAACGGCGGCTGAATCTCTGCCTCATGCTGGGCCTGGTTATGCTGATCGGAACCTCTGCCATGCTGGCCATGTTCCGGGAGGGTGCATACCAGCGCCTTCTGCAGCAGGGCTTCCGGGAGTCCTATTCCGAATCCGGCGAGTTCCCGGCTGTGCTCCGGCGCGGAGCGGCAGTGACAATCTCCGGTGACAGTCCGACGGATGCGGCACTTCTCGCGGCGAAGAAACGGGAAGACAGCTGGGCATCTGAACTGGATCTGTCTCTTGTCTCGCAGCAACGGCTGGTTCTCCTGGACGGGGATAAGGCAAGGAAGTCCGTAAACGGAAAGACAGAATTTGTGAATATCGGCTGGATTTCCGGGGGAGAGGACTATCTGGAAGTAAAGAAGGGCGTTCTCTTTACCGAGGCGGAGCGGGAAGAGGGTATCTATCCCTGCGTTGTCAGCGAAAAGGTGATGGATGCCATTGACCTTGCGCTTGGCGAAACGCTTACTCTGGAGGATAAACTCGATCCGGATGAAAAGCCGCTTACCTTCCGGGTTGTCGGTGTGGTTGCCGAAAAAGAGAATGCGGTGAGCTTCTGGGACAGAGACCTCTCGGGCTTCGAACGGTATGTGTTTGTCAGCCAATCCGATATGGATGAGATTGCAAAACGCTTTCCCTTTGAAAATATCCGGTATGCCGTATCCGATAATTTTGATTACCGTGAGGTGGGAAGTGAGAATGCAGAGCAGGTCAGCGCCGCATTGCGGCGGATCTGCCGGGAGGACAAAAATCTGGAGGAAAACCTTTCTCCCGTCATGAAAAAGGCGGCGGGAGAAAAGAAAACCGTCGAGCAGATTCTCTTTGTCATCACACTTCCGCTTGTTATGCTGCTTGTGATGTTTATTTATATGATCTCCGGCAGGATTGTCGAGACGGAGTCCGGAGAAATGGCCGTGCTCCGCAGCCGGGGCATCAGCCGGCCGAAGCTTCTGCTCCTCTATCTCATGGAGATCCTCGTGCTTTCCCTCCTGGTTTATCTGCCGGGGATTCTCCTGGGAATGGGGCTCTGCCGGGCGGCGGCCAGCACAAATGATTTTATGGTATTTGCGAAAAAGAGTCTGGTGGATTATTCCTTCCGGCTGAGCATGCTGCCGTTCGGCCTCATCGGCGCGGCTGTGGGATGCATCGTCTTTATGATCCCGGTGCTCCGGATTTCCGGCAGGACCATCACCGACAGAAAGAACGCGGAAACCGCAGGCGTAAAAAAGAATTTCTGGGAGAAGTATTTTCTGGATGTCATCCTGCTGGGACTTTCCGTTTATCTGCTCTTTAACTATAACAAACAGAAGGATATGCTGGCACAGGATGTGATCAGTGGCAAGGGTCTGGATCCGCTGGTGTTCCTTTCGGCGTCGCTCTTTATCTTTGCGGGAAGCCTTCTTGTGCTGCGGCTTACATGGTATCTGGTGCGGTTCATTTTCTATCTCGGAAAGAAGCACTGGAAGCCGGCGGAATATGCGGCGTTTCTGCAGATCACAAGGACGCGTCAGAAGTCTGCGCTTATCTCTATCTTCCTGATTTTTACGGTGGCGCTGGGTATCTTCCATGCGAACATGGCCCGGACCATCAACGAGAATAACGGGGAACGCATCCGGTACAATGACGGAACCGGTGCGGTTGCGGAGGAAGAATGGAAGCTGGAAGTAAGGATACCGGAAAAAAACGTTTACCTCTGGAATTATCCGGAACCGGACTATGGCCGGTATGCGGAACTTAAAGATCAGGGTCTTGTAACTGCCATGACACGCGTGGTGGTCGATCCGGAGCTCACGGTACGCGGCAATTCGCAGACCATTCCGGACGTAACGTTTATGGCCATTCATACGAAGGAATTCGGGGAAGTGGCAGAGATGCCGGATGTGCTGAATCATCCGCACTGGTACAACATGCTGAATGCGCTCAGCCAGACCTCTAACGGGATTTTGATCTCCCGGAATCTGGCGGATCGGATGGGGGTTGAAGTGGGGCAGACCATTTCGCTTCTCCGCTACAGCCCGATCACGCTGCAAAGGGATCAGGCGAAGGATATCGGTACCCGGAAGATCGTAGGAATCGTAGATGCATTTCCCGGGTATGAGCGTTACAGCTACGGAATCGAAGAGAGCGCAGCAACTCCGGCAGGGACGGAAGAGAATCAGGATGCGGAGGCGGAAACCACCGGCCCGAAGGAAAATTATCTGGTGGTCGGAAACTATGCTCCGGAAACGGCATCCTTTG
>Ga0310691_10007103_pt1 | contig 11770 bp, 9 predicted proteins | sample 176DNAGHGlowgp2_FD_203887 | JGI IMG/M metagenome (GOLD analysis project Ga0310691, IMG submission 203887) | Sheep rumen microbial communities from Palmerston North, Manawatu-Wanganui, New Zealand - 1766 DNA GHGlow gp2 (v2) (version 2) | ecosystem: Host-associated > Mammals > Digestive system >... | reverse complement strand
GTAGAGGAGAAATTGTTAGATCAGTTTATGAATCAATGGCGTTTAAATATCGTGAAGAATTTGAACGTTTAGAGAAAATAACAAATAGAAAGCTTGATGAAATCGTTATTATCGGTGGTGGTAAAAACGCCAAATTACTAAACCAAATAATCGCTGACACACTTAATGTAACTGTAAAAACAGGACTTGGTGAAGCGACAATATATGGAAACGCATTAGCTCAATTAATTTATTTAAAAGAGTTTAAGAGTTTAGATGAGGCACGTGGTGCTTTATCGGCATCTTATGAAGAAGAAATATTTAAACCACTGAATGTAGGAAAATATGAAAGAAAATATTTTGATTACAAAAGACAAATAGAAAGACGAGGAAGAAATATGAAAGTTTTAGAAAGTAAGTTTGTCAGACAATTCATCAGATTATGTGATGAAGGATGGAAAAAAGGATGGCATGAAAGAAATGGTGGCAACCTTTCTTATAGAATGACTCCAGAAGAAGCAAAATCAGTTGAAGAAAATTTTGTTGAAACTAAATGGCAAGAAATTGGAACTGAAGTTCCAGATTTAGCAAACGAATATTTCCTTGTTACCGGCAGCGGAAGATACATGATGAATGTCAAAGAATTCCCTGAAGCAAATATTTGTATTATTAAAGTTGATAGAACTGGTAAAAAATTCATGGTTGTTTGGGGACTTGTTGAAGGGGGAAGACCTACAAGCGAACTTCCAAGCCACTTAATGAATCTTGAAGTTGTTAAAAAGAGAACAAATGGTAGATATAGAGTCGTTTATCATTGCCATGCTACAAACATCATCGCTTTAACATTTGTTTTACCTCTTAATAATGAAGTATTTACAAGAGAATTATGGGAAATGGCAACTGAATGTCCAGTAGTTTTCCCTGCAGGTGTTGGTGTTGTTCCTTGGATGGTTCCAGGTGGAAGAGATATCGCCGTTGCTACATCTAAATTAATGGAAAAATATGATTTAGCTATTTGGGCACATCATGGAATTTTTGGAACTGGTGAAGATTTTGATTCAACATTTGGTCTTGTTGATACAGTTGAAAAGAGTGCTGAAATTCTAGTGAAAGTTTTATCAATGACTCACGAAAAACGTCAAACAATTACGCGTAAAAACTTTGAAGATTTAGCTGTTGATTTCAAAGTCACTCTTGATCCAGAAACTTTAAAAATTTGTAAGTAATTATAGATTTCCTTTCCTTAAAAAGTATGTTCTTATAGAACGTGCTTTTTTTATGCGCTTTTATTGAATAATATTTAAATTTTAGTAAAATCATATTGAGGAAATGCAAAAATGAAAAGAAACAGACAATCAGAAGAAGATTATTTAGAGAAAATCTTGATGTTAGAAGAAACAAAAGGAAAAGTCAGATCTATTGATATAGCTAATTTAATGGGTTTTTCTAAACCATCAATTAGTATTGCAATGAAGAAATTAGAAGCAAAAAAACTAATTCAATTTAATAAAGACAATAATTATATTTGTTTAACTGAAGAAGGAAGACGAATTGCTGAATCAACATATAAAAGACATAAACTTTTAACAAAATTCTTCGAAAAAATAGGTGTTCCAGAAGATGTAGCTGAAGAAGATGCTTGCGAAATTGAGCACGATTTAAGCGATGTCACATTTGAAAAAATAGAAGATTATTTAAAATCAATTGATATCTATTAATAAATTAATTGTAAAATATGAAATCTAGACCTAATTTCGGTCTAGATTTTAATTTTTTGCTGAATTGTAGTATAATTTAAATATGGGAAATCAAGTAGTTAGATTTGAATATAAAGAATATGGATTAAAAGATAAAGTTAGATCATATTCGATAGTATTAGGTGATGATTCATTTATTTTTAGAAATAACAGAAATGGAAAACAATATGTTCTTGATAAAAATGAAATGAATAAGATTTTTGACAAATATGATTTTAAAAATTTAACAGTAAATAATGTTTATCCTTTTAAAGTAAAAGATCAAATCGATTACGAAATTAAAATTTATTATGAAGAAAATTTTGATAAATTAGAAATCAACGGATATTCTCATTTTCCTGATTTTTATAATGAATTTATTAATGATATTTCTAAGCTTATTCCAAATCACAATCTATCATCTTTAAAAGTAAAAGATGAGATGCTTGATAAAGATAAAAAATATATTACAAATTACATTGAAAAAGTTACTATCAATACCAAGCAAGGAATTGTCATCATTCCTAAAGATAGACTTGGTGAAAATGAATATGATATTGCAGTCGATGTATTTGATTTAAATAAATATTATAAAAAAGATGACCTCAATTTTGTGCTTCCAGTAAATGTACATTACTTCACTTATTTATTTAATAAGGTTTGTGGATTTGGAGAAATTGGAAATAAAAAAGATAATTTAAGTGATGAATTTGTAGAAATTAGATTGCATAATAAAAAACATAGATTTTTTGATTTAAAAAATGAAGAAAATCAAAAAAGCCTGCAAAAACTCATTATTTTTCTGAAAATGTATTCAAAACTTGAAGTTTTAGACGCTCTTCAAAACGAAAAATTTGCTGAAAATTTTGCAAAGACACATGCAATTCCAAAAACAAGATCAGATTTAAATAACGAATTTTTAAGTTTAATTAATGATAATAAAATGTTTTTTGTTGATGCACTTTTAAAACTTAAAAAAGAAAATCCTAGCTTCACACTTTTTGATTTAATTTCAATCGCTTACATGAATCAAGATTATTATTATGTATATATCATTGATAAGGATGGCAAAATTCATGAAGAAAAAATTGATTCCGACAACGATAAAAAGTTAAAGAAATTCTTCAAAGCAAAAGAGTTCGATGATTTAAAAATTGTTGCATTATCAGAAAATTACGATGCTTTAACTTATAAAGAAAATGATCAAATTCATATAAATGTTATTGCCTCAAATTTTGAAGATTTGGAATATTTAAGAATAGATAAAAAACTTTTGTCAGTAATTGAATAATTTTACTAAAAACAAGTTTTTGCGATATTAATTCAATCCCTATAATGATATAATTATAGGGATTTTTTAAAGTTGAACGCATGATATCTTAATAATTTGTTTAACTTATCTCGAGGAGGCTTGCTTATGAGTGAAAAATTGAGTTTTAACGATTATCAAAAACACGCTTTTAACTTAATCAGCGAAGAAGGAAAAAAGGACATGATTACAAATGGTGTCTTAGGTCTTGCTGGTGAAGCTGGAGAATGTTGCGATATTGTTAAAAAGTACAAATATCAAGGCCATGAACTTGACAAAGAACACTTAAAAGACGAATTAGGTGATGTTTTATGGTACATTGCCGAAACCGCAAGCGGATTAGGAATTACTCTTGAAGAAGTCGCTCAATATAACTTAGATAAACTTCACAAAAGATATCATGGAGAAACTTTCCATGCAGTTGATAGTATCAACAGAAAAGAAGGTAAATAATGAAAAAATTATATGATTCAATCATCATAGGTGGTGGTGTAATTGGATGCGCTGTTGCAAGATATTTATCTCGCTATAATGGTTCATTTTTAGTTCTTGAAAAGCATAACGATGTTGGAGATGAAACATCTAGTGCAAATAGCGCTATTGTTCATAGTGGTTACGATCCTAAACCAGGAACAAAAAAAGCAATTTTTAATGTAAAAGGTAATAAAATGATGCCTCAAGTTGCCGAAGAACTTGATGTACCATTTATTAAAAATGGATCATTAACAATTTCTTTTTCGGATGAAGAAGACGAAACTTTAAATGAACTTTTAAAAAGAGCTGAAGAAAATGGTGTTAGAGCTGAATTAATCGAACATGATGAGCTCTTAAAGATGGAACCAAATTTAAATTCAGAAGCACATAAAGCGATTTTATGTCCTGATGCTGGGGTGATTTCTCCATTTAATCTTTGTGTTAATTTCATGGAAAACGCAATGGATAATGGAGTTGAATTACGTCTTAATACAAAGGTTGAAAAACTCGAACATGATGGCGATATTTTTAAAGTTATATGTTCAAACGGAGAAACATTTGAAGCTAAAACTATAGTCAATGCAGCTGGTTTATATAGCGATGAAATTGCTGCTCAACTTGATGAAATTGATTATCACGTCATCCCTAGAAAAGGCGAATATTATGTTTTAGATCACTTCAATGAAAATTGGGTAAAACATACATTATTTATGTGTCCAACTAAGGTTGGTAAAGGTGTTTTAGTTTCACCAACTTCAAGTTTAGATTATATTGTTGGACCAACAAATGAAGAATCAAGTAAAACCGACACAACTACAGAAGCTAGTGTTTTAGCAGGTTTAAAAGCAACAGCTGCAAAACTTGTCCCTCAAATTCCTTATTTTGAAAATATTAGACAATTTAGTGGGGTTAGAGCAAATTCATCAGTTGGTGATTTTGTTATTGAAGAAAGCAAGAAAAATCCTGGCATGTTTAATTTAGCATGTATTATGTCTCCAGGTTTAGCTTCATCTCCAGCAATTGGTGAATATGTTGCAGATTTAGTTAAAGAAAAATTGCATTTAGATGTAAATCCAAATTTCAATCCTAGAATTAGAAAACATATTAGATTTACAAAACTTGATAGAGATGAATACAACAAACTCGTCAAAGAAAATCCTAAATATGGAAAAGTAATTTGTAGATGTGAAACTGTTACTGAAGGCGAAATTGTTGATGCAATCCATAGAAATTGTGGTGCAAGAACAGTTAAAGGCGTCAAAAAGAGACTTAGACCCGGCTTTGGCAAATGCCAAGGAACATTCTGTCAAAATGATGTAATTAAAATTCTTGCTAGAGAACTTAAAGTTTCTCCAGATCAAATTAATTATAGTGACCTCAATACTGAGATTATGAAGTATGACGTTAAAGGAGGAAACTAGATTATGATTTATAGAGATTTAGTTATTATTGGTGGTGGTAGCGCTGGATTAGCTGCTGCTGTTAGTGCATATGATAATGGAGTTAGAAGTATTTTACTTTTAGAAAAATCCCCTGAACTTGGTGGAATTTTAAATCAATGTATTCATAATGGCTTTGGGTTACATAGATTTAAAGAAGAACTTACTGGTCCAGAATATGCCGCTAGATATATTAAAGAATTTAAGGCTAGAAATATTGAAGCAATGAATGAAACTCAAGTTTTAAAACTTCATGAAGATTTAAAAGTTGATGTTATGTCTTCAAAACTTGGCCTTGAAACAATCCAAGCAAAAGCGGTTATTTTAGCTATGGGATGTAACGAAAGAACTGGTGGGCAAATTTCAATTCCAGGAGATAGACCAAAAGGAGTTTATACAGCTGGACTTGCTCAAAAACACTTAAATATCGATGGTTATCTTGTTGGTAAACGTGTTTATATTTTAGGAAGTGGCGATATTGGCTTAATTATGGCAAGACGTATGACACTTGAAGGAGCAAAAGTTTTAGGTGTTTCAGAACTTATGCCATATTCAAATGGATTAAATAGAAATATTGTTCAATGTTTAAAAGACTTTGATATTCCTTTAAGACTTCACAATACAGTTACAAAAATTATTGGTAAGCCAAATTTAACAGCGATTGAAATTAGTGATGTTGATGATAATTTACGTCCAATTAAAGGAACGGAGCAAATTATTGAATGTGATACTTTGCTTTTAAGTGTTGGTCTTTATCCAATTAATACTGTTTTCACTGAAGGTGCTCACGGAAAACTTTATGCTAAAACAAAAGGTGCTTTCGTTGATCAAAATTTAGAGACTTCAGTCCCTGGAGTTTTCTCAGCTGGAAACGTTTTACACGTACACGATTTAGTTGACTTTGTTTCAATGGAAGGTGAAATTGCAGGTAAAAACGCTGCAAATCTCATATTAAATGGAAGAAAAGTAGTCAAAAAAGTTGTCGAAGTAACTGAATCAAATAATGTTGGTTATGTTTTACCAAACATTATTAAAGTTAGTGATTCAACCGATTCTGTTGAATTTAGTTTCAGAGTTAGAAAGCCAATGAAACGTGGTGAAATTATTATTAGAGATGGTGATAAAGTTGTAAAATCCATTAAAGCTATGGATTTATTACCATCAGAAATGAAAAAAGTTACATTAAAAACAAATGATTTTGAATCATACAATCATTTATTTGTTGAAGTTAAGGAGCTTTAGTTATGGATAGAGAATTTACTTGTATAGTTTGTCCAAAAGGATGCCATATTACTGCTCATGATGATGGCACAATTACTGGTTACACATGTTTAAGAGGTTTAAATTATGTTAAACAAGAACTTGTTGATCCAAGAAGAACTTTAACTTCTACAGTAAGAGTTAATGGTGGTCAATTAAGAGTTTGTCCAGTTAAATCACAAGACACTTTACCAAAAGATAGAGTGTTTGATGTTGTTGCTGAAATCGATAAAACCTCAATTAATGCTCCAGTTCATATTGGTGATGTAGTAATTGAAAATGTTTTAGGTTTAGGTGTAAATATCATCGCTTGCAAGAATATTGACGTTAAGTAGGTTTAAATATGGAAAAATATATTTTAACAATTGACCAAGGTACAACTAGCTCAAGAGCAATGCTTTTTGACCATTCTGGAAATGTTTTTTTCAAGGCTCAAGAAGAAGTTGAATGCTTATTTCCTCACGATGGTTGGGTCGAGCAAAATGCAATTGATTTATGGTTAAGTGTACTTTCTGTCATTAATGACGTTTTAGCTAGAACCAATTTAACATACGATAATATCGATTCAATTGGTATTACAAATCAAAGAGAAACAACTGTTATTTGGGAAAAATCTACAGGAATGCCAGTCCATAATGCAATTGTTTGGCAATCGAGACAATCTGCAAAAATTTGCGATAAATGGAATGTTTATAAAGATTTAGTTCATGAAAAAACAGGTCTTATTATCAATCCATATTTTAGCGCATCAAAAATTAGATTTATTTTAGATGCAATTCCAAATGGTCAAGAAAGAGCTGAAAAAGGTGAATTGATGTTTGGAACAATTGATACTTGGCTAATTTATAAATTAAGTGGTGGTAAAGTTTTTAGAACTGACATCACAAACGCATCAAGAACCATGTTATTTAATTTGCATACTCTTGATTATGATGATGAATTATTAAAATTATTTAATATTCCTAGATGCTTACTTCCTGAAGTTTGCCCATCATCATTTGATTTTGCAGAAGCAACAGTTTTAAAACCAGGTCTTAAAATTACAGGTGTAGCAGGCGACCAACAAGCAGCATTGTTTGGACAAAATTGTTTTAATGAAGGCGATTCAAAAAATACATATGGAACTGGTTGTTTCTTACTTATGAACGTTGGAAATAAACCTGTATTATCGTCAAAAGGCCTTGTTACAACAGTAGCTTGGCAAATTGGGGATGAGGTCGTTTATGCTCTTGAAGGTTCAGTTTTTATTGGTGGAGCTTGTATTCAATGGTTACGTGATGAAATGCGTATGATTAAGAAAGCAAGTGAATCTGAAGCTTATGCTATGAAAGTAGTAGGAGAACCTGGAGTTTATGTTGTTCCAGCTTTTGTTGGGCTTGGTGCCCCTTATTGGGATGATCAATGCAGAGGAGCAGTTTTTGGATTAACAAGAGCTACAACAAAAGAACAATTCATTAGAGCAACTTTAAATAGTATTGCGCTTCAATCAAAAGATTTAATTAGAGCAATGGAAACTGAATCCAAAACAAAGATTAAAGTTTTAAAAGTTGATGGTGGTGCAACAGCTAATGACTACCTAATGCAATATCAATCTGATATTATAGGTAGTAAGGTCGTTTTGCCTCATTGTTTAGAAACAACATCACTTGGGGCAGCTTATCTTGCAGGACTTCAAAGTGGGTATTGGAAAGATCTTGATGAAGTCAAAAATATTCACAGAATTCAAAAAGAGTTTACTCCTAAGATGAAAAAATCTTTAATTAAAGAAATCGATAGGAAGTGGAAAGCAGCAATTAAAGCTACAAGAACTTTTAAGTAATTTAAAAATAGTTTAGTTTTGCAGGGTTTTTGGAAATAAGTCGAAAAAGAAAAGGAAATTTTATGGCAATCGGAGCTAAATTAAATCGTGAAGATTTTGAACAACTCGTTAAATCTACTAATTATTCGTTTGATAATGATTTCGACTTTTTATATGACGTTTATTCTGTTGTAGTTGATGGAATTTACGAAGTCATGGAAAGTTTCCAAAGAAAATATAACCCTGTAAATCACTACATTGTCATAATGTACATTATTAATGAATATCTTTTTACAACAAGTATGTTAAAAAAAGATAAACTAAAAGATGTCAAAGAAAATGATGACTTCTTTAATTTATTAAGTTCAATTTGTGCTGATAAATATCTTACAAACGAACAACTTAACTACAAATCAAAATCATTCATTAATAAATTTAATCCACCTGTCTCAACTTTAGATCTTTATTTTAATTTCATTCTTCAATTTTTGCAGAACAATTCTCCAACAAATAGATATGACAATTTGATAAAAGATATGCTTACAAAAGCATTTCAAATGGCAAAGTGTATTTTGAATTTAGTTGTCAACGGATTTGAAACTGAAGCTTATTCTACTTGGAGAACTTTACATGAAAATGAGTGCATCATTATCACATTAATTAATAATGGAAAACCTGTTTTTGATGAATATTTTAAACACATAAAATATGCTTTTGCTTATAGAGGAGAGATCCCTTCAAGAGAACAAACAGATGCTATTTTTGTTGATATCAAAAACGAAATGAAAGAGCACAATTTAAAAAGTAAAGATATGAAGAAATTCATTGAATATGGTTACCTTTATAAGGTCAAGAATCTTAATGAATTAGAAAATTTTAAACTCAACTTTAGAGATGGCGTTGAAAATGCAGCCGGCTTAAAAGAGTATTCAAAAACTTATGAATACGCTAGTGAAATTGCTCACTCATCTCCATTATTACTTTATTCAAAAAAGACATATTATTTTGGTCAGACACTTATCAATTTATATGAGTCATTCTTTAGATTAGAAAGTATTTTTGGTTTCTATTATAAGAATGTTGTTCCTGCTGAATTATATGCTAAATATGAAGAATTAAAGAGAGTGTATTTGACTCAACTTCATTCGATTTATAGAGTTTATAAGCGAAATTTCCCTGCAAAAGTCGAACAAAAATACGAAAAAGAGGAAAATGAAAAAGCATAATCGTAATGATTATGCTTTTCTTTATTCGCAATCTCTATAACAATTTCCACCAATAAATTCTTTAAGAAGCGAAGTACATGGAATCCATTTTTCTTCAATTGGTTTGAAATATTTGATCATATTAATGAGCCTAAAAGCGTCAGTGTAATATGGGCTATCATTTGGAATCTTTTTAAGAAGTGGAAGTGCATATTTTGCAAAAACATTAAGCTCATAATTTAAGAAACTATCGAAAACATAATTCGCGTCTTCTTGAGTTTGATAAATCCATTTAAATTCACCACGTCTAACGCTTGGCCACATTTTTAATGTTTCTTCAGCTGATGTTCCTCTATATTGATTGTCTCTAACAATTCTTCTAAGTAATCTAATATCGGTAAGTGAAATTGGGTTTTCATCATCGATATTAATTTGAGCTTGAGGCGAAATATAGATTTTGAATTTCAAATATTTAGGAATAGATGAAGTCATTTTTTCATTTAATGCATGAATTCCTTCAACAATAATAAGATCATTATCGCCAATTTTTACTTTTCTAGAGAAGTTTCTAGAATTAGTTTTAAAACTATATGTTGGAAGACTAACTTCATCTCCATTAAGAAGTGATAAGACATTTTCATTAAATAAATCAACATTTAATGCATCGATAGATTCAAAATCATATGAACCATCCTCATCTTTTGGAACGTCTTCTCTATTTTTATAATAGTCATCTAGAGAAATACGGATAGGATTTAAGCCGCGACTTTTAAGTTCAACAGTTAATCTATCAGCAAAAGTTGTTTTACCGCTGCTTGAAGGACCAGCAATACAAATAACACGAATGTTATTAATTTGTTGAGAAATCTTTTCACCAAGTTCACAAAGCATTCTGTTGTGTTTATCTTCACAAATATTTATAAGTTCAACTTGAGATAATTCACTCTTTTTAATCTTCTTATTAATAGAAGCGATGTAATTTAAGCCAACAAGTTGACCCCGTTTTTGTGAATTGATTAATGAATCTGAGAAGTTTGGTTCATCATGGAATTCAGGAATTTCGCCATTTGTTTCACTTCTAGGATATTGAATTAATAAACCTGGAGCATAAAACAATAGTTTGAAGTTTTTTAAATATCCAGTTGAAGGAACCATTTTTCCATACATATAGTTATAATAGCCATTGCAGTTATAGAAGTGGACAGTTTTTTCTGGTCGATATTCTAAAATTGCGGATTTATCAGCTAAATTGAAGTCTTCATAAATGAGTTTTGCTTCTTCGTTTGTCTTAATTAATCTGATAAATGGATAATCGGCTTCAACTATTTGATGCATCTTTTCTTCGATTTGATTGACAAGTTTTGGAGTTAAATAAAGTTCTTTGCTACTTCCTTTTTGAATTAGTTGAGCATAAATTGTTCTAGAAACACTATAAGTCATTCTGAATTTAATTCCTGGAATAACTTGATTACTTGCCATAGTGAAAATAAAACGTAAACTACGTTCATAAATTCCCATTGCATCATGATCTTTAAGAGTTAAAAATTGAACGTTTGCATCATAATATACATCGTAGTCTAACTCTCTAAGTTGCCCGTTTACTAAGGCACAAATATAATTTTTATTTCCGTTTGTTAAATCCAAAAGTTTTACTTTCTTCTCAAAAGTCTCACTTTTGTTTTCGTAAGTGATTGTAAATGCCATAATCTTGTATGTCCTTTATATAATTAAATTATATATTATTTTGACTTATTAATTAAATCAAAATACATTAGTGCAAGCATTATTAAAATACAAAATCTCAAATAAATCAAGAGCAAATTTAATGATTTTAATTGAGATTGGCAAAGTTTTTCATTCTTTTAATTCTATTTTTATATATTTAAGAAAAGTTAAGTTTCTTTATTTAAATATTAAATAAAGATGGTATAATATTCTCATGAAAATTCTAGATTATACATTTAATGATTTTTGGGCAAGTGTAGGCAATGCATTCGCAACTGGTTGGGATCAATTTATATCCTATTGGTTTTCATCTGAGAATGGACAAACACCATATATTGTTACTTTCTCTGTTGGATTAACTTTTTTAATTGTCGCTTATTTGCTTGTTAAATTAGTCTTGATGATAATTAAAAAAGCTTTAAAACTTGATAAAGATTTTGTTAAAGAAAAAACCATTAAAAGATTTTTCTTCAATACTTTAAAAATAATTCTTTATTTTGCAATTGTTATTATTTTCTTAATCATTTTAAAAGCTGATTTATCTGGACTTTCAACCATTATTTCTAGTGCAATTTTGGCGATAGGTATCGCTCTTCAAGATATCGTTGGTAATTTTGCTAGCGGTGTCATCATTGTTAATACTAAATTATTTGTTATTGGCGAATATATTGATGTAGGTGGACTTTGTGAAGGCACTGTTGAAGACGTTAATTTCTTGAATACTCAATTAAGAACAGTAGATGGCCAACAAATTACCGTTCCAAATTCAACAATTACAAAATCAGTTGTTAAAAATTATTCAAGAAATGCTGTTAGAAGAATTTGTATCAATTTAGGTGTTGATT
>Ga0310691_10007102_pt1 | contig 11770 bp, 24 predicted proteins | sample 176DNAGHGlowgp2_FD_203887 | JGI IMG/M metagenome (GOLD analysis project Ga0310691, IMG submission 203887) | Sheep rumen microbial communities from Palmerston North, Manawatu-Wanganui, New Zealand - 1766 DNA GHGlow gp2 (v2) (version 2) | ecosystem: Host-associated > Mammals > Digestive system >... | reverse complement strand
TATTAACTCATTTACAGATAGAGGTAACGATGTAGAAGTATCTTCAGATACAGAGTTTTTATCAGCAACTCAACTTAGAATAATTCCTAAAGTCATAGAATCTAAAGAAGATTTTTTGTTTGCTGGAAATATAAAATACGAATAGGATTTCTTCGATAAAGAAGTAGAAGGACTTGATTTTAGATCATATAGCTGGGGAGATTTTGAAGGAACCGTTCCTGATTTTATAGGATATACCAATACGAGAAGTTATAATAAACAATTTGATCCTAGTATAACATCCGACATATCGTAGTTTAATAGCATGTATTGGATGGACTCTGATGGTGTTTCAAATAAATGCGGAGGTACTGGACCAATTGTATCTTGGAATTTTTCTGTAAAAGATGTATTGGTAGATAAAGATAATACTATTTATGATTATACAAATAATCAGAAAGGTTCTGTAATAGAAGAGGATGTTGTATCTTTAAGACGCGGAGAAGTATATAGATATGGAATCATACTTTATAGCGATAGAGGTACAAAATCTTCCGTATAGTGGATCGCAGATATAATGGTTCCATAGTCTGTATATGATTCGCAATTAAATCGATATGCTGAATATCCAAAACCTGTTTGGCAAGATTCGAACATGCTTGGCTGGTGGTTTACTATAATTGGTGTTACGTTTAATGTAAATATACCACAGAATTCAAATATATACGGATACGAAATTGTTAGATGCAAACGTTCGTATGACGATATGTTTACCATATCGTAGGGTATAATAGGTATTCCTGTTGTTGACAAAGATAAAACATCTCTTTTTTCTACTGGTATTATATCATAGGAAAATACTGGCGGAACTGACTTCGACATAGATTGTAATTATACAATATATGCTTCTCCAGAATGTGCGTATTAGTCAGATGATATGAAAGATATAATGAAGATGAACAAATCGTCTTTGTATATAAAAGACGTTACATCTTATTATAATCCACTAAGTTCTATTGCTTATAATTATGACGACGGAGATTTATATAGTTGTACAGGAGCTAGATAGTTTGATACAATCGGAGGATTCGGAAACAACGATCATTCTTTGTTTATAAAGTCCGATTAGGCTGTCGGTAGATATGATGAATGTCATGTAAGACTTGGAGAACGGAGTGGACATTATTTAGAGACACACGGTTTTAATAATACAGCTATAACACATATTGTAGCTTCTAGAGAAGTTGGTATATCTTAGCAAACGTCTAAAATATAGGAAATGTCTTTTCCAGATGTTGCAGATCCAAATCAGTTTTTTGATACAAACAAAACACCATTATGGTTGGATTCTGTTACCCCAATAGGAGGAAAATCGTTTTATGGATGGACAGCTTTACCAAACGTAAATTGGACAAGATCATATCCAGTTGAAGTATATGACACATACGCAGACGATGAATCTGATAGATATAACCATACACATTATTTTTACGTAAATAATCCAAACGGTGCTGTTGGAAAATGTGTAATATTTAAATTAAACGAAGAGAGAAATCCTGTATTGTCGCAAGGTCCTTAGGATTATGTTGTAGCTCCGATAACGGTTTCGAATCTAAAGAAAAGCGCGTATCCGTACAATGGGCCGGAATCATATAAGCAAAACGGTCCAGAATATTATTCTCACGGAAATTATAGATTAAAGAATCAGAATAGGATCACTGTATACGACGGTGACTGTTTTCCAGGAGTGTTTGTATACATGTCTGAACATGCTTTTAATGGCGAACTGTTTCCAATCGCAAATAAGTCGATGGTTGTATATTTCGTACCACTTGAGTCTGATATAAATCTAAGGGCAACATGTGGATCTGTATATACAAGAGTGCAATCGTCAAGTAAGTATTATTATGCTAGATATCTTGCTGGCGAAATGGATCAATACGTTCAAGAGCACGACATGTATCTATATAATACTGCATATGGATCTGAACCGTACGTTATATCATATTCTAATATAAATTACACCAGAATTGATAGCGGAACGTTCGATACAAGAATACATCATTCCGATAAGAAATCAAATAACGAATAGATTGATAGTTGGGGTACATTTAAAGCCAATAATTATATAGACGTAGATAGTAGATTTGGAGAGATAACAAACATGCGTCTATTTAAAGATAAGCTTTTATATTGGTAGAAAGATGCATTTGGTGTAGCTAGTGTAAATGAGCGTACTGTTGTAAATGATGTTGATGATAACCAACTTGTATTAGGAACAGGATCTACTTTACAAAGATTTGATTATGTTTCTACCATATACGGTATGAAAAAGAATCAATATGAAGCAGAAATACAGTCTAATACTACATAGTATTTCTGGGATGGAATACGAAAAGAGATACTAGCATATGGTGGTGGCGCAGAATTAGTTCCTCTTACAAAGATTAAAAACGTAACAAATTATATAAACGAACGCGGTGAGAAAAACCATCCGTCTCTTGTATACGATAATAAGTTTAACGAACTTATATCAAGTGTTGTAGGAACTAAATCTCTTGTATATAATGAACAAATATAGGCATTTACATCAACATATACATTTACACCAATATATAGAGCGGTTGTAGACAATACTGTAATAATTACAGACAGCAATAGTATATACCATTGGAATGCAGACAACGACAATTGTGTACTATTTGGAAATGCAGCATTACCACTATTACGTTATGTAATAAATAAAAATAGTTCGTTGGTAAAAGTGTTTGATATTTCTACCTTCGGAGGACGTATATACGGTGGAGACGAAGGACTGGATAATCTTACTTTTACTTTTGATACGCCATTAAAACAGCACAGTACTGGTTCTGGTAGAAACTTAATAACAAATAGAGAATACGACTTCCGTTTAGATATACCTCGGAATAATAATGATATTTTTGGAGGTAGAATGCGAGGAAAAACAATGCAATGTGAGCTTAAGTCGAGTAGTAACTCCAATGACTTCTCATTGCAATATATAATTACTAAATATAGAATGTCATGGAGTTAAAGAATAAAAAATACATAAACAACACCAAATCTCTTCCTGGATTTCATGAAGGCAGTGATTTGTATAAAATGTTAATGCAATCCAGAAATGGAAATACGTCTCTTTGGGCTGATCCTTCTGTATATAAAGACGATCCGTATGCAAATAATCCAAATCCGCTTGTACCAGGAGAACAAAAAGATCCGTATATACCGCAAGAAAAGAAATTGAATTTAGAAGGTGCTCCAAGTATTGTTAAATTTGGTGCAGATTTATATAATTCGTTTTAGCCTGCATACGATAAAAACGATGTGTTGAATAATACAATCACCGGTACATCGTATAGATATGGAGTGCCGTATTAGACAAAAACAATAGATACAAACATGTTAGATAAAAACGTAGGGCTTCGCTCTTGGAACAAAATATTATAGACCGGTATATCTGGATATAACGCAGGTTCTGGTTTTGGTGGAAACTTATTTAAAGCAAAGAACGGAAAACTTCCTAAATTCAGTTTGGGATAGGGTTTAGGTATTGGTTTGGGTGTTGCTGGACTAATAGGAGGAACAATAGGTCAAGAAGTAGCTAGGCGTCGTGAACTTGAGGCACAAGACGAAGCTCGTGCTATTGCACAGCGTGAAAACGCGTATAATAGATCTATTGCAGGTACTCAAGGTATATAGCAAATGTATTCTGATTATAATTTATTGCCGCATCAGCAAATGCTTAGATTCTCATGTGGAAAAATGCCTAAATTTAATGACGGTAAACGTGTAAGAAGTCCATTTGGATTGATATATGCGGACCAAAACGCATGGGGAGATGGAGGAGAGATACTCCGCCAATGGTCTCCAGATGGAGATATAATAGCAGAAAGCCGTCTTCCTAAACATAAATCAGGTACAGATACATATCCATTGCATATAGACAATCTCACTGAAATAATACCGGCAAGAATTGCAAATAAGATGAATGGGTACAAGAATGGAAAACTTCCTAAATTTAATCCTGGAAGAAAAATAGATGTATCTGGAACAGATAATACAATAACAACATTGGCTGGAATTGGAGCAGGAATTGATCAATTGGTAAAGTCATACGAACCAGTAAATAGATATAATTTCATAACGCCAAATCAGATGCTTGCGCCAAGTATGCGTTAGCTTAACAGTTTGAACGTTTCTCCATATCCTATAATGAGAGACATGTCAAAAATGTATGCAAAGACTAAATACGGAATAAATAACTCCGGATTGGCTGGCGGATTGAAAGATATGCAAAACATGTATGTTCAAAATGCATTGTATTCTAACTTATATGACATGCTTTCTAAGAACCAAATACAAAATAACGCTTACATTTCAGATGCTGCCAAGACTGCAATATCAGCTGGCGAACATCTGGCATCTCGTAATCAGCAAGCTGTTATTGCTGCAAAACAACTTTCTGATGCAGCTATTGCAAATCAAAGCAAGATGCGTCAAGGGGCGTGGTATAACATGCTCAGCGCAATGCAACAGGGGTATAAGAATAAGGAAAAGATGGATATGTTCAAACTTATGTATGGATTGTATTCTGACGATCTTGATATTAGACGAGACGAACTTAAAAATAGGAGGGGTGCATAATGATAGGTTCACAAGATACATGGGTATAGATGCCTACTGTGGATCTATACGATACGTAGATGATGCTAGCTGCTGTTAATGCTGCTAGAGATATGTATAATAGGAATGAACAACGTATTAAAGAGTTTAATGAGAAGTATGGCGATTTTACCACTCCTATTATAGCTGATCAAGATTGGTATAATAGAGAAATGCTTGGTAAGGTTTATGGTACCATTAACGATATATATGCTCAAGGCGGAGATCCTTTAAGAAATTCTCAAGATCGTCTTAGGATATCTATGATGCTTAACAGCCTTCCTTATGGAGAGTATGCTCGTAAGAAATTACGTTCAGAGAATGCAAAAGAATGGTTCAAGAACATGGCCATTCTTAATGCCAAAGGAAAATACGATAAAGATTTTTCTGATTTTTTAGGTGAAAATCCAAACCAGTGGGCTCTTAATGATCCTGGAACAACATCTCCTACTGAATTTTCTACTCTCAAAGAGGCTACAAACGATTGGTATAATAATAGAACTCCTAGAAGTGCTACGGCAGAAGAGAAACAAAGACTTGGCCTCGATCCGAACTATGATTATACTTTGTTCACTGACACAGATTTAATGAACATCGCAAGAGACCAGACTCCTGGTTGGAACAACAGTGCTATTTCTAAATATTATAGAAATTTAGCAGAAAAACAAGTTGCTTCTAGAGGTATTCCATATACACAGGAAGATGTTGAACGTTAGTTGCAGAGGAATATAGCTAGTGCACAACAGGAATGGAAGGTTGATCCAATTAAAGGACACGTCGATCAATTTGCATTGGCTGATTATAACTTTAAGAAACAATTAGCTCTACAGAATGATGCTCAAGCGTTCCAAAAAGAAATGGCAGAATAGGCGGCTAAAGACAAACTTGATCAGATTAGAGCTCGTTATGGAAACAAGATTAAAAATGGAGGAAAAGATAATACAGGTGATCAAAATTATTCGTTAACTGAAAGTCTGCATCACGACTTGCTGTTCCAAGGTATCAGAAATAATAACATACCTGTTATGAAGCTTACCAAAGACGCTAAAGGGAATGTTGTTCCAGAAAAAGATAAAAACGGAAAGGTTATATATATTAATCCAGACCAAGCAAGTTGGAACGAATTAGAGTACGCAGCAAATAGTAGTAATATTTATCTGAGAAGGCAACAGGACTTCTTCAATACAAATAGTACCAAATACGCAAGCAATCCAGAAAGAGTAGAACGAATGATGAAAGATAGGTTTGGTTCTAGAATTACTGGAATACAATTGGCATCTATGCTAAAACGTCAAATACAGAGAGACGGTGGTATTGTGTTATCTTCTGGAGAGGCTAAATTGTTACGAGGAACAAAAGGTATTACCAGCGATGGAATAGGTTCTAATTATAATTTGACGCACAACGATAGACTTGCAGAAATATACGATAAGATTAAAAAAGAAATAAAGGGCTAGAGTATGGTTGGAGATATACAAATAAAATTCAACCTTACAGACACTGGAAATAACGCAGTACAAATTGCGGAAAAGTTTAATAAAGGACGCACTGAAGTATATGCAAACGGTACAGTAACAGTAACTGGCAAAGACAAAGAAGGTAAACCCATAACTAAAGAAATAACAACAAATGCATGGTTGCCACTAGGATTAAATAGCGAAATAGCTGCAGGAAACAATACAAATGTTAAATCCAATGTTGCTCTGGCATCGAATAACTAGAGTGCCTACGGATCCATTGATGCAAATTATATGAAGGCAATGGGACAATAGCAAAAAGCAAACATTGGATTATTTGCTAATAGTGAACTTCCAACGGTGATGGATTGGGACAACCTTGATATAGAAGACTATTTAGAATTCTTACAAAATAATAATCCTTAAAATGAATAGACGCAGACCAGGATGGGACCCGCGACTTAGTACTCCGGGCAGATCCAGATTAGATACAAACGACTGGTATAATAGACTGTACCAGTCTACTGCGAATGAATATTCTGACCAGATAAGACAGGCAGAAGAGCAGAAAAAGAACTCATACGCAAATACAGCATTTGGTAATTTTATGGACTATGTAAACTCTGACGCCCCAGAGTTTGCATAGAATTTTATGGCTGTAAAAGCACAGACTCCAGAAGAAGTTCATAATATACCAGACATAGAAATAACTCCGGAAAAAGAAGATCATTCCCTAGAAGATCGCCGTAGAATGTTGAAAGAAAAAAGGTGGCTAAACGGCCTAACAGGGGATAAAATGGACAAATCTGACGAAGATGAGTTAAATCAGTTAGATTTGTGGCACAAACTTGTATATCCAGAAGGATATGAATTCTTAGATAAGACAAATCCTACTAAAACTCCGCCTACATCTCAAGAACTTGCGTTTCAATACGCACAGATGAGATTAGATTAGCTTGGAGGTGCGCCGCAAGGATATTGGGAAAACACTGCAAAAAAGATAGGAATGGGGATACTTGCCGTTACTCAAGCAATAACAAATAAATCAGCGAGTATTGGAAATCTTTATAAGTATTTATTTTCAGGAGGAGAAAAAGAAAAACCGTTAAATCTTATCGATGATATTACTACTTCTTTCGTACGTAAAGTAAATGAGATATAGATCGGTACAAGTAAGGGTAAAATTCAACGTACACAAGAAATGCAACTTCTTGGTCAGAATGGAATTGAAGATTTACTTAAAGTTGTACAATATAGAGATGATTTAAGATCTCAAATAAATGCGTTGCGCCAGAAAGAAAGATCGCAAGGATTATCAAAAAATGAATATGATAGTTTAACAAGATTATAGAAACAGTGGGATGATTCATATTTGTATGAACTACATGCATCTGATAAATTGGATGCACTAGCCTCGTATGATCCATACGAATCACTAGGTCCGATTTCATACATGTGGTCTAAACTTAACAGAGCTCTTGATGTAGATTACGCTCCAGACAAATTTACATTGTTCACTGGATCTGGCACGCGTACTAGTGACATTAAATTACCAGCATTTGGTAGTATATTAAATCGAATAGACTTTGCATACGATCTTGGTATACGTGACGATTTAGCAGGAATAAAAAATGATTTGCGTAAGTTCAGGCAAGCTAGAAAAGATGGTGACAGGCTTCGTTAGAACGAAGCAATGGCGTCTATACAAGAAAAACTTGCTAAGTTTAATAGTAACTCCGAAGATAGAAAAAAAGGTTGGGCAGAAGATATAGAATATGATCAGAAAGACTTAGATAGAATTGATAACAATTATAAAGTAAGCGAATATTATAATTTACAAGATTAGCTTGCGCAAGACTTGGGATTGTTTAGTCCTAAAAAAATATTGTTTAGTTCTGCAGGATTACTAGGATCTTCAATGTCGTCTACTCCAAAGTCTCTCCTAAGATATCTATCATATGGCCTTGCTATTGCGTCTAGTGGCCCAGCAGGAGTTGCAGGAGCAGCTGGAATAAACCTTATTGCAGGAGGTGCACAAGCCACCGATGAAAATAATGCAGAAGTAGGTCTGACATATCAAGTATCTGACTTTATAAATATGCTAGACCACAAAGGAGTTCTTAAAGAGACCTTGGAAAATGGTAGGAAACAACTCGGTAATAAAGATGCTGATATACAAGACGTAATAAATGCTTTTACTGAAGGACGTATAATGTTCTCCGACCGCAAAGTTCGTGACGCAATGTTAGATATAATTGGTGGAGCAAACCAACAATGGGCCTACGACATGAACGCTACTGCGCCTGGAGTATGGACAGAAGCTGCTCTTACTACTATACCTGACGCCTATTATCTTAAACTTGCTAAATTTGGTAAGGCATTGTCTCCAAAACGTCTCAGAGACGCATTTAAAGGTATTGGAAATATTGCTCATGAAATGCGTATCGGGGCGGAATTTATCCCAGAAGAAGAACTTATTATGCTTGAGCAAGCTGCTGCAAGAAAAGGAATTAAAGATGCTATATTTGTTCCTATGCGAGAGAAAATAGGACAAGCTGCAGCAAAGGCTGGAAAAGCTATAGCAAGTCCTTTTTAGGGAGAAAGAACAGCAGCTGTTATAGACTATATAAGAAACAAAACAGGGGCTGTAGTCCAGCTGGGAAAACACCTACCTGACAATTTCTTGAAAGGACCGAAGGGATATCCGGTAAGAAGAGCCGCAAAATCAATGGCTACTCGATCTATTGTAGGAATGTCTGAAGAGTTTTGGGAAGAAGATGTTCAATCTATTCGTGAACATGAGCGAAAAGCTGGTAAATTTGGAAATGAATTTGTGTACGGAACATATAATCCTAGATTGTTATTTGACAATGTTGTGGATGGTATCCGTTCTAGTTGGGATTTTATATTCAAAGATCCAGCTCTTGTAACACAAGAAGAGAAAGAGATCTGGAGAGAGGCTAAACTTGGTGCTCTTGGTTTTATGTTGCAAGGAGGTGCTCCGGCTTTTGTACAAAGCGCCAAAGGTGTGTGGTAGCAGGCGGATGTGTCTGATTTAATATACCAGTAGATTCTTAATACAAAAGCAGAAGATGATGCTCAAATTAAAAGAGGCATTTAGTTTGCAAGAAATTCTAGAAGTTACGAAGATTTTGAACGAACGATGTAGGCGTTTGATGATATCGAACGATACAACGAAAAGAAAAATAAATAGGCAGAGGAGAACAATAATCCGGACGAAGCTGCATTTGCGAATGACGCAATTGAATCAAACAGGGAATTTTATAAGAAAGTATACAATACTTATAACAACCCATTGGTAAAAATGGCGCTACACGCTGCTGGTTTACAAGAAGGAACAGAAAAGTACGATGCCGCAGTTGCGATGATTGCAAGACAACAAGAATTATCTACAGAAGTAAATGATAAAATATCAGATGTAGCTAATACAATAAGCAATATAAAATCTGTTCTCAAAAACAATTATTTTTTCTCCGATTATATGGAGAAAAAAGGAATACAATTTACACAACCTGCTAGAACTCCACAAATAGAACGCCCAGAAGGTAAGCTTGGAGGTCAAAAGAAAAAGGTTCTAGAAGAGCGTCAAAGAAAGGTTGAAGAGGAAGCAAAAAAACAAGATTAGACAGATCTTGAAAATTGGAAAGAAGCACAAAAAGATGCATACGACAAATATATAGACGATATATTTTATTTGTCTTCTATAGGATCGTTAATTGAATAGATAAATGCATATTCTCAATTAGAATCTCTCACAAACAAAAAATCCGACTTCTTAAAGCACCTTAAAGAAGAGCTTGCGGCAATGAACAAAGAGCGTACAGATGCAGGATATAAATCATTAGATACTATAGACGATGTAATGTAGTATGTACAAGATCCTGATCTATACAATGCAATAAAAGACTTGTATCGACAGTATGACGGTCTTAAGCAAGATAGAACCGCAATGTTTTCTATTCTTGACAGAATGCTTAGTCCAGAAAGAATTGTTACTGGAGAAACCGCTGAGGAAGTGTATCAGATAAAAAACATGGTTGAAACATACTTCAATAACCAACAATCTGATATGATGCTTCAGCAGGCTGTAGAAGATGACTTCTTTAGGCTTATTAATCACCGGCAAGAAATAGATGATTATATTGAAAACTTCCAAGTAAATAATACCAATAACATCTATACTGGATTTGACGGAAAGTCGTATATTGTAATACCAAAGGTTGATAAGGATGGTAATACGTATTATGCAAAATACGAATACGACGAAAACGAAAAAGAAGCATATGGCAGCGAGTTGCCGTTCGACAAAGAAGAGTTCTATACATCTAAAAAAGTAATAGAGCGTGATGCCGAAAGAGAGCAATAGGCAGATATATCTGATGAAGAGAGAATTGAGCTTGGAAACAGACGCAAGCGCAAAGAAAATCGTCAGATGGATTACGCAATGTAGCATCGTTTTACAGACGAAGAATATGCAAACTGGGAGTATACAGAAGGAGAAAATGAAGAGTCTTAGTTAATACTTCCTCCGTCAGAAGCGGAAATAAAAGCAAGAAAGATACTCGACGACGCCCGTGCAAAAGAAGCACAAGAAAGGCACGATAAGCTTCTTGAAGAGAACCCTCAATGGGGTTATTCTGAAGGTGAAAACACAGAAGACGAATTAACTCCTCAAATGGAAGCTAGAGATAGGGCCGAAGCAGATAGATTACGTAGAGAAGAATTAGAAGCTACTAAACAAGCAAATATTGCTGCGAGACAAGAACCACAAGACAAGGTACATCAACTTCTCAGAGACGGTTATACGTTCCATGCAGAAAAAACAAAGCGTGGTAAAACGCTGTACTGGGCTAAAAAAGATAGCGCAAAAAAAGTAAGAATAACCGAACAAGAATATAATCAAGGATTCCAACTACAAATAGAACAGCGTAGACAGGCAAATCTTCGTAGTAATTCTTTCTATGAGTATGATCCTAGATTTTCTGTACATAGGCAAGGATTAATGGCTAAACAAGATGCATATTAGCAGGTAGAAGCTATTATCTTGGGATCTATATATGATGGAAACGAACAAAGATTTAATGATCTTCTTGATTATTTTGGAACAGTTCTAACAGACGAGCAAATCGATAGATTTAGATACGTATGGCTGCAAATAAACGATACTGTTGCCGAAGAGAGAGAATCTCTTGCTGCCATGAAACCTGCTAGAGACGCCAGAAAAGGACGAATTCGAGAGATATTGAAGCAGGAATTTATGGTTCGAGATCTCTTGCAATCGATGGAGTCGATGATATTTAAAATGTACGACGTCTATAGATCTATTAGTGTTGTATAGGTTGCGGAATGGGTAGATGATTTTGCAAATCAGCGAAACAAAAAGACGAAAGGTTTGCTTAAAAAACAACTTCTTTCTCACGAAAATGGTGTAAGCAAGGCTGTACAAATGGTTGCCATGGCGAAAGCCGGTTGGGATGTTAGAAAACAAGAAGATAAATATTTAGTAGAAGCTCCTACTGGAGAGATGTATGATATAACAGAATTCCAGTATTCTTTCTACGAATATATTAAATAGCGTCTTGATCAGAAAGCGTTAGAATTTAAACCGGAAGAGCAAGAAACAAAATCTC
>Ga0310691_10007101_pt1 | contig 11771 bp, 5 predicted proteins | sample 176DNAGHGlowgp2_FD_203887 | JGI IMG/M metagenome (GOLD analysis project Ga0310691, IMG submission 203887) | Sheep rumen microbial communities from Palmerston North, Manawatu-Wanganui, New Zealand - 1766 DNA GHGlow gp2 (v2) (version 2) | ecosystem: Host-associated > Mammals > Digestive system >... | reverse complement strand
TGAACATCAGAGGGAGGAGTTGTAGTAGTTGTTGTGGAGGTGGTAGTATCTGTAGTAGTTGTAGTTGTAGATGTAGTAGTCGTTGTGGTGGTAGTGGTAGTGGTAGTTGTAGTTGTTGTAGTTGTTGTGGTGGTGGTAGTAGTTGTTACTATTTCCTCAGCAGGTCCGTCTATCTTTGTGCCCTTGACAGCAACGATAGCCTCGTCGATGTAGAAATTATCCGTTGATCCTTCCTCGGTCTCAACATAAAGGATATATCCCGAACCGGCAGGTAGAGTATAGTTTGCATTTGCGAGCTGAACGTACTTGTCGGTTCCGGTTTTAGCGGAAGCGATGTGGTCGTACTTAGTAGTACCGGAGGCGTCCTTATACTCGAGTGAGAGCATCATTTCCGTATTCTCACCGGCAGTTGCAGCTATAACGCTGAAGCTGTAGGTCTCGCCGCCCTTGAAGGTGAGGGAATCGAGCGATTTCTGAACGCCCTGCCAAGCCTTTTCACGGTTCTGAACGAGAAGTGCTTCACCGCCGGCATAAGGGATACGGCCGCTGAGTGCAATTTCAGAACCGCCACGGGATTCCCAGTCATCTGTACCGGTCTCGAATGTGTCGTGGTAGTAGTAGCCGTTCTCATCGGGAGTGATGGGGTCTCTCTGAACAGGACCGTCGGTATAGGGCGGAAGCTCCTTGCCGTCGCTCTTGAGGGTAACGATGAATGTGGAAACGCTCTTTGAGGGAAGCTGTGCATTGAAGCCGGAACCGCTTGCGCTCATATTCTTAGTAGGAGCGTGGTTCTCGCTTCCTGATGTTCTGTAGCGGTCAACGTTAGTGATAGATCTGCCGGTTATATCGAATACCTGGTTGATCTCGTTATCGCCCTTGTTGATAGCAACGATCTCGATCTGAGTATCGCTGTGCTTGTAAGCAGAAATGAAGATGTTGCTCTCAGGTGACTCTGTACAGTCGATACGGTAGTCGCCGGGACGAATGTACTTAGAATACTGACCGAAAATATATCCGCGCTTTGAAACGCTGTGTGTTGACTCATAGATGATACTGTAATTACGACGGAGAGGCCATACAACGTAAGCCTGCATACCGCCGACAACGAGTGCATCGTGGATATTTACAGCCTGCTCAAGGTTATCAGGCCACTTATTAGCATCAACTTTGCTGTCCGGAACATAGACCTCAGTCATCCAGAGCTTCTTGCCGCAGCTTTCGAGCTCCGGGAAGTCCATCTTGTTTCTGGGAGTGCCGTAGAAGTGAGTTCCGAAGAGATCGCAGTTTTCATAAGCCTTTGCGTTATTAAGGATCTTTTTGTAGTAGTCCTTACCGTTGCCCCATGCGCCGTACTGGAATGATTCAGGCGACATAAGCCTTGTGCTTGTGATCCTGTCGCCATAGTTAGCGATGAAGTCAGTAGTCTCGTCCGGAGTCCACGCTGTCCACTCCTTAGCGTAATCAGGCTCATTCTGAACTGAAACGGAATAGAGGTCAACGCCGTTATCCTTCATATATTTACCGAAGTTGTTAAGGTGATCCGCATAAGCGGCGTAGTTGCTCTTGGGAAGATGGAGCTTACCGCCGTAAGCGCTGCCGTTTTCAGCGAGGTTCGACGGCGGCTCCCAAGGTGATGCGAATACCGTGATGCCGTGCTTGGTAGCGTACTGAGCAGTCGGAAGAGCTTTGTTCCACTGATTTTTATCGGGGTTTACAAAGATACGAAGAATGGAGCAGCCGAGCTGTCCGTCACCGTTTCCGAAAGCGATCTCCCGGTCAGCAGCAGTAAGGTCGCCGTACCACTCGGGGTGATTGATACCGCCGAAGCCGTCAATGGACTGATACAGCTTATTAGTGTTGATAGTACAGGTACCTGCGGCAGCAGCCTCCTGAGTGGTTGCAGGTGCAAACGATGACGAAGAGATTATCATCGTTCCGGCAACCGTCCCGGCTAAAGCCGCTTTGAGTTTGCCAAGGATCTTCATTTTTAATATCCTCCTTAAAATAGATTTTTTGAAAACTATGTAAGTTTATTTACTTATTAATGATATTCTAACACAATTCTTTTTGTCTTTCAACCCACATTATGCAGTTATGGTGGATAATGCAAACAATCCACTGACATATTATACTGAATTTATAAAAAAAGCAGAGCACAAAATGTCGCGTTCTGCTTTTTCGTATTGATATTATAGTTCAGTCTATCTTCCGGCTTACGATATCCACACCGTTGTGGGTAAGAATAATCTGTCCGCTGATGAACTCCGCACGGCTGCGGTCGATGTACTCCATAACGTCAATGGGAGTATTGAGCGTAATGTGTATCTCCGCGGTCTCCTGACGCATCGAGGTATCTCCGGTGAAGCCGCCTGCTCCGAGAGCCTGCTTTCCGCTGACGGTAAGGTTTACACCTGCCTGTGTGACGGAGATATTGCTCTTGCCCTCCAGAGCGGCAAAGGCAGCGCAGCGTTCGCCCTTGATATTCACGAAGCAGCTCGCCTCGCGCACATTGATACTGGTCTTCTCGCCGTCAAGAGTACCGATACCCACAAGCTCGATTCCGGACATGAATATCTTCGCCGAGGTCTTGAATATAGTGATATCGTTGTTTCTTCCGATAGAACCTATCGCCGTGCCTCTTGCGGCAGTCATCTCCATGCCGATATCGCAGTCGTGGATAACGAGCTCGTTGTCGGAATAGAGCGAGCCGATGCCGACGATAACATCACCTTGCAGGTTCAGACGGTACTGTCCGGCGTTTATCCTGATGATACCGCCGTTTCCGGAGCCTATCGCGATACCGGTCTGTCCCTTTGAATTTATGGTTATTCTGCCGGACTGCTCAAATACGAGCTCGCCGTGAAGAAGTCCGATGCCGTTTCCAATGCCGTAGTACTCATTGGAATCGAGGTCTATTTCGAGCTTGCCCTCGCCCGCGATCGTGAGCTTCGAGGATTCCGGGACGCGTATACCGCCAAGGTCGAGCTTGTTATCGCCTCTGAGGACGATTGTTACGTCGTTGTCCTCGCCGATGTCGATGCAGGGTCTGTTCTTGATACTTGTGAGCCAAGCATTCTCGAGCGTGATCTTGCCTGAGAAGTCCTTCTTTGTCTCAATGTGCATCTGCGTGTCAACGGTAGGATCGCCCTCGACGATAACATCGCCGTTTCCGTTGGCACCGATGACGATACGCTTCATCTTCGACTGCATGAGCCTTTCGAGCACGATGCGTTCAGCACAGTCAGCGAGGTAGACCTGCTGACCGATACCGTCCTCACGTTCCTGATGATAGCGCTTTATCATCTGCTTGATAGCCTCGGGGATAGAGTCGATTATCTCCGGGGCAGGTCTTGCCGTGTAGTAGCCCTGAACGAGGTCTGCGCCGAGCATTATCACGGTGTGCAGCTCCTCGGCAGTTTCAACGCCCTCAGCAAGCGCAAGTATATCGTTATCGTGGCAGAACTGGATTATCTCCCTTACAAAATGACGCTTTTTCGGACTGTTCTGAATTCCGCTGAGCAGTGAACGGTCGATCTTGACGAAATTCGGCATATACCTGAGAAGGTTGCCGGCGTTTGAGTAGCCGGAGCCGTAATCGTCGATAGCCATTTTTATGCCCATGTTCCTGTAGCGTTCCTTGAGCTTCTCGAGGCTCTCGTCATCGACCTCGGACTGCTCTGTCATCTCGACTACGGCAGTATCGGCGTGTTTCAGCAGGAGCCTTGTAACGTTCCTGAAGTCCTCAACATTGAGCTTGGCCTCGGGAATGCTGTTGATGAAGACGAATTTCCCGAGAAAATCTTCCTTGCGGAGGTCAATGATACCGAGCACGTTCATGAAGGTACCGCGTTCGATATCGGAGAGACGGTTCACAAGTCCGGCATATTTCAGAATGTGCATAGGCGTAAGCTTCATGGAACTCTTGGGTCTCATGAGAGCTTCGTAGGAATATATCTCGCCGTCGGTAGTATTGACTATCGGCTGGAAGTAATAATCGAACAGGTTCTCGTCTATGATATGCTCAGTCTCAGCCAGCTCGGCACGTTCCTCCTCGGTAAGGGCAGAGAGCCTGTGGTCAAGGAGACTGCCATTGTTCTTGGAGTGGATAATCAGCTCTGAAATAACATCAACGTCCTGAATGATAAGCTGATCTGTCTCACTTTTATGCTCAAGGCGGTACTTTTCCATGAGTTCAGCACGTTTTTCTTCTGTCGTGAGCGATATTACATCGTTCAAAAGGTCATGCAGCCATAAATAATCCATGCTGTCCTGAGCCATAGGACCGATCCCCTCCTTTACATTTTTGTATACTCATTCATATAAATTATACCACATTCACCTGCCGTTTGCAAGTATTTTTCGAACAAAAGCGTCCAATGCAAAAAAAAAAAAAAATTAACAAAAAATCGCAGGACGGGGTCACCGTCCTGCGTTAGCGTTATTTTTACAGCACATCTATGATACCGAGCTTGAACTGCTGGATACGGAGAGCGTCCTTATTGGTAACGCCCTCTGTGCCGTCAACATCGGCGTTTTTCTCGCCCTTTCCGGTGATACTGTACTTGTCTGGATTGCCGATAGTCTGCATGATGAACACTGCGTCCGCCATATTGACCTCGCCGTCACAATTCGCATCACCTCTAAGGATATCGTCTTCCCCTGCCGTAACGAGCGGGAGCGGTTCCTGTTCAAGGGTGCGGATAATGATGTAGTTGATGTTGATAGCCTTGTCTTCCGAGGTGAGAGTGAACTGAACTCCGCCGCCTGTTGAGGTAAGCTCAAATGTGGTGGGAGTTTTGCCGTCGGTCGCACAGCCGCTCTTGATGAGTTCCCGGGAATTCGTATCGTAAGCGGTATAGATCGAAGGCTTAGTGGAGCAGCCCCACGGATCACTGAAACACATTTCAACTTCGTATTTTCCGTCCGGGAGCTGAAATCCGTAGTCAAGCCGCCTGTCAATATCGTTTTCGTACTGGTTCTTTGTATAGCGGTAGGTAGCCGTTTTGTCCCGACCGTCAGCGGTGTGGTACTCATCGCACCATGTGTTTGCTGTGTAGAGACCGCCGCTCTTGGAGCTGCCGTTGTACTGGTCGTTGGGATCGTCGATAAGTCCCCATGTCATGCCGGTAACAGGGTCGATGCCGTAGAGCTGCTCGGTAACGCTGTTGTAGAAGCCGAGCATATCTCTGCCGGAGGTGGTCGAGGTATCGTGGTCGCCGCAGTCAACGAAATAGGCAATGCTGCTGTCATATTCGTAGTTTGTCCTCTGTGCCGTCATGTAGATAAAATCGCATACCTTTGCGGACTCCTCGCCGTTAATTCCGGAGAAGCCGATAGTTACTACATCGTATTCCTCGCCGTCAGCGGTGATGTGCTCAACATAATTTTCCATTACCTCGGAAGGAAGAAGTATCTGTACATCGTAGACGTCCGGAGCATCATTGCTGACATAGAGTTCATGCTGATAGATAATAGCATCGCCGGCAGTTATGCGGATAGTCTTTTCGTTGTCAGACTTGCGGAACTTCACTGTGAGGATATTGTAATCGGCGTCCTTGTCAACAGCCATGCGGTACTTGAAATAGCCGCCTTTTTCCGCGTAACGGTAGGTGCTGTCATCGGTAACGCCCTGAGTATTCTTCTCCTCCATAGCGTGGAGGTCGTCGTTCTCGTACTGACCGTAACCCGGCTGAACTGTATCAACAACAGTTTTCTTCGAGCGCGGAGGCTTGTCAACAGCCGTTCCGCTCGCCTGGAAATTCCAGTATATGCCGTATCTCTGCTGATACTGCTTGTAATGGGGCGTGAACGTGAGGGCGTGGTCAGTGCCTTTGAGCGTGAATTTCAGCGAGGAGCCGTCCTTCACGAGATAGTCGCCGATATTGTACATGAATGTTCCGACTGACAGCTTATTATCGGATATACGGATATTTTCGGAGGGAGTGATCTTCTCCTTCGGAGTGGTCACCCACATACCTGTCGAACCTGTCGCCATATTCTCCTTGCCGAGCTCTGCACTGAGCACCACGGGACCGTATTTGAAGCCGTAAACGGTGTTTTTGTCCGGAAGCGCGTAAGCCTTTACAGCCTCCGGGATAGTGAGCTCTATCTGGTCGCCGTTCTGAAAATCGCCTGTTACCTGAGCATAGCCGTCAACGGTCTTGTAGCTGTACTTCTGACCGTTCACCTTGACGGTCATATTGCCGTCTTTCCAGTCGGGAATGCGGAAACGGAACTCAACAGAGGCACTGCCGCCTATGGTGAAAGTGGTGGTGTCACCCTCGGGGATAGTGCTTTCCTGCGTTATTTTCAGGTCCTTGTCAGCCCAGTTGAGTATGGAGCTCTGATACATATTGACGTAGAGCTTGTCATCGTCGTGCATATAAATGGTGTCGCCGAGCTTGGTGAAGTTTTCCATGCCGCTTCCGGTGCAGCACCAGAACTTGTCCCAGCGCGTACCGTAGACCTTGAAATAGCCGGTCGCCATAGGCTGGAAGTAGGTGGTCATGCCTGTCTCGGGGTTCTGCGAGGACAGTATGGAGTTGTAGTAGGTGTTCTCGTAGAAGTCCATGTACTTGACATCGCCGGTTATCTTGAAAAGCTCACGGCTGAGCTTCAGCATATTGTAGGAGTTGCAGGTCTCGCAGTTGCAGTTCGTGCGCTCTGCATCGAGAACATCGTCCATGCCGAAGTGCTCCCACTCGCTGTTTCCGCCAGTGATGTAAGTATGGTGGGTAACGACCATGTCCCAGAAGGCCTCAGCGTATTGCAGATAGCGGGAGGCATCTATCTTCTCACCGTTAACCGTCTTGCCGTCGAGGGCGATATAGCGCTTGAGGGCACCGAGGAACTTCGGGATAGTCGTATTTGCGTGTTTGCCGTTGAGAACATTCGCGCCGCCCTTCAGCACCGCTTCATGCAGCCTTGTTTCATCGAAGATGTGGGCAGCGGCAGCGTGTTCGTCCTTGCCAGTGATGAGGTAGAGGTCGTACAGACAGTCGTTCATTCCGCCGTACTCAATGGACAGAACAGTATTGCGCGTCTGCTCGCTCCAGCCCTTTGTCCTGTTGTAGACCCAGTCTCCGAGCCCGGAGGCAAGCTCCTTTGCGGGAGCATAGCCCGTCGAATTGTAGACATCTACGATACCCGCAATGAGCTTGTGCATCGTGTACCACGGTACCCATGCGTCGTCGAAGATGTTAGCCTTGCCGACCTCAACTCGGTCGAACTGGCGCTCGACATTGCCGTCCGAGGGCTTGGGAGCAGCCCATATGAAGCCCGGCTTGCCCTTCGAGTTCTTCTGGCATATCCTCATTTCGTCAATGAGTGTTTTCATTCTCGCTTCGAGAGCACTCCTTGCCTCACTGTCGAGGGACGGGTTCTGATAAGCCTGTGCGAGGGCGGTGAGGTAGTGACCCACGCAGTGACCGGCGATGTTGGTGTTTTCCCAGCCGCCGTAACGAGTTGCGCCGTTTGTGCTGAGCCCTGCGTTGTCACGGAAGCCTGCAAGAAGCTTGTTGGTATCGAACGCGAGGAGGTAGTCCATCTCCTTTTCAAAGGCATTGACGCTGTAGCTGTCTGTCATAGTGATGTCTGAGAGCTCGAAGTCCTGGATCGTGGTGGAAGCAGCGTCCGAACCGAACCGCGGTTCACTTACAGGTGCCAAGCCTGCAAGGATAGCCGCAGAGATAGAAAGGGAGGTCAGACGCTTAAAAAGTACATTTCGCATAGAGGGGCAAAACTCCTTTCAGTAAATATGTGTTGATTATATACCATTTGAATAATATAATCAACCCATAAACCGCACAAAAAGTGGATATTATGAATATTACTTAGGAGCTATCGGGTGCCTGATTACCGTTTTCAGCTTGTCGGGTTCGACCTTTCTTGCATCGCTGAGGTATATCTCGTGGTGCAGACGCTTGTCCGAGATATCGAGCACATACCCCTGTTTTTCCATGTATTCGTGCATGAGTGCGACCGTTTCCGGCTCGCTGTCGAAGGAGCCGATGTGCATACACTGTACGCACAGTCCCTCGTCGTAGGTCAGGAACTCCACCGCAGAGAAGTCTGACTTCTTCTTGCGCGAAGCCTCCTCAACAGCCCAGTTGAAGTCCCCTCTTGTGACGAAATCCGGAAGGCGTATCACCGATATCCAGCGGAAATCCTCCTTGTGAGCGTAGTCGATGCTGTCCTTGTCCTCCTGCCACCAGAAGCCCTCCAGCGGCGGCACGACAAAGTCGAAGTAGCCCTCTATCTGACGGCTCCCCTTTTTGCTCATCTTTATGGTGTAGGCTATGCCGTAAAGCAGCTCTATCGAACGCTTGTATGCGCCGTTTTCCTCATTCGGGTCGCCCTTTCCGCGGACGGCGATATAGTTCATCCGCGGTACTTCAACTATCCCCGGCTTGTCCTTCGGGACATAGAATTCCTTGTATTCCTTCTTGTAATCAAAAGCCACAGTGCTTCCTCCTTATCGGTCCGGTATGTGTATGAATGCCTAAAAGAGAAAGGCTGCATAATCTGACGGTTACACAGCCTTTTCCTCAAAGATGCAAAGCCTCTTTATCAGCACCGTCCATTTCCGCAGACGGTACTGCATCTGCTCAGTAATTCTCCGCGTTTATCTCGAAATAGGACTGCGGGTGAGCACATACAGGACATACCTCGGGAGCCTTCTCCCCTACCACGATATGTCCGCAGTTGCGGCATTCCCACACCTTTACGGAGCTCTTGCTGAATACCTCCTGCATCTCAATATTCTTCAGAAGCGCACGGTAGCGTTCTTCGTGATGCTTCTCGATAGCAGCAACGCCTCTGAACTTTGCTGCAAGCTCCGGAAAGCCCTCAGCTTCGGCAGTTTTTGCGAATTCCTCGTACATATCGGTCCACTCGAAATTCTCGCCGTCGGCAGCAGCTTCAAGATTTTCAGCGGTAGAGCCTATACCGTTGAGCTCCTTGAACCACAGCTTTGCGTGTTCCTTTTCATTGTCGGCAGTTTTCAGGAACAGGGCAGCTATCTGCTCAAAGCCCTCCTTTTTCGCCTTTGAAGCAAAGTAGGTGTACTTGTTTCTCGCCTCGGATTCGCCTGCGAATGCAGCTTTAAGGTTCTTTTCGGTCTGAGTTCCTGAATATGGATTTGTGTTGTTTGCCATGATTTTACCTCCTTCGGGATATTTCTGTATTGATATTTTAACATAATAACTGCCGTATGTCAAGCCGCGAACGCATTTAATTGACATCGGACTTTTTTACTGTTATAATTTATTTAAGACGTACTCTGTCCGTTCAGGCTTCAGCGGAAGGAGCCGTCCGTATGCGGGAAAAGCCGTTTTCTCACGCATATTACCGTTCCGGGCTTCCGGGACTGACAAAGAGTGCACAAAAAGTCGGGACAAAACCCTCCCGATGTGATAAAATCAACTTGAACAGAATGAGGTGACTGTTATGAAAGACTGGATCGAAGGATTTCAGGCTTCCATTGACTATATCGAGCAAAACCTGCCGAATGAGCTGAATATCGGGGATATCGCAAGATATGCCGCACTTTCCCCGTTCTATTATCAGCGAATCTTCGGTGCTTTGTGCGGTATGACCGTCGGAGAATACATTCGTGCCCGCCGCATGACACTGGCAGCGCAGGAGCTTGCCTGCTCGGACCGCAAGGTCATCGACATTGGCGCAAAGTACGGCTACGATTCCCCTGACAGCTTCGCAAAGGCTTTCCAGCGCTTTCACGGCATCACCCCGGCACAGGCAAGAGAATCAGGTGCAAATCTGCGGTCATTTGCACCTCTGCACATCAAGATCACATTGGAGGGCGGAAATATGCTGGATTATAAGATAGTTGAAAAGGCACCGTTTACGGTAGTAGGCATCAAAAAGCGGTTCAACGCCGAGACGAGCTACAAGGAGATACCGGGATTCTGGGGCGAGTGGGCAGCGGACATGAAGGGCTTGAAGGGAATGTTCGGCATTTGCACCGACATGGACGGCAAAACCTTCGACTACTGGATAGCAGACCTTTATATGCCGTGGGAGGATATCCCGCAGGGCTGCTGCACCTATCAGGTACCCGGCGGACTCTGGGCAATATTCACTTGCAGGGGACCTCTGCCTGACAGTATGCAGAAGGTCAATACACAGATATGGTCGGAATGGCTGCCGTCTTTGCAGGGCTACACATTGGCAGGAAATTACTCGCTGGAGTTCTATCTGCCGCCGGCAAAGGATCCTGCCGATACGGTCAGCTATATCTGCATTCCGCTGAAAAAAGCGTGAGGGGGTACAGCTATGGTTCAGCATAACAGATTCAGCCTGTTGCAGTCAGCCGGAAAATTCCCTGAATACCGCAGGCTCCCGGATCATGTGATGCACGATCTCGGTCTGGAGGCATTTTGTCAGGCTCTTTCGGACGACGTCCGGGAACGCCGCATTATCACAAATATTCTCTCGCAGATAACGGACGATGCAGATGTCGCCGCATACCGCCGGCAGGTCTTTGCGGATATCCTCCGGCTCCCCGACCTGAGAAAGACCATGATGCAGCTTTTCGATAAGATACAGTTCATGAAGGATTTCTCCTCCATGCACAAGACCTCCGATGAGGAGCTCGGACTGTGGCATCTCTTTCACCGTCTCGATGATCTGGACGGCTACATCAGGACGGTCGAAGCCATGCGGGACTGCCTTTCCGATGAGAGGATAGCTTCCGAGGGTCTGATATCGCTGAGAGATCATATTACCGGGCTTTATGAGGACGCCTGCTTTGCCGAGATGAAAAAGGACATCGCCGCGATGAAAATAAAGGCGTCTGATGTTCAGAGCGTGACCCTCGGCATCAACGTCAATGAGCGCTTTGAAGCCGTCAGCATGGGACTGGTCTCCGTCAACAGGAAGCCTTTCAAAAAATCGGGCATCGTCAGCAATTTCGCCGATGCTATCGCCTCGAAGGACAGGCTCCGCGATACCTCGGACTGGGACGGCGATATGCACTATCAGCTCATCGACAGCGAGGATAAGCGCGGCATCCTCGACTACATGAAGAACGAGGCAGGTCTGCTCGCAGTGCAGTCCTCCTTTGCGACAAATGCAAGGGAAAAGTCCACCATCGTGAACGCCATGACTGACGGCGCAGTGTCCGGCTCGACTTTCTATCTTGATACGGTCGTGAACAAGATGCTCAGCACCCTTGTGAAGAAGCTGCGGGACACTCTCACAAAGTACGCAAATACGGCGATAGTGAGTGTTTCGGGATTGGTTCCGGAGTTCATCTATTACATCAGATGTGCGGAATTCATCAGCGGTCTCATGGAAAAGGGCTGCGTGTTCTGCGAGGCACAGCCGGAAACCGAGGACGGGACTTCCATGCAGGCAAGGGGCTTCTACAATCTCAGGCTCGCAATGAGCACGGAGGACGTCAGCAGGATAGTGCCCAACGACCTCACCTTCGACAAGGAGCATACCGTCTATATCCTCACAGGTGCGAACCGCGGCGGAAAAACTACCATAACGCAGGCTGTCGGTCAGCTTTTCGTGCTGGCTCAGGGAGGTCTTTTCGTTCCGGCGGAGAGCTTCCGCTACGTTCCATGCGACTGCATCTACACCCACTTCCCTGCGGACGAGGACAAGACTATGGACCTCGGAAGACTTGGCGAGGAGTGCGTCCGTTTCAGGGAGATATTCTCACAGTCCACAGAAAAAAGCCTCCTGCTGCTGAACGAGACCTTCTCCACGACCTCGTTCGAGGAGGGCTACTATATCGCAAGGGA
>Ga0310691_10007100_pt1 | contig 11771 bp, 7 predicted proteins | sample 176DNAGHGlowgp2_FD_203887 | JGI IMG/M metagenome (GOLD analysis project Ga0310691, IMG submission 203887) | Sheep rumen microbial communities from Palmerston North, Manawatu-Wanganui, New Zealand - 1766 DNA GHGlow gp2 (v2) (version 2) | ecosystem: Host-associated > Mammals > Digestive system >... | reverse complement strand
CTTCGTCGATTTTGATTATATTTCTTTCCATAGGATGGTCCTTTTTTTTGTGTTTGATTTGTGGTTATTTCAAATCTAAAAATTGGAACATCCTATTTTTTTACCCCCTTAGCGGAATTTGCGAAAGGGAATATGCGTTATATATTGCCGTTGCCAAGGATTAATATTTTGGCTTGATTTTAAGCATAAAATTTGAAAATACGATCTATGTTATTTGTTGAATCCTTATAAATAATTTCATGGACTTCGTTTGGACATATTAGTAGCTGTCTCATGATGTCAAAAATGTAATTTCCAAATTTGATTTCATATCGTTTGTCAAAAAGGATTGGCAAATCCTGCAAGAGATCTTTTTCTTCAAAAAAGTGTTTTGTACGTTTATTTGTTAAGGTTAAACAAAACATCAGATAGAGATCTTTTTGCAAAATATGCTCGCCCCATTCGAACTGTGTTGCAACTATTTTGATGGCAGTTTTCTTCAGCGCCATCCAATACTGTTCTTTTGAAGAAAAACCTAAGCATAAGCCGAGTATCAATAATTGTTCTAATCCATTAAATTTGTTAATGCAATCATGGATGCTTATGCAGTTTTCTCTCCAATAATTCATGATAGTCCTTGAATCATTGGCTATACCCTTTTCGGTTGCATTCTTTAAATAGTCGTAACTGAAGGCTTCTCTAGCGTTATCAGATAAATCTTTTATAAGTGGTAAATATTCTTGCAAAAAGTCTTTGTAAGCTGTTGCACACAATCCGGCTAAGTAATTAAAATTTTTTGAATTTAAAAAAACCTAATAAATTCCTCAAATCTTTCAAATTAGTACTGTATGAAAAAATAAAATCTTTTATTATCTCACAATAAAACCAAATTTGATTGCTTGCCTCTTCATAAAAATCCTTTTTTTCTAGAAAACTAACAAAAAATATCATTGATCGAATTGCGGGATATCGGCTTTTGCTATGTAAAGTTTGTTGTATTATGTCCTTTGCGTTTTCTTTCAATAAGAAAAGGATTAACTCCATTTTAAAGGACCAGTCATTTTCATTTAGAAAATCAATGATTTTCTTCCTATCAACAGTCCAAAGCCATTTGATAATTACTGCTGCAATATTTTTAGTATGAGCTTCAAATGCAGATCCGTTATAAAATGGTTGTAATTCGCGAATGATTGATATGTTGTCTTTGCTTTGAGCTACAGCGTCAATTTTTTCCATACACTCCTTGTCTGAATAAGGAGCCCAATCGGGCACACTTATAATAAAATGAATGTGGTCAAATATCTGCTCTATTTTGACAATAATGGGTTCATTTTTTAAATCAACTTTTAAAACGGGTGGTTTCTCGTTTAAATAATCAAATATGATTAATGATGTCAGTAAACTGTTTGTATTGATGCTTATTATAGCATTTTCAAATAAAATATGCGCATATTCAGAGCATTGTTGTTTGCCTGAATTGGAATTTTGTGAAATGTATTGCTCAATAGTAGAATAAATTTGATGATAGAAATCATCTGGAGAAATATTAGAGGTTTCTTCGGTAAAATTATAAAATAAAGATGATAACTCGTTTTTGGCGATCATAACGAATCCTTCATTTTTGGAAATTCAACAACGCAACAAGCTTCATTATCTAGTTCTTTCCATAATTCCTCGAAATTCTTTAAAATTTCTCTAGAATCTGTCACCTTTTGGATAATATGGTGTTTTTCTGCAATTTGGTTTACCGATATTCCTAAAGAATAAGCCTCAGGTAATTGAGAAGACTCGTAAGGAATAAAAATTAAGAATCGATCGTGGAATTTCCATCCATAATTATCGTGCTGTGCTAAAAATTTCAGAGAAATATTTAAATTGTTAGAGTCTTTGAATAGAACTCTAGATTCTTTGCAAAATTCTTCAAAGCCATTGTGCCTAATATCTTTTTTTGCATAAGTATACCCATGATTACGGCATAATTTTTCATAGCCTCCTGGTTTCTTGCTTTTATGTGATAAAGAATTTGCAGAGGATATGCAAGTTATGCAACGGAATTTTTTCCCTGTTGGTTCGTAATATAGAGTATCCATTATGTCTTTTGCGCTCAAATAGGGATCCCAAAGGCATATTTCTTTTGCATCAGTTTGTCGTAATTTTTTTCTTATGAAATCTAATGCTTTTTTTGATTCTTTTCCTTTAAATACTTGGTAGTCTCCGCTTCTCTTCAGTATATCGTCATGTTGATTCCTTTTCAGAATTTGATTGCTGTAATCGGTTTCTAACGAAATGCCTACATTTATCGGCATTATTGTTTCAAGATTTACTTTTTTTATAGAGCCATCTGCTTGAGGAATTGTCCTCGGTGGCATAAGCCCTTGAATATGCATATCTCCATGAAAAGTTTTTATAAAATTAAATTCATTATCATATAAAATAATTTTATTTTCAAAGTCGGAAACCGTTACACGTACATTATTGTCATCGCCTAATTTAGAATTAAATGTAAAGTCTAATTTTTTAAAAAATTGTGAGTCAAAACCCGTAATGGTATTGTCAAAAGATGTTTGAACTTGAACATTGATGTTCTTTTCATTTTTTGATTTGATGTGTGGCTTGGTAGTAGTTCTAATTTCAGTTCCTTGTCTGATTAGTGCTGTGTCTAAATCCATAATAGTAACAGGAAATTGGAAAATTATATTCCCAATTCTGTCTGATACTTTTGCCAAATCAATATTTATGACATCCTTGACGGTTTTATTTATTAAATCGATTTTTAATCTTTCGTCTTTTCCTAAGGCGAAATTCTTTTTTTCATTGAAAAATTCAATTACATAGTTTGCTCCCCAAAAATTCTTTTTCAAAACTCTGTTAAGCATTGGTTCCGTCAAACCATAGCGCATGGGAATGAATGTTTTTGGCAAAAGAACCATTTGTGTTGAAACGTCGCAATTATCCTTGTTAAAAATGATTTTGTTATTTTGTTGGATATTTTTGAATTGTTCTTTTGCTTCCTCTATAGAAATCCTCTTTTGGATAACTCCAAATTTGAATTTATTATCAATTTTCTGCAATTTTGGAAAAAGATATTTATCCTTGGTATCTTTTGGGGCTGTTTCCTCAAAAACAAAGAGAGTGTAATAGTTCTGTACACTTTTATTTTCTTGGTTATACAGAAATATCTGTGTCATTTCGCAACTTTCATAGAAGGCAATCCTGTCGTTTTGCGACAAAAGGTCGAAATCTTCGTTTGCAATTTCGGCTTTTGTCTTTATTTCTGCAATTCTTTCTTCTTTAAACCTATGCATCAAAATGTTTCCTTCTAGAATTACTTTCAGATTAAATCTATCCAATTTGGTGTAGGAGCAAAGTCTTCAATATTCATTACCTCAAAACAATCGTAAAAAGATTTGTGGTTTATCTTTAGGTTTTGTGCGGTTTCTTTTGAAACAACTACATACAGGATTTCTCTACTTCTGGTAAATGCAACATACATAATGCGCCTCTCTTCTCCGTTCCACCATGTATCAGAAGGACATGGAATGCCTTTTTTTTGAGGAGGACAAATGAATATTGTAACATCATGTGTTTCTCCTTTTACTCCGTGTACAGTTAGTAAAGGGACATCTCTGTTTTCTTGGGGAATCTGTAAAAATAAAGTGACTTGTTCTGACGCTCCATTTCTGTTTTGCACTTTTATTGAACTTAGTAAATTATCATTTATATATTGTTCCAAAAAAGTTTTTTGTTTTAAAATATGAACTACGTTTTGTTTTACTATTTCTTGCCAATTTTTGTAAGTGACAAGATTTGTTTTTATTTTGGAACTGACTAAGAGGGTTTCGCATACTAAATCCTTCCAAAGAAAAGGATCAATATTTCTATCTTTTAAATCGTCATCACCAAATCCCTCCTTGTTAAATATTAGAAGTGATAGTGCGTCAGAAACTTGGCGCAAAGCTTTTGAGTTCTGTTTTAAAAGAAACTGTTGAACACCTCTGGTTATGTGAGTTAAAATTTGCGAACCAATTGATTTAATCTCTTTTTCTCCACAATGGTGCTTTAATTCGTTTAGTGTTGATGTATTTCTTGCTATTGCTTTGATGATTTTATGTTGGAAATTTTCGTTTTGGATTTTATTTATAGCTCGGTTGACTTCTTTGGCAAAGAAATCTTTGTTATAGCAAAGCATAACTGCTTTCCCTGATTTTGGATTGTTTGTCTTTATTTGGGAATTATCAGGGATGATTTGCTTTGCAATGTTAATTATCTTTTGGGGGCAACGTCGGCTTTCGAATAATGTGATTTCGGTGGATCCTGCTAAATCTTTAAATGTATTAAACATGTCTGGCGTAGCGCCGTTGAATTCGTATATTGATTGATTGGGGTCGCCGACAAGTAACGCTTTGATATTTGATTCAGATAGCAATTTTTTTAAGAATTCGCATATATAGTAACCAGTATCCTGCAATTCATCAACGATAATAAGCGGGAATCTATTTTCAAGCTCTTTAATTATACTTGGACCATATGGACTTTCTATAATTTTAAATGCAAGGAAATGAACGTCTGAATGTGAAACCCAACCAAGAGTTTGCCATATAGATTTTTTCTTTTTTATGATGTCTGGGCGATGTTGCTGTGGAACTTCTTTTTTTTCTCCTCTATAAGGTGAATATAGAAGTTTAATATTTCCTTTTTCAGGAATGCCATAATCAATATCTAATAAATTATAGGATTTGTATTTCCCTTTTTCGCGTGTTTCATATTTTATCGTTTTGTTTGTCCAAAATTCTGAACCATAAAATGCCGGAATAAGTTTAGGTTCTTTATATCCACTGCATTTTGATAAAAATGGTTTTACAATATATCGGAACAAAAAAGAATCCAATGTTCCCACAAAATGAGGTGAATCTAATTCATAGCAAACAGCCTTACGAATTTCTTCGCCTCCGACTCGTGTGAAGGACAATGCGGCGATTCCACCGGGTTTGTTCCATGTTTCTAGTTCTTTTTTGATAATTTGGCCAACAAGCCATGTTTTGCCACTACCGGGTGCGGCGCGGACTATTCGAATACGGCTTGTATCGTCTATTATTCGTTGTTGTTCTGGGCTAGGTTCTGACATTAATTAACTCGCACATTTACAAAATTAATGGCTCGCTGAATGTATATAGGCACTTCAAATTTATTAACAAAAATGCCTTTGTCGTCTATTTCTTCAAGTATACTTGCTAAATTGCTTGCGAAATCCCCTTTGCCATGACTGTTTCCTGAAAGGCAAATGACTCGCCATATTCGTTTTGCTTTTTCTTCAAGGCTTGGTAATTGTTGAATTATATCTTCTGTTAATGTGTGCGGGACCCCTGTGAAGCACTTCTTCCATGCTTTGACCATTGTCAAAGGGTTGTCGTCAGATGCTTTTGCTAAATCATATTCTAGAGTGATTGTAGAATGTCGAATGACTACATTATCAATTTCATTAAATAAGTTGATTAGATTTTGTGTTCTAGTACAGACTTGATTTGAGCCTAATACATCGGCGTTTTCCCAATCTGCAATTTGTCTCGTTTTACCTTCTTTTGTAATTGTTTTTGATGGATAATAAATATCTGGATCGCCGTCTGTGATTATTGCTACAGGAATATCAAAAATATCTTTGTTGAAGATTTTTCTAAAAATATCAAAAGCAACGCCGCAAATTGGAATAACAGAAATTTGTTGTTTTCTTAAATCAATTCCTATTCGTTGAGCCAGAATTGGAATCAGAATCGCTTCTGATATACCTTCGACAAGGATGACTCCCTTTGCAAAATATAGTGTTGATCTTGTTATGTCCATCAAACGACTGAATTGTTTCTTTTCGGAATCATTAAAATTGGCATTTCTCAATGCATTGCAACAAACAGAATTCTCTTTTTTGAAAAGGGGGTAGATTTTGTCTATTGGAATGTCGGTTACTAGCGTCGGAGAATGTGTTGTTATAATAGTCTGGGGAGTTAGGTTTTCTGACAAATAACGGGACAAAGATAAGACCATTTGTGGATGCAGATGTGCTTCGGGCTCCTCAATCAGAAGAACAGGGCATTCATCTTCGCCAATGGATTTTAAATATTGCAAAACAACTGCGATGTAGAGTAGATTGTTTGAGCCAAGTCCGTTTGCGTAAAGATCTTCAACCGGATTTCCATCCATCTGAACCTGTAGCGTTCGCAGTATCTTTGTGAAGTCGCTATTTGCTGCTAAAATTTTTGATTTTTGTGCATCGGAAGCAGCGACACTTTTTGTTATATCGTTTATGCCATTGATTATATTCTTGATCAAATCATTGTCAGACAATTTTTCATTTGAATCGTTATAAAGCTGTTCAATATTTTGCTTATTTTCATCATTTGCGAGATTTTTCAGAAGTGTTGCTAGTTGGCTTTTGTTACCTGCGGTTAATGCCGTTTCGGCATCCCGCAAAGCAGGCAAATAAATAACAGAGAACTGCTCCATTATTTTCTGAGGCACTTCTGATTTCTCTGGGCCTTCTGGTCCACCAGTCCTTTTTACAGAAACTCTGCTACCGTTTTTCAACGGCCAAGAGGCGTTGTACTCTAATTTTGCAATGGAGTCATTTATGTTGGCAAGGTCAAAATCAACAATTTCAAAGAACTTGACTCTTTGCTTCTCATTTAAATCGGCGAATTCCATTTTGATTGTAAACGATTCTTCTCGCTCCTGTTGATTTGAGTCTTTGTAGAAATCATCTTCTGAAATCCAAATAGGGTTTGGATTGTTCATAGATGTTCCAAGAGCAAGTCTTATTGCGTCAATGATAGAGCTTTTGCCAGTATTGTTTTTCCCGACGAAAACGTTCAGGTCCTTCTGAAAATCAATCGTCACATCTTTGATGCTTCGAAAATTTTGTATGGAGAGTTTGGATAAATACATTTTGTTTCCTTGTCACTATGAAAAATACATTCATTTAGGTGCAAATAGCCTTTTATTGAAAAAAATGTTCCTTTTTGAGGTGATTCTTGTTCCTTAGGTCGCGTTAGGGATCTAAGCCCGTAGGGCCGGGAGGGCCGCTTGTCAACTGCGCTCGGCCCTCTAGGCGGGGGAACCGTGGGGTGACGCCACGGTTCCGTGCCGCGAGAGCCCGCCCCCGGCCCTGGCCGGGGAACGCCCTGAACTCAACAATTTCAGCCGCGCCGCCGTCGACCAGCGGGATTCCATTCACAATGCCAGGCTGATTCCCCCGTGCATCATCGGGAAGAGGGATTGCGTTTTACAGAAAATGTAAAAGAAGTGCTCTACCTAGAATGGACGTCTACGGGGGGTCTTTGTGTTCGGCTTCAGCAGAATGGTAGGCAATTTATAGCTTTTTTCTGTGTTTTGACACATTGTGTCAAAATGAATTATTATTTTTTTAACTATGAGTATTTCTTCAAATGCGCCTATAAATAACAATAAATTCAAGCTTAAACTTGAATCCCTTCGCCTAAAAAATTTCAGGGCGTTCAAAAATGCAGAAATCAAGAGCATTCCTAATTATTGCGTTTTTGTAGGTGCGAATGGAGTTGGCAAGAGCACGATATTCTCGGTATTTGAGTTTTTAAAAGACGCTATGAATAATAACGTCAATGTTGCACTAGGTCGGCTTGGTGGAAGTCGCGGCTTTGACGAGGTTCGAAGTCGAAATTCCGAGGGGCCCATTGAAATTGAACTTAAGTTCAGAGCTCGCGAAAGGGGGCCGCTCACAACCTACCTTCTTTCGATTAATGCAATGCATGGTCGTGCTTTTGTAGAACGTGAAATTTTGAAATACCGTCGCGGTAGCAAGGGTCAACCTTGGTCATTCCTAGACTTTTCGAAAGGTAAGGGCTATGCAATAGCTAACGAACTTGAACAGGTAAAAAACGAAAAAGACCTATCTCGTGAAGAGCAGTCTCTTAAATCAGACGATATCCTAGCAATCAAGGGTCTTGCCCAGTTCCAAAAATTTCCTGCAGTCATGGCGTTGGGCGAATTGATTGACAATTGGCATATTTCTGATTTCCATATCAGTAAGGCGCGTTCAACCCCTGAAGAAAACTATGCGGAGCACTTGGATCGCGAAGGAGCCAATCTCCCGCTTGTAGTCCAATACCTTTACAAACGCGGTGATGGTACATTCAAGAACATTCTTTCGATGCTTTCGCACAGGATTCCCGGCGTGTCGAATGTTGATGCTAAGACCACGGAAGAAGGTCGCGTTTTGCTCAAGTTCCAGGATGGTGCTTTTAGCGACCCATTCCTGTCTAAGTTTGTGTCCGACGGCACCATAAAGATGCTTGCATACCTTGTGCTTTTGTTTGATCCGAAGCCGCATCCGCTACTTTGCGTGGAGGAACCGGAAAATCAGTTGTATGTGAGTCTGCTAGAAGAATTAGCCGAAGATTTTCGCCAATATGCCAATCGTGGCGGCCAGGTGATGGTTTCTACGCATTCGCCCGATTTCCTGAATGCTCTCAAACCCGAAGAAGTTTTCTTGATTGTCAAAAAGGACGGGTACTCTGAAATCAAGTGTTCTGCAGACAACGAACAAGTTGTTAAATACGTGAACGAAGGCGATAAATTAGGATTCCTGTGGAAGCAGGGCTTTCTTGGAGATGTTGACCCGTAATGCGCGTAGAAAACATTGTATTCCTGCTTGAAGAACGGTCTTCTAAGAACTTGATAGACTCCATTGTTCCTAAAATTTTGCCGGACGGGGTCGCTCATTATTCATACTCTTTCGATGGTAAAACGGATCTTGAACAGAACATTGCCCGCAAAATGCGTGGATGGCTGAAACCGAATACAGTGTTCCTTGTGATGCGCGATCAAGATAGCGCGGACTGTAAAACGGTCAAGAAAAATTTGATGGCTAAATGCGCAGACTCTCGCGTAAAAGCAGGCCGTTACTTGGTGCGAATCGCGTGTCACGAGTTGGAAAGTTTCTTCTTGGGAGACCTGGATGCAGTTCGTGCTGCTGGTTACAAGATAACGCTCTCTAAGAAGTTTAAAAATGGCTACGATAAGCCCGATGACTTGGCTAATGCGTCCGAAGAACTTTCAAAAATAACTGGTTCTGCATATCGCAAGATTCAGGGGTCAAGGGATATTTCAAATTTTATGAAGGTAGACGGCTCCAACAAATCCGTAAGCTTCAATATGCTTGTATCAGGAATACGGAAATTGGTTGGATGAACTTAAGGGCAAAACGGGCCCGAATTCTTTATCATTTTTTAAAGTGACTTTTCTGAAGAACAGAGTAAGTGGGAATCTGACATTATGAATTACAATTTCTCTGTTCTAAGTGATTTTGAATTTCAGCAGTTGGTTAATAAGCTGCTGACCGGAAAAACGAGAGTTGTTGAACAATATGCAGAAGGTCGCGATAATGGTATTGATGGACTTGTTCGCGATATTCCTGATGGTGCCCATATTCAAGCAAAACACTTTCTTAAATCGGGTTTTAGTAAGCTAAAAAGTAAAATTGAGAATGAGGAAGTTCTCAAAATAAAGAATAAGGGGATTGCCTGTTATGTCTTGGCGACTTCATTGAATCTCTCCCAGGGGCAGGCCGAAACATTGAGGGGATTGATAAAAAATGTTGTTCCGAATGTTGTTGTCTTAGGCTCGGTTTCGATAAGTAGTTTACTTGACAATGATCCTGCAACCTTGAAATCTACCGTGAAGTTGTGGGCAGCAAATGCGGAAATTGTCAGGGCTGTGTTGAAACCGGCTAACATGAATTGCTTTTATGAACTTCAGAATCGTTGGGAAGACTTAAACAAAGTATTTGTTGAAACTCCAGATATAAAACGAGTTGTTGATTCGCTAGAGAAGAACCATGTGTCTGTAATTGCTGGTGAACCGGGTGTGGGTAAGACAACTTTGGCTGAATATATTTGTCTCCTTTATTATGGAGAAGGCTTTGATATTCATTTCTTTGAAGGCGAATTTTCTCATGATGATTATGATTTGAGTGATTCGGAAAAGAAAATTGTCTTCTATTTTGATGATTTCTTGGGTAGCACTTATTACAACTGTTTCTCTGGGAAACAGGATAGCACAATTGTCAATTTTTTGAACAGAATTTCTAAGGAAAAGAATAAAAGGTTTATCCTTACATCAAGAACGAATATTATCCAAAAGGCGTGCATATATAGTGAGAAATATTGTGACTATGGCCTAGCCAAACGGGCGTATATTGTTAATGTTGGTGCGTACACTCGGCTTACAAAGGCAAGGATACTTTACAATCATTTGAGTAATTCAAATGTGCCAATAGATGAAATTGAAGAACTTGTAAAAGGGAAAAAATATTGGGAAATTATTAACCATCGTAATTTTAATCCCCGCTTGATATATTTCGTCACAAAAAATCAAAATTTTGAAGACTCTCAACAAGCGAAATATTTAGACTTTATCAAGGAATCTTTAAATAATCCAAAAGAAATATGGGCAAAGTGCTTCACGAAACAGCTAGATGCGTCGCAACGTCTTTTGGTACAATTGGTTGTTGCAAATGGGGGCAAGGCTCAAGAAATAATACTAAAAGAGGCTTATAATAAGGCTCTAATTACGATGGAGATAAAAACACCTGAGCAAGAGCAGAATGATTTTGAATATGTTTTAGGAGTGTGTTTGAAGTCTATTTTGAAAAAAGATATTGAGATGGGTTCTGGTCTTTCGTTTGTTGATGTTTTTAACCCATCGGTTTCGGACTATGTTCTGCCGATTATCTTAGACGGCGATACGATTGTAAAATTGAGTTCGTGTTTAGGTACTGTTGAGTCTATTGGGGTTATTGAATCAAATAAAGGTAAATTTGCAGACGTGTCCTCTATTTATAGGACTATTTTGAATGGTTGCTGCGAACAAGGTTGGTCTGATGCCAAAATTCACTTGGTTCGTTTGTTGGGCTTTGGGTGTGGTCTTGTCGAAAAATTGATAAGTGCGGCAATGGCTGACGAAAATTTGATTACGAATAATAATAGAAATGATTTTTATCACATTGTTTTTGACAATTTGAACTTTTTTGACTTTTCGGACTTTATAAAGTTGCGTGGTGCATCTTTCTGCAAAAGGTATCAAGATTATGGGATGATTTTGGAGTATTACAAGGATTCCGTATTTGCGAAAGATGATGTTGTTGAATTCCTTCAGAAGGGCGTATATCAAGAATTGAAATACAATATTGAATCAATATTATTAGAAGATCTAGATGCGGAAGAGTGTGCTTCGTGTGATTCTATTGAATACGCGCTGGCTTCGTTTCTAGAGAGAATTCAAGAGGAGTATTCCTTTCTGACGGAGGATGAGATAGATTCTATTCGAAATAATGTTGATTCACGCCAAATCGCTCAAGAAAATCAAGAGAGTTTCTATGAATATGAGGATGATTCTATCCAAAACGAACAAGATGAGAAAGGGAAAATAGACGACTTATTTGGTCATTTGCTATAAGCGTTTTCTCTTGAGTCTTTGCGTTAGGGATTGAAGTCCGAAGGGCCGCGAGAGCCCGCCCCCGGCCCTGGCCGGGGAACGCCCATTATTTTTTTTTGAGAAAAAGTCCATTTTGACACTTTGTGACAAAACAGGAATGTATATTTAGGGCGTTCTATCACGAGTATTGTTGCATTTTGGTTGAGTTAATTCTATATTTAGGCTATGGCACTTGAAATCAGACCTATACCGACCTTGAAGGGGCAAGAAGCCCTTGCGTTCGCCCTGGCGGCTGAGCGCGCTACAAAGGTGCGCGGAAAGCAGGATTTTTCCGA
>Ga0310691_10007098_pt1 | contig 11773 bp, 10 predicted proteins | sample 176DNAGHGlowgp2_FD_203887 | JGI IMG/M metagenome (GOLD analysis project Ga0310691, IMG submission 203887) | Sheep rumen microbial communities from Palmerston North, Manawatu-Wanganui, New Zealand - 1766 DNA GHGlow gp2 (v2) (version 2) | ecosystem: Host-associated > Mammals > Digestive system >... | reverse complement strand
GCCATGATCTGGAACCCTTGATGCTATGTGGGTTAAAGATTGTGGCAAATAGCAGTATCAGTAGTACGCCGTATATCACGAATGCGAAAGTATCGTAGAAACGGTCGTCAAGCAGAAGTATAACAAGTCCCAGAACAATAGATGTTCCTATCCATACAATCTGCATACCCGAGCGAGAGTCAAGACTGAAAATATCCGTCTCACCATAAGTGTAACTGGCACCACAGACACTCACCCATCCAAACACGAGGAGCGCAAGGTAGATGAGAATCGTCCAGTAGTCAATGGAACGAAGCACACTCTGGTTTTTATCTGTCTGCTGAGCCATAGTTGATTCTTCTGTTTTGAAACTCTGTAGCCTTTTTCTCTGAGGCCTCTGTAAGTTTTCCGTTGATATACTTTTCCATAATAAGACCACCGATAGGCACACCATAGGTAGCGCCCCATCCACCGTTTTCTACATAGACGGCAACGGCAATCTTTGGTTTATCCATAGGTGCAAAACCCATGAACACCGAGTGGTCATGGCCTCGGTTCTGAGCTGTACCAGTCTTTCCACAAGCCATGAACTCATATTTCCCCAAGGCTTTACAAGTACCTCCGAGTACAGAGGAACGCATACCCTGAACGATATAATCGTAGGCCTTATGATCGGCCTTGGTAAAATGACGGCGTGTGAAGGTGGTGTCTAAGGGCTCGCCCTGAACTTTCCTCACAACATGGGGTACATAGAAAAATCCTCTGTTGGCTATTGTTGCCGCAAGATTGGCTATCTGCAAAGGGGTGGCGTTAACCTCTCCCTGACCAATGGCAATGGAGATTACAGTAAGTCCGTTCCATGAACCCTTATATGCTTTGTCATAGAATTTTGCATTGGGTATCAGACCTCTCTTTTCACCCGGTAGGTCTATGCCAAGCTTATATCCAAACCCCATAGAAACCATATAGTCACGCCATGTGTCCATAGCTTTCTGTACGGTCCCGTATTTCGATAAATTGGTATTTATCATATGATAAAGTCCCCAGCAGAAGTATCCGTTGCAGGATGTGCTAAGAGCAGGTACCAGGGGTAGTGGTGATGCATGTCCGTGACATCCTACGTGCAACCCCTTGAAGTTAAAACCATGTCCACATGGGAATGGAGTTGAAGGGGTGATAATACCTTCTGAGAGGAATGTCAGTCCCTGTGTCGTCTTGAAGGTTGAACCAGGAGGATACTGTCCCATTATACTTCTGTTGAGAAGCGGTTTCCATACGTCCTGACTTAGTAACTTATGATTCTTACTTCGTTCACGGCCTACCATCATACGAGGATCATAGGAAGGCGATGACACCATACATAGTACCTCGCCTGTTGAGGGCTCGATGGCAACGATACTTCCTATCTTTCCTTCAAGGAGCCTTTCACCAAGAGCTTGCAGTTCACTGTCGATACTCAGTGTGAGATTCTTACCTGGCACTGGTTTGCGGTCTAATGCTCCGTTCATATACCGGCCCTGTATTCGTCCGTGTGCATCTCGGAGGAGTATCTGGATACCTTTTTCGCCACGAAGCTGTTTCTCGTAATATCGCTCAATACCGAGCTTCCCGATATAGTCACCTGGCTGGTAATAGTCATCTTCCTCGATATCTGCTGGCGATACTTCCGCCACATCACCCAGCACATGGGCTGCCATGTTATACTGGTATTGTCTCACACTGCGTTTCTGCACATAGAAACCGGGAAAACGATACATCTTCTCTTGGAAGATGCTGAAATCCCTGTCACTGAGCTGGCTCATAAACAACTGTTGGGTGAAACGTGAATAACCAGGATTCTTGTTCCGGTCCTTCATCGTATTCATCCTACGGTCGAATTCCTCCTTGGTGATATTCAAAGCATTGCAGAATTCAAGTGTGTCAAGATGGTCCTTTGCCTCATTCATGACAACCATGATATCATAAGAGGGCTGGTTGTATACCATGAGTTTACCGTTTCTGTCGGTGATGACACCGCGAGATGGAAACTCCACCTTTTTCAGGAATGCATTGGAGTCAGCACTCTTCTTGTAGTCATCACTGGTAATCTGAAGTGTAAACAGACGGATAATATAGATGACCACAATAAATGTTGCCACCCCACCAATAACATATCGTCTGTTTTCAAGATTATAGTCTCTCACTTCTTACGTACCGTTTCTATTGACACGAGTAGAATCAGAGTCAGCAAAGCACTGCTTCCTGCACAGGTGAGCCAGTGGATCCAGTCATAGAAAGAGAAAGCCTCGAGGGCAAAGAATACCAGACAATAGACAATTGTCAGTATAGTGCAGAATAAATAATATTTGCCGTATCCGAGAGTTGTTGTTGATACACGGAGTTCCTCTATGGAGTCACGTGGCACGAACAGCTCGAGAAGATATGGCTGGATGATGGCAATAAGCGTCATCGAACCAGCAGCGAGTCCTGGGGTATTAGAGAAAACGTCGATAGCCAGTCCCATTGCAAAACTCCAAAGCAGCAAAGCCCACTTAGGTGTGTTACGATGGAAGATAATGACAAAGAGGATATAAAGCATGGGAGTGGCTACACCAAACAGTCGTATGTGGTTCAGAAAGAGTATCTGAACCGCACAGAGCACAATGAAGATTGTTAATCGTTTGATGAGGTCGAATGACATATCTGCTTACTATCTCTTAATTGTCATTGAGTCGCGAGCTGCATTAATGAGTTTTGTTCGCTCAGCGATACTCTTGTCACTTATTACTACCACGTCGCGCAGACAACTGAAGTCCGTACTCAGACGTGTCTGGAGTTTATACGATAAACCGTCGCTGGAGTTGAACACCTTTTCAATCTTTCCTACAAGGACTCCTGAGGGGAAGATAGAAGAGAATCCGCTAGTAACGATCCATTCACCTTTCTTAAACTGTGCATGGCGAGGAATGTCTTCTATGAAGGCAATGGTGGGGTCACCACCAGGCCAGTGAAGATATCCGAAATAGTTGCGGCCTCTTATCGCACAGCTGATGCGTGAAGAACTGGCATTCAGTGCGGGGATAACCACTGCGTAGTGGTCGGAAACGAGATAGACCACTCCTACGACTCCATTGCCACAAGCTACTCCCATGTCAACTTCCACACCATCAGCCTTTCCTTTGTCGATGGTCATCAGGTTGTCGGGCTTGTTAATGGAATTGCTTACCACCTTTGCCGGGATAAGCTTATACTGATTCAGAAACTGCAACTGACTACGCTCCTCAACAGTAGTGTCCTTTGTGGCATCGGTATAGAGTCGGCGGAGCTGATCCACCTGTCTCTCAAGATAGAAATTGCGGAGTGTAAGTTCTTCGTTTGCTCTCGTCATAGAGAAGAATGATGTCACTTCACTCTGCATCTCATACACTTTGCCCGACATGGCATTAGCCGACGACAACCACACGCTTCCCTGATAGCTGTTGAATTTAAACAGCATAACACCACTGATTACCTCTAAAAATACAAAGAGGAACCAGTGATGATATTTTCTCAGGAAGTCGAGAAGGTTGTGCATCTGACTTACTGCGGATAGGTTATCTCATCAGGAAAGAGAAACGATCGATATTCTTCAGTGCGATACCGGCACCCTTTGCCACACTGTGGAGAGGATCCTCGGGCACATGGAATGGAATATTGATCTTGTCCTCCAGACGGCGGTCGAGACCACGTAGCAGGGCACCACCTCCAGAGAGGTAGATACCATTCTTTACGATGTCGGCATAGAGCTCTGGGGGGGTATTCTCAAGTGCAGAGAGCACTGCGTTCTCAATCTTGGCAACGGTCTTATCCAGGCAGTGTGCAATCTCCTGATAGCATACAGGCACCTCCATAGGGAGAGCTGTGATACGGTTAGGACCGTGTACGATGAAATCCTCTGGAGCATCGTCGCCAAGGTCTGTGAGTGCAGAACCTACGTTGATCTTGATACGCTCAGCCATACGTTCAGAAACCTTCACGTTGTGCTGACGGCTCATATATTCCTGAATGTCTGCGGTAAGATCGTCACCGGCAGTACGAATAGAGTTGTTGCTTACAATACCTCCAAGAGAGATGACTGCAATCTCTGTAGAACCACCGCCGATATCAACGATCATGTTACCCTCAGGAGCCTCAACGTCAATACCGATACCGATGGCAGCAGCCATTGGCTCGAAGATAAGATATACGTCACGTCCGTCAGCGTGCTCTGCAGAGTCGCGTACGGCACGGAGCTCAACTTCAGTAGAACCAGAAGGTACACCGATTACCATGCGGAGTGAGGGTGAGAACAGGCGAGAGCCTGTGTGTACCATTTTGATAAGTCCTCGCATCATCTGTTCGCAGGCAGAGAAGTCTGCGATAACTCCATCACGGAGAGGACGGATGGTGCGGATGTTGTCGTGCGTCTTCTCATACATCATCTTTGCCTTTGCACCTACGGCAATCATCTTGTCGGTTCTGCGGTCAAGGGCTACGACAGATGGCTCATCTACCACAATCTTGTCGTCGCTGATGATGATGGTGTTTGCTGTGCCCAGGTCCATAGCTATCTCCTGGACGAAACTGAAAAATCCCATTCTTTACTTTGAACTTTAAACTTTGATCTTTATTATTACTTCTTCTCAAACCACGCATTGATAGCTGTGTCGTAGTGTGAACTAACACCGAAGGCACGTGTTGCGAACATACGGCGCTGAGCCTTTGTCGTCTCGGCTCCCTGCTCTTTAAGGATGTCGAGCAATACACTGTATTCTGCCTTGCTTGGAACAATCACTACATCATTGAAGTTCTTTGCTCCTGCACGGATCAGTGAGATGCCACCGATATCAATCTTCTCGATGATATCTTCCTCAGAAGCACCACTGGCAACAGTCTGCTCAAATGGATAAAGGTCTACGATTACGAGATCTATCTCAGGAATCTCGTACTGCTTCATCTGCTTCTGGTCACCTTCGTTCTCACGACGTCCCAGAATACCTCCGAACACCTTCGGATGCAAAGTCTTTACACGACCTCCGAGGATAGATGGATATGTTGTAACATCCTCTACCTTCTGACACTCATAACCGAGTGACTCAATAAACTTCTGTGTGCCACCAGTAGAAAGGAACTTAACGCCTTCTTCATTGAGTTTCTTAAGCAACTCGTCAAGTCCGTCCTTGTGGAAAACCGACACCAATGCGGTCTTAATCTTCTTTTTGTCAGCCATATTTTTCTTTATAACGTTATAAAAATGCATTTTAGGGTGCAAAGATAATGAAAAATCACGGATTTATTCATATTTTCCTCCCGAAAATTTTGATAAATCCGTGATGTAATTAAGATAGGTCAATTCTGACCTTCGTATCCTTACTTCTTTTTACCTTAATTGTATTTCAGAATCTGACCAGGCATCAGGCGGATGTTCTTGCCGATGTGGTTCAGTTTACATAGTGCGTCGATGCTCATACCGCGCTTCTTGGCAATGCTTTGAAGTGTCTCACCCTTCTTCACCTTGTGGAAGTGAACCTCAGGTGCGAATGATGCTTCAGGAGCTGCTATAGCCATCTCCTCATCGTCATCCTCGTCGGTATCCAATCGGCTTCCATGAGTGCTTGCATTAGCACCACGAAGACGTGTTGCCTGTGCCGACTCAGCTGCGTACTTGCTACGACGGTATGTCCAGAAGTCGCTGACAACGTCCTGATTGCGGAAGTCAAACATTACTGCTGGGTTGATGGCAACACCACAGAAACGTGTCTCGAAATGCAGGTGAGAACCGGTACTACGTCCTGTGTTACCTCCGAGTCCGATAGGATCACCGGCACGTACGTCATCGCCCTCACTTACAAGTTGTTTTGACATGTGGGCGTAATATGTCTCCAGACCGTTATAGTGGCGGATTACAACATACTTTCCGTAACCACGTCCCTCATATTTCACTACGCGAACCTTACCTGAGAAAGCAGCACGGATGGTATCGCCGATATACACCTTGATATCGAGACCTTTGTGCTGGCGTCCCCAACGGGCACCGAAGTTTGATGTGATAACGCGGCTTGGGGTAGGCATGCAGAAACCACGGAGATCGATAGTTGCGGTGTCTGGCATGTGAGATGCCATATAGTGAGTCGACTCGCTTCCGAAGTCATCATAGAGGTCGGCAGCGGGATTCTCGAGCATTTCCTGATATATAAGGCGGTTGAGTGCAACAGAGTCAACCTTCTTCATTTTCTTATCTACTGGAGCCTGGCGTGCTAAAAGATCCTGAGCCTGCATAGAGGTGGCTGATAGCGACATCAGTGCTATAAATATAGATTTTGCAATGGTTTTTATCATCTTACTTTGTTAGAGTTTATATCGCTAATGCGAAAAATTCGATGCAAAGGTAGCAATAATATTCCAGAAACATGCAAAAAAATGTGTTCGTTAACAATAATTTGTGTCTTTTTAACACTCATCAACTTACTGAAAATTAAGAAATTGCTGCCCAATTTATGTTGGTTTTACGAATCTCTCGTAGCCTTCTCCACAGTATGGCATACTTCTCTGAACAGCATGTGGGGTCTTCTTCGATGATGGGTTGAGCCGTCTCACGAGCCATCTGTACCAATTGTCCGTCACGTGCTATATCGGCAATCTTCAGGTCGAAGGCCATGCCGCTCTGCTGGGTTCCTTCCAGATCACCGGGACCACGTAGCTTCAGGTCGGCTTCTGCAATACGGAATCCGTCGTTGGTGTCACACATTATATCGATTCGCTTACGTGTATCCTCGCTGAGTTTGAATGGAGTCACAAGGATACAGAAACTCTGGTCTGCACCTCGTCCTACGCGACCTCTCAGCTGATGCAGTTGAGAGAGTCCGAAACGCTGGGCATCGAGGATTACCATCACAGAGGCATTGGGCACATTCACTCCCACCTCTATCACCGTCGTAGCTACCAGTATCTGTGTCTCTCCGCTTACGAATCTCTGCATCTCATCTTCCTTGTCCTTGGGTTTCATCCGTCCGTGAACCTTACTGAGAAGGAACTCTGGGAATGCCTGTCGTAACACCTCAAAGCCGTCTTCGAGATTTTTCAGGTCGGATTTCTCGCTCTCTTCAATGAGGGGGAAGACGATATATATCTGCCTGCCTTCGTTTATCTGTTGACGGATGCCGTCGTAGAGCGATGTCATACGGGTGTCGAAGACATGGGTGGTTCTTACGGGTTTTCTGCCTGGTGGAAGCTCGTCTATCACACTTACGTCGAGATCGCCGTAAAGTGTCATAGCCAGTGTCCTGGGGATAGGTGTAGCTGTCATCACGAGCACATGTGGAGGATTGATACTTTTGCTCCATAGCTTGGCTCGCTGGGCCACACCAAAGCGGTGCTGTTCATCTACAACCACAAATCCTAATCGTGCAAACTGTACAGTGTCTTCTATCACTGCGTGGGTACCCACGAGGATATGTATTGTGCCGTCGAGTAATCCGTCGAGCACCTCTTGTCGGCGTTTGCCCTTGACGATACCCGTAAGTAGCGCCACCCTCAGGTCCATATCCTTAAGGAATGTCATGATGGTTTGCAGATGCTGTTCTGCGAGTATCTCCGTTGGGGCCATGATACATGCCTGATACCCATTGTCGATGGCGATAAGCATCGTCATGAGTGCCACGAGGGTCTTGCCGGAGCCTACATCTCCTTGCAACAGACGGTTCATCTGGCGGCCGCTGCCCATATCCTTGCGTATCTCTCGTATCACTCGTTTCTGGGCTTCTGTCAGAGGGAAGGGTAAATAGTTGTGGTAGAAGGTGTTAAATACTTCTCCTACCTGCGAGAATACATATCCTCTGTATTTCCGTCTCTGGTCGCTCGCATACCTTAGTATATTAAGCTGTACGTAGAAGAGCTCCTCGAATTTCAGCCTCAGTCTTGCCCGTTCCAGGTCTTTGGCATTCTGTGGATAGTGCACATTACGGAAGGCCTCGTCTCTGCCCATGAGATGTTTCTCGGCAATAAGGAAGTCGGGCAGAGTCTCCGGCAGGGTGGGGAGCTTCTCGATGAGTGTCTTCGTAAGACGTTCGATGGCACGTGAGTTCAGACCGCTCTTCTTCATCTTCTCCGTAGTGTTGTAATAAGGTTGTAGTCCCATCGTCGAGAGGTCTGTCTTTGCAGCGTCGTCGAGGTCGGGGTGTGTGAAGTTTATGCGGTTGTTGAAGACGGTGGGTTTGCCGAAAACAAGATATTCAGTACCTATCCTGTAGTTTTGCTTGGCGTATTTGCCGCCATTAAACCATGTGAGGTCACATATCGCCGTACCGTCGGTAAAATGTGCCACCACTCGTTCCTTTCGTGCTCCCATGGGGAAGGTCTCGAAACTCAGGATATGTCCAACCACCTGCACAAAAGGCATGTCGCCTGTAAGTTCGTGAATCTTGTATACCTTCGAACGGTCAACGTACTTATAAGGATAATACTCCAACAGTTCACCATAGGTCTCTATGCCGAGCTCGTTACTCAGCATCTTCTTGCGGTTAGGGCCAACCCCAGGCAAGTACATGATATCCTGATCGAGAATGTTCAATTTAGGATTTTATGTTGATTATTGCCTCGGCTACGGTGATGTCGTAGGGGGTGGTGATCTTGATGTTTTCGCGATTGCCTTCCACCAGAGTTATCTTATGACCATAGCTCTCCACTACTGATGCATCATCGGTAAATCCGTCATTATAAGGTTGGCGGTTAGCTGCTTTCAGCAACTGGATATCGAATGTCTGTGGCGTCTGCACCAAACGATACTCATCCCTTGGCACCGTTTTAGAGGTGAGAGGTAAGGGGTGAGAGGTGAGAGATATGTGACGGAGGGTTTCGACGACGGGGATGACGGGGATGACAGCTTTTGCGGTGCGGGCTGTCTCATAGCAGTTGCGGATCACCTCGATGCTCGGAAAGGGACGCACACCATCGTGCACACCTACCACTCCCTCTGCATCGTCAGGCACCAGTGCGAGACCGTTCTGTACGGAGTGAAAACGTGTCTGTCCTCCATTGGCCAACAGATACTCCACCTTGAAGTCGTATTTCTTGCATAGCTCCTGCCAATACTCCTGCTGTGCCTCTGGCAACACAAGGATAATCTGCAGATCGTCAGAATACTCCCTGAATCTCTCTAATGTGCGCATCAGCACCGGCTTGTCGCCAATAGGCAGAAACTGCTTAGGGATATCACTCCCCATCCGCAGTCCCTTACCTCCTGCTACCACAATAATGTAGTCACTCACCTTATATTATTTTTTATTTACTCATCAAGTGCTTAAATCTCATTCCTTCTGCTATCTGGTCAGAGGTTTTCTTGTCCACAAGCTGAGTCAACAGCTCATACGCATATGGGAATGCAGCGGCAGGTCCCTCACCAGTAGTGATATTGCCATCCACTGTCACGAGGTCGCCGGTATATGTTGCTCCTGCCTCTGCCAGAGTCTTGTCGAATCCTGGGTAGCATGTAGCCTTCTTTCCGTCGAGGATACCCAGCTGTGCGAGAACCACTGCCGGAGCAGCACATATCGCTGCCACCTTCTTGCCTGCAGCAAACTGGTCGCATACAGCCTTGCAAACTCCCTCATGCTCAAAGAGATTACTTGCTCCTGGCATGCCACCAGGCAACATCAGCAGGTCGGCATCCTGATAGTCAGCCTGTTCGAACTGTATGTCTGCCTCGATATTCACTCCGTGAGCCGACTCTACCAGAGGAAACTCCGTAGTGCTGACAGTTACAACCTCCACACCTCCACGACGCAGCACGTCGATGGGAATCAGCGCCTCGACATCCTCGAAGCCGTCTGCTAAGAATACATAAACTTTTGCCATATCTTCATGTTTTATTGGTTTTCTGACCGCAAAGATAGCAAAAAATCTGCGATAATCTGTGTAATCTGTGTCTTTTTTTGTATTTTTGCACCCAAAACGAAGTAATATGGAACATCGCAGACTCAGATTCGCCCTTTTCGGCAATATCTATCAGGCCCGTAAATCCGCCAGTATCCAGAAGGTGCTCTCTTGTATCGCCAACCACGATGCGGAGCTCTATGTCGATATGGAGTACTATTACTTCCTGAAAGACAATCAGCGTCTTAGTGTCAACGCCACCAAGGTGTTTACCGGCGATGATTTTGATGCCGACTTCGTCATCTCCATGGGTGGCGACGGTACGTTCCTTAAGGCAGCGAGCCGCGTAGGGCATAAGGATATCCCCATCCTCGGTGTCAACATGGGGCGCCTGGGATTCCTTGCCGACATCAGTCCCGATGATATCGAACACTGCATCAATGCCCTTGCACAGGATGACTTCGCCATCGAGTCGAGAGCTCTTATCCAGGTTGAGGCCGATGGTAATCCACTTGGTGATTTCAGCTATGCCCTCAACGATGTGGCAATCCTGAAGCGCGACACAGCATCGATGATAAGTATCCGTGCCAATATCAACGGCCAGTATCTCAATACCTATCAGGCCGACGGTCTCGTGGTGTCTACTCCTACTGGTTCTACGGCATATTCGCTCTCCAATGGCGGACCTATCATCGTGCCTGGCACAAAGGTATTCTCGATGACTGCTGTTGCTCCTCATTCACTCAATGTACGTCCTATTGTCATCCCTGACTCTGCCGTCGTAGAGCTCGATGTAGAGAGCCGTAGCCATAATTTCCTTGTGGCTATCGACGGACGCTCTGAGAAATGTAAGGAGGGCACGAAGATCACCCTTCGTAGAGCTCCGTATGACGTGAAGGTGGTGAAACGCTCCGATCACCGTTATTTCAACACCCTGCGCGAGAAGATGATGTGGGGAGCTGATTCAAGATAAAAAAATCGGGCCGTTTAGCCCGATTCTTTTATTTCTTCCTTACAGGGTCGCAGGTCAGTCCGCAACCCAGCTTCTTGAATATCTTCCTGTCTACCTCGCTGAGCATCACCGTAGAGTGTACCTGACAATCGCGCAGCTTAGGCAACTGTTCCAAGGCCATCCTACAGTTTTCATCATGGGTGGAGAGCACACTCAGAGCCACCAGCACCTCGTCGGTATGCAGACGTGGGTTCTTGGCTCCCAGATACTCTGTCTTCGTCTTCTGAACGGGTTCGATAAGACTCTGTGGTATCAGCTTCGCCTCATGGTCGATACCAGCAAGATATTTCGTTGCATTAAGTATCAGCGCAGCGCTGCAACCTAACAGTGGCGAAGACTTGGCTGTGATGACTGTTCCGTCCTCGAGTTCGATGGCTGAGGCAGAGTGGCCTGTCTCGATCTTCTTCTCGTAGGCTGCTGTGGTAACTTTCCTGTATGCTGTTGATATCTTTGCCTGATTAAAGAGCATGCGTATCTTGCTAACCTCGTTCTCGTTGTCGGCACCATCGGCAAGTTTATTGGTCGCGGCATAGAAACGGCGGATAATCTCATTTTTTGAAGCGTCGCAGCACACCTCGTCGTCAGAGATACAGAATCCTATCATGTTCACTCCCATGTCAGTGGGCGACTTATAGGGATTCTCGCCATAGATACCCTCGAAGAGTGCGTTCAGCACGGGGAATATCTCTACGTCGCGGTTGTAGTTTACTGCTGTCTTGCCGTATGCCTCCAGATGGAAGGGGTCGATCATGTTCACATCGTTGAGGTCGGCAGTGGCTGCCTCATAGGCGATGTTAACTGGGTGCTTCAGTGGCAGATTCCATACGGGGAAGGTCTCAAACTTTGCATATCCGGCTCTCACACCTCGTTTGTTCTCATTGTAAAGCTGCGAGAGACATGTTGCCATCTTACCGC
>Ga0310691_10007097_pt1 | contig 11774 bp, 5 predicted proteins | sample 176DNAGHGlowgp2_FD_203887 | JGI IMG/M metagenome (GOLD analysis project Ga0310691, IMG submission 203887) | Sheep rumen microbial communities from Palmerston North, Manawatu-Wanganui, New Zealand - 1766 DNA GHGlow gp2 (v2) (version 2) | ecosystem: Host-associated > Mammals > Digestive system >... | reverse complement strand
TGACTTACCGGAAGACAAATACTCCTCTACTAATGAAAGTCTTTTCTCATCGGTCATTTCACGATTTTGTCGCATACTGATACACTTTTAGAACTTCAAAAGTGTCAACTTATTCAGTACACGTCATCTCATGGAGTTAGCATTGAATTCTCTCGATAATTTTGTGTTAACTCGGTTCTTGAACCCAAATCGGTCATTAGGCTGTTACGCGCTAACACGCTTTCTTTTTGTCATCTATCTCCATGACTTATCATCTCCATTGGCTGAGTAGCACCAGTAGCATCAGTAGCGCCTATGAACAACCGTAGGGGGGGTAGGGTGGCGAAATTGTTAAAACCGTGTATGGAATGTTAATATCGTGTTAACGTCTTGTGCGAGGGTAGGCGAGGTCTTACCTTTGCGCGCAAAACAAATATTCAAGCCTATGTCATCCATCACTAACACTTTCCGCGTCTGGGTCTCACGTGCCCGTACATTCTTCCGTAGCCAGTCTACCCCTCAGAACAACGTCCCTCAGAACAACGCCCCCCAATCTAACGTCTCCCAATCCAACGTTTCCCAGCCCAACGCTGCCCAGTCCAACGCTGCCCAGTCCAACGCCCTTCTACAGGAGGCCCTCGCCGCCATCGCCGACCTTCATACCGCCGTCGCCGCCTTGAAGGCTGAGATGCAGGAGATGAAAAAGGAGGCAAAAAAGACCGTGGGAGGGGGCGGAAGTGAGTCTTCTTCTCCCTCAACGGGAGGGGCCGGGGGAGGGTCCTTCGGGGGTGAGTCTTCTTCACCCTCATCAGGTGGGAGTGGGTCTGCTGCCTCTCGTGCTGCCGTCATCCGTTTCAACAAGCAGTTCCTTGCTGAGCGCTACGACCTGCGCTACAACGTGTTGAAGAAGGCCACCGAGTTCCGTCCGAAGTCCTCCGCCGACAAATCTATATCCTCCCCTCCCCTTGGGGGAGGGGTCGGGGGAGAGGTTCCCCCTCCCCTTGGGGGAGGGGTCGGAGGAGGGGCTTGGCTCCCCCTCACCGACCGCGACGTGAACCGCATGACCGTTGAGCAGCTGGAGGCCGGTGGCGGCAGCTGGAGCTACGGCATGAAGCTCTGTCTGGAGTCGAGCGCCGTGCCGGCCTACAACCCTGTTACGGCATGGCTGCAGGGCTGTCCTGAGTGGGACGGCCACGACCATATCGGCGACCTGGCCCGTCGTGTGCCTACCACCTACGACCGCTGGCCACTGTTCTTCCATCGCTGGATGCTCGCCATGGTGGCGCAGGCCAAGGGCATGAACACCATGGGCAACTCGGTGGTGCCCCTGCTCATCGGCGGGCAGGGACTGCGCAAGACCACCTTCTGTCGCTCGCTGCTACCGCCTGAGCTGCGCGAGTATTTCATGGACGACATCAAGATGGACAGTGCCGAGCAGGTGGAGCGCGTCCTGGCGAGGATGTGGCTGGTGTGCGTCGACGAATACAACGCCAAGACGCCGCGCGAGCAGGCGAAGATCAAGCGTCTGCTGACGGAGAAGGACGTGCAGGTGCGCCGCCCGCGCTCCGACGAGTACCGTCTGGTGCCGCGTCTGGCCTCGTTCATCGCTACCACCAACGACACCACGCCGCTGCCCTCGGGCGACGGCACCCGCCGCTACCTCTGCGTCGAGGTGGAGAGCACCATCGACCTTGATAGCCCCATCGACTACCCGCAGCTCTATGCCCAGGCATTGGCAGAGCTGAGCACCGACGGCTGCCGCTGGTGGTTCACCGCCGACGACGAGGCTGAGATACAGCGTCATAACCTTCCCTATCAGCAGGCTTCGCCCTTAGAGACGCTGCTGCCCTCGCTCTTTGCACCCACCACCGACCGCCAGCGTGCGAACCTATGGCAGGTGCAAGCGGTGCAGAAGGTGCTCGCCGAGCAGCTCCGCAATGCTGACGTCCCCAACCTGCGCCAGCTCGCCGATGCCATGAAGGCACTGCGCTGGCCGCAGGGAGCCGCCTGCGGCACCCGCGGTTACTATCTGGTGAGGAAGGAGCACGTCAATGACTAACTTTAACATATAATTATCATGTAATCTCTGCGCCTCTGCGCGAGAATCGAGAGCTTCAGAAACATGAATCATGTAATCGTGCGAAACTCGCAGTTTTGATGCCGTTTTCCTCTTTAAAGTGTTAAAAAATAGGCCATAACGGACAATTTTTCGATTTTTCCTTTGATTATTAAGATTTATTTATCTATCTTTGCATGCTGTATTTGATGAAACTATAAGTATGTTGCTGAGAGTAAAACGAACGATACTCACTACTACTATATTGTTACTACCGATCGCTGTAGCAACCTATGGGCAAGGCATTAACTCCGATGAGGGCGATGCCTCTTCATCGATTTTGGCCCTGAAGACCAATCTGCTTTACGACGCAGCCCTGATTCCCAATATTGGTATGGAAGTATCTGTGGGCAAGCAGTGGACGGTTGCTGCCGACTGGTTCTATACCTGGTTCTACAGCGACTCGCGCCATCGTTACTGGCAAGGTTATGGCGGCTATCTCACGGTGCGCCGCTATTTCGGCAACGGTCCTCAGCCCTCTAACCCTGACTATTCGCGCCTCACGGGCCATCACGTAGGAGCCTACGTACTGGGTCTCACCTACGATGTCGAATGGGGCGGTAAGGGTTATCAGGCTGCGAAGTTCGGCTTTGGCGGAGGTTTGGAATACGGCTATGCCCTGCCTATCGGCCGTCGCCTCGACCTCGATTTCACCATCGGCATCGGATTCCAAGACGGTGAGTATAAAGAGTATGAGCCAGCCGACGACGAAACAGGTCACTACGTCTGGCAGGCCACCAAGAAGCGTCACTGGTGGGGACCCACGAAGGCCGAGGTAACCCTGAGATGGGATATCGGCAAACATAGCAAGAAAGGAGGCCGCCGATGAAAATGCTACGTGCCTTTGGCTTGCTGCTGGCAGCCACGCTTCTGCTCGCTGCCTGCGACTACAAGGAGCTCTGCTACGACCACTCCCACAGATACCACCTGATGCTGGAGCTCAGCCTGAAGCTCGATATGGGCTACGACTTCGAGGTGGACGACGAGACCCACACCAAAATCAACCTCCCAGAGGTGATGAAGGTGAACTACTACGACCCGCTGACCAACAAAGAGCGGAGTTCGGAATACGTGAAGGGCAATGGCGGCGAACTGTTCGTCGAACGCGACAGCTACAACATGGTGGTCTATAACTTCGGCACCGAATGGACGCAGGTACGCGGTGAGGGTGACATCAACACCCTGGAGGCTTTCACCAGCGATATCACCGACCTGAAGACGCGCGAGCTGTCGAGCTTCACCCGCAGTGGCGAGTATGAGGCTCCAGGCCCCATCATCTACACCCCCGACCATCTGCTGGTGTCGCACCTGAAGGTGGATTTGCCGAGGTTCATCGAAGACAGCGTGATGACGATCAAGGCCGATGGCGAGACCATCATCGAGACCTACAGCTTTGAGATGCCCAACGTGACGGGTGTGGAGAACATCAAGGAGATAGAGGCCTTCGTCACCAACCAGGCACGCGGCAACTATTTCGGAAGGGGCGAGCTGCGTGCAGAGCCTTGCACCATCTACTTCCCCATCGAGCCGAAGGCAGGCATCCAAGGCATCAAGACAGCCTTCAACACCTTTGGCAAACTGCCAGGCGAGAGTCACTGTTTTCTGCACATCCTCATACGCAACACGGCAGGCAGGGAGATCCTCGTCTCGGAGGACATCACTTATCAGTTCGTCAAGCCTGATCACCATATCGTGATCGATGATGAAATAGACGTGCCAGAGCCTGAGGGTAGCGGTATCGCTCCCACCGTAGAGCCCTGGGAAGAAGTGATATACGACGTGCCAATAGGCTGATCTGGATAGAAATTCAATGATGAATTTAAAAACATATTTATTTTATTAACTCACTAATTTTTTAGATTTATGAAGAAATTATTTTTATTCTCAGTAGCAGCGCTCGCATTCTGCGCTTGCTCTAATGACGAAACAGTCAGCGAGAACAACGCTGCAAGTCAGCAGCCCAAGGAGATTTCATTCTCTCCATTGACAAAGCCTAATACTCGTGCTGAAGTTGAAGGCACAACTTTCCCAACAGGCCAGGATATGTATGTTGCAGCCTATGATGCAACAGCAAATCAGGATTACTTTGCTCAAACTACTTTTGACGAAGATGGAACAACTGGTTTATGGAAGGCAAATCCTAAGAAGTATTGGCCTATGAATGCAGCAACACTTAACTTCTTGGCCTATACTGGTGTTCCAAGTGGTTCATACTTTGATGAAACTCATCCAGCACAAGATCTGACAATTTCGTTGGCAGACAATTCGTCAAACCAATATGATTTGATGTATGCATGTGGCAGACAATCTAGAGCCCTTAATACTGCTGCTAGTAATGTTGATATGAATTTCAAGCATGCTTTAGCATTAATTAAATTTGAAGTTAAAACTGCTAGTGATTATTCTTATGGAGACCCCAAGGTATATCCGCTGGCCATAACTAGCATTGTTTTGACAGGTGCACATTATTCAGGAACTTATACCATCAATAACTCGGCAAACTACAATTCTACAACATCTGACTTTGCGGGGTTGACAGGTAATTGGTCATCTGTTAATACTCAGGCAAATGTTACAAGAACTCCAACATTCGCAAATATTACTACTGAATTCAAACAGGTAGGTGCTGGCATTCTGGTTGTTCCTGATGATAATGATGAAACCGACGACTATACAAAATTTACTATTAATTACACACTTGACGGTAAGCCATATAGTTATGATTATACTCCAGCAGACTTGGATGTTCATCAGGCAAAGAAATATACTTTCCAGATTACTATGACCCTCAATGAGATTATCATTGCTCCTACAGTAACTGATTACGTAGAGGAGAATAATAATGCTGTAACAATTAATTAATAATTTCACTTTCGCTCACTAATCGTTGTTTGGGCGAAAAGCTAACTGAATAAGCCAGGCGGGGTTCGACTCCCCGCTTGGCTACAAAAGTAAAGAAGCGGTCGTTACCATAAACAGGAACCAAAAGGCGGTCCTTGAGTGTTCCTATAGGCCTCAAAGAAGAATATGATGAAAAGACACTATTATATAATAAAAGGTATAGTGCTGCTGGTGGCGATGCTGCTGGCAGCATGTAGTAGTTCTGATAGCGACGACTCCCCAGTCGCAACCTCTCAGAACGAAATACACCTAACCACCAATGTCACCAGCATGCCCTCAGGCACCCGCACCATGACGTATGATGACGCGGGACTGAAGTCTGAAGGCAGCTTCACCTGCGTGGCATACGAGGCTAATACCACGACACCGTATATCTCTACAACAACAGTGGATTGGAACTCCACAAACAGTCGATGGGAGTTCAACGGAGGTGCCAGCCATTATTATTGGCCTATACCCAGCTCAAATGTTGAACCATGGCGTTCGCTGGACTTCTTTGCCTATGTACCCTCTGATGAGAATTTGGCAACAGATGCTCCATACATCACAACTGGTCCCACCTATAATGCGACAAGCACCCCCAGTGTTAGCCACACTGTGACATTCAGCTGTGACATGAGAAAAACCGCCACCAAGGAGTTTATGTTTGGAGTGACGTTAAACCAAAATGGTGAAAATTCCGCAGCAGGCGTTCCCCTGCAATTCCTGCACCCCTTCGCCCGCATTAGGTTTAAGCTGTCTGATGCCAGTGGCACAAGCGTCAAGATCAACAGCATCACCTTAGGCGGCACTTATTATAAAACGGCAGACTATTCTTATGACGGTTCTACACCTACATGGAGTAATCATGATAATCTAGAAGCTTTTGGCACATGCCAGCTGAACACAGACTATTTGGTCATCCCCAACAACTATGGTTCTCGCACGCTCACCGTCAATGCCACATGGGATGAATGGAGCGCTGTCACCAGAGATATTAGTACCACTGTAGATTTCGACTGGGGGAGTCCTGGCTATAGTTACACCTACGAGTTGACACTCAAGAAATACGTCCTGATAGTGGACACTGAGAAATATACGGAGCAATGGTAAGAAGAGGTAAGATATAAGACAAATGAAACGACATATACAAACGGTGAAAAGACTATATACCCGAGTATTCACAATTCTTTTGACCCTGCTGCTCCTTGGCGGCACAGCCAGCGAGGCGTGGGCAGTGAAATATCATATCCTCACCAAACCGTTTAACGTGCTTAATTACAATGCCCAAGGCAATAAATGGTCGAACATCCGTGTTGAAGCCCTGATGTGCGAAAGCAATGAATCCACTATAGGACTGCCTGAACAGTTCAAGAGTCCGCTCGCAAAAAACTTCCAGTATTGGGCAAGTGCCACATCAAGGTATGAAAAACTATACGACAGTGGACATGCCGGGACATTCATAATAAGTACCAATTATTACATTTATCAGTGTGAAGCAGGAAACCAATATGCATGTTTGTCAAATCTGCTTACAGAAGGAGACGCAGTAGGTAGTTATACTGACATCTATGTAACATATGACTATATCAATGATAATGAATCATCAGGTTACAAAAACGGCATACTCGAACTTGATGGTGGAACGGACTACAACATTGCCTTTACTAAAGACAATAAAGAAAAATTCATGTGCTTCAACCGTAGTCGTAACAACCGTGTTGCAAACGCTAATGGTGCTGCTCTGTCTGGAGAACAACTGGCAAGTGATGATTTTGTCATTCCGCAAGAAGGCACAGCAGATAGCCAGCTAGGATGGTTTTATGGTAAATGGGGGCATCATGGAATTTTCGCAGGATTCAGGTTCCATGGTCAAGACCCTTACAACATCACTATCATGACCTCATATGAAGGAAAAGAATTATATATAACAGATAGGGTTACCACGAGTAATGCAGAACCAAAAGAAACTATAAAACCGTATGCTGGTATAACTCTCATGTCCAAAATTGGTGCCACTTCACTGTGGTTTGATGCAAGTAATGACAGGCATTATAAACTTTTATCAGGAACTAGCACTTGGTCAGATGAAAAATACAAAGACTGCTATGATCGCTATTGGACTGCAAGCGAAGCAGAGCGTTATGACAATTGGGTAGGATTCTACAGATATGAATCACCTTCAATGAACTCTTTTGCACTGTTGCCCAATCTTAAGAATGGCGGATATATGTTCGTTGGAAGTAAGATGAACCATGATAAGAAAACAGAACAACCAGACGGAAGCGGTCAATATTATGCCTATTATGACAACTATGATGCTGATGGTGGTAAAAAAAGAAGCCAACCTTACTTCAAACTCCAGTCGTTAAACTCTGCTTATCCAACAAACATCTTTGAGATAAGGACATACACTGTCCATATTAAGACTCATGGTGCAACTGGTGAAACGCCAACGACGCTCACCGCTACAATGAAGTGGAGTGATGCAAGGCTGTCAGACAACCCTGCTGAGCACTTTCCTGAGGCGCTAAGGCGTAAGTATTGTAGCTATACAGCATACTCTGATGCAGCTTGCACCATACCCGCTAATACTTTCCAGGCTATTCAGGATGCAAACAACGGTAGGAACATCTATTTGAAATATACCGTTTCTGAATCAATACCTTTCGAAACTCTGCCTGCAGGCGGTAGCTATGAAGATGCACGTTGGTACACCATGCGTATGGATGGTGTGGCGAACCCTAAATACATTGCTTATAATGATGGCTCGAATAATGTCGTCGTAACAAATGGGAGTGGTGCTGCAAAGGGTTCTAACACAGCCAGTCAGGTGCATCAAGGTGAGAACTCTGCAGAGGCAATGGTAGCATTCATGGGTGACCCATACGAACTGAAGATTCTCAACCGTAAAGCATGTGAAACTGCTACACCCGATAATAAATTTATTGGCTGCCCTGCTGCTTCTGCAGTCGAAACTAATCTCACCACCACCAACAACACGTCAGACATCACCACTTGGGAAATAGTGTATGAGAGTACTGGTGTGGATGATTTCGTGCTCAGAAAATTCAAGACCGCCAACGAGGCAGAAGGCGGAGAAGAAAAGCCTACTCCTAAATACATTGGCTTAGGTTCTGATGCTAACAACAAGCCGGTTACCTATAGTACTACCTCAACTCGTATCAAGGTAGTTGAACTAGAAAAGGTCAAATACACTTATCATATTGTTCGTAATAATGATGGGGACATTGCCGTAAAGGCTTCCGACACCCATGACATCGCAAAGAAGCTCAAGTCGTGGACGGACATTCCTGAGATTATTCGCAGTCCATTCCTCAATAGTGCTACGGTCACTTATTATGGTACCATAGATGATGCTAAGAATCAAGCTAATGCCATCACTAATGCACCATATGGTAGTGAGCGCGACATTTACGTCAGATATAGTGTTTCTATTTCTGGCGGTACCTATAACGTAAGGCTCAACAATGACTATATCTATACCAACGAGGATAACATAAATAGTAAACCTAATATAACTACAGATGAAGCAGCAGCTTCTGCATTCCAGTGGACGTTGGATTATAGTGATCCGTACCACATGACGATAAAGAATAAAGATAAATTTGTTAATGTGGCATTTAACGATAAAGCTACTATTAGCTGGAGTGGTGACACTAAGTCTTACTTCGTAGCCAAAAGCGGTGCGTCGCCTGGCACTTACGAGGTGATGGCTGCCACGGGTGAAGGAACTGATGCTTCAGATGTTTATTATAATATAGGCAGACCAACTGAAAATACAGTTAAGTTGTATAGCAAGGCCAGCTATCTGAGTGGTAATGCTGTTTTGCGATTCCAACTTATCGCTACGAAAGCGACGGATGTTGTCTATCACCTCATCGACAAAGCAGGGAAAGACTTGTTGCAGGCTTCGACTCGTCAACCTTCTACGGAAGCGCCTGCTTTCCCTCCTCAATTTCACAGCCCATTGGTAAGTAGTTACCACTATTACGTTTTATCTGATTTTGACTACAACTCTACTACAGACACCTACACCCTTAGAACGGCAACACCTACTGAAGCTGCAAGTGTAAGTAGTGGAAACATCTATGTCACCTACGACGTTAACGACCTTATTAACTTGAAATCAGGCCAGCTATACCTGCTGGAGTATGAGGCTGGAGAGACTTTCAATCAGGAGGATGGTAGTGACGGCGTGAACCCTACTGCGCAAAAAGCAGTCTATCCGTATGTAAACGGTGATGGCAACTTCTTCGTATATGGCAAAGAGCAATATGAACTACAGCAGGAAGGTGCTGCCAGCACACGTACCCGCTGGGCTTGGTACGTACAAAGCAATATCGGTGGTACTAAGGGTGACCCCTATCATGTGACAATCAGGTCACGCCAGTCGGAATCTTATCCTATCACTAACAGCTCAGAGTATAATGCCTACTTCATGACCTATAAGCCAGATGACTATGATAAAGTGGTCACCACTCTGGCTTGGCCAGGTATGTCGTCTGAAACAGCAACAGAATATATGGTGCTCGGCAGTGAAGGACAATATCAGCTGGTAACATCCTATCCTATAAACGGCTCACGCTATGTCGTTGACTCTTTCGAACAGTATTGGAAGACATGGGATACCATACGTAAGAAAGTATTGGGTGACAAAGATGCTACTGAAAATGACAGTGATCCAATCACTGTGCCTGAAACAGATGAAGAAGGTAACCCCACAGCAATAGCTAAAGAAGCAGGAAAGAACAATAGAACTTACCTTACTGATGTGAAGGGTTGGCACAGCTATGCGAAATGGGCGTACGCCAAGCGCTGGAACGGCCATAACAACGGCTATAGCAGTGAGGTAGGAACGCATGAGAAGAAGAAAGGCTGGGAGACTATAGAGCATTGGTTCCAGACGGTGGACATGGGGCAAGGTTATTTCAATTTCGTGAAGACAAGCATCGACCCTGTGCTCATTCTGCTCGACCAGCACGGATGGGAGATTATGCGTAAGCCTCTGCCAAGCAGTTCTGATGACCCCGAGAAGGAGGCTAAATACGAGGCCATTCGTCCATATAATAGTCCTATGGTGAAGGAGTATGCTTTCTGGGCTACTGCCAAGAAGCGTACTGGCCTGCACCAGTATTATCTGCTGAGTGATCGCGTTGGCGGTGAAGAATTCACTTCTACCGACCTGAGTGAACTACCTCCGTATGGTTCTGCTAACGTGCTCGATAAGAAGGGCAACCTTAATGACCTGTATGTCACCTATATCGTAAAGGATGAGTTTGCACAGACATATCAGCCTGGTGAGATACCAACTGCGAAGCCTTTCCTCATAGAGCAGGGGATAAACCATAAGTACGCTACTACTGATGGTTCTACAATCTCTGCAACTGCCATACCTGGAGGTGATATGAAGGCACATATCCTGAATGATGACATTCCCGATACAGAGAAATGGTATGTGAAGCCCAATGCATATATTGACGATGAAAATGGCTATAACGGAGTTACACCTAGTTGGGATAATGCTTACAATGACAGTAGATACAGTACACTTAAAACTGCCGTTTACGTTAAAGAAACGAATGAATATAAAACTGTTGATGCAGAAAAAAAGAAGGCTCTCACCGATAAGTTCGGACAGTTCTCGTTCTCTAACGGCTTCGATCCCTACAACATTCAGATAGAGTCTGTCAGTGCTTCTAAGTATATGAAAACTAACGCTACTGGCGCAACGCTGGAAGAGGGCAGTATGATTGGAACGTATAGTACTGATCCTGCAATCTCTTTGAGCGATAATGGAGCTACCATCCATCCTAAGTGGTATGACAGTAGAAATCTGGATGTCACCAATGCCACCTTCATGGCAGTGCAGGATGCTGACGGCAATATGCAGTTGATGCCGCGCTTCGACCATGCTCTTCGTATGAGTGAGTTCGGTACTCTGATACCCCCGACGGATGATAATGTATCTAAAACCTACACCAAACTGTATCGTGCAGAGGTGTATGAATATCTGATTATTGACAATGATGGTCATGAGTCTCTACGCTACAAGACAGGCGGCGACCTAACACCACAGATTCCTGACCACTTCCAGAGTCCGCTTGCCACAAACTTCACTTACTATGCTACGGCAACAGCAACGACCGAAGCTGGTGTAACCACCTACAGTGATATCAAGAACGAAATAAAGGAGTCACTCGATGGTGCTACACTTACTGTAAATGCAGCTGGAAATAAAGAGCTTTATGTACGCTACGAATATAATGATGAAAGCGATAGCTATCATATGCTAAAAGGAAACTGGCTGACTATGCAGCTAAATGCAAAAGATGCTATATATAGCGAGGGCATCAAGCAGGGAACATCTAAGCCATCTACAATTGATAGCGACGATAAGACTTGGCAGTGGAAATTCACAGAATCTCCACAGAGCAAGCCAGACCCATACGCTTTGTACATCTTCAACCGCAATCAAGAAGCAGGAACTAAAGCAATAGCAGACCGCTTCGCGCTCCTCTCTCACTCTGCGGGCGACTATGCTTTGGCTAAGGCTGGTAGGGGGGACTATACCTATCAGTTCTTGAACGGAAGTAGAATGACAGAATCTGTTGCTGCAGATGTTGGTACAGAAGCAGGCTTCACACCGACATTAGGAACATTTGAAGGAATTCAGTCACAGGTAAAACTTACTGACGAAGTTGCACATACATTTATATATAAGGTATATACAAATGGAGGTGTGAATGCCATTGATGCAAATCAGTTACAGGAAGAT
>Ga0310691_10007095_pt1 | contig 11775 bp, 10 predicted proteins | sample 176DNAGHGlowgp2_FD_203887 | JGI IMG/M metagenome (GOLD analysis project Ga0310691, IMG submission 203887) | Sheep rumen microbial communities from Palmerston North, Manawatu-Wanganui, New Zealand - 1766 DNA GHGlow gp2 (v2) (version 2) | ecosystem: Host-associated > Mammals > Digestive system >... | reverse complement strand
AGAGTAGGTTCATCCCATAAATCAGCAAACTGATAAGGGTTATAATCATATTTATGGATTGATACTACAGTATTTCCTTTTACTCCTACTATAGAGCTATATGCAGAAGATTGAAATAGAGTTCTCGGAATTATTAGATAATCACAACTAGCAGTCTTACACATTTCAAACAGTGTAACACATAAATTGAAATCTAATATACATGTATGAGGTACACCATATTCTATCATATAAAGTCTCCTTTAATTTAAGGAAAGTAGAGGTATTAAGCCTCTACTTTCGATATTATTGTTATTTAATAGGTATAGACGCTCTTATTTTATTTACTTCTTGCCATATCCAATCAGGAATAGGTCTTTCTACACTTGCTATCATACGATTTCCATTTATTGTATCTGTATGATAAGCTATAACTTTTCGCGTTCTATCAAATTCTAAATTACCTTCTCCTTTATACATTGGGGTTCTATAAGTATTAAAATACTCTTCAAAGTCTTCTAATGCTTCTTCTACATTAGCCATATTAAGCCATCTATGACAGAACTCAATATAATTATAAGATGCTAAGTTCTCTACAAATGTACCACCTGGTGCTATTCTAAGATAATCAGGATCATGATATGGCGCATCTTCTATCTGTATCATACCAATTAATGTAGAAGGACTTGTATTAAACTCACGCATCAAAGAAGGATACAGAGATTTATAATCCCAGTCATCAGCATTATTATACTTACTAATAGTACCCAATGGAGTCTTTACTTTATTCTTATCAGATAATAAGTTAGGTCTAGCTACAAATGCACCTGGGAATTTCTCGGAAGGTTTATCGTTAAACCTATTAGTATTATTACCCATTACAACGTTCTCATGATGTATATAAAAGTCTGCACCTTTAGCTGCTAAGAAGTTAGTCTGTCTCCAAATCTTATCAAAAGACGTATTCATCTCGATAACGTTATTAAACATAAACTTTATATCTTGAGTAGCTATTTCGATACAAACCTGAACTAATACGTCTAAGATATTATATATCCAAAACAACTTATAATTCAACCATGGGAACTTAGCGATATTGGTAGTAATCTCATGATAGTCGAATTTATGCACATTACATTCTGTACCACCAATATAATCCAATGAAAAGGACTCTATTACTTTACCACCTTTACGACGAGATGCATATATAATCATATCATCCTGCCATACATACATAATTGATATATCCGCATAATCAGTTCTCTGTTGTGGGTCATTCTTATTCTTCTCATCTATAAACAATTCAAATACTTTAGGTTTGATTCTTCTATCACATATAACATCAGCTGGGTTATATCCTAATACTTTAATACGTTCAGTAATCTGAGCATAATCATATCCGAATCCATTCCATGCTATTAATAAATCAGGACTTAATTGATTAATTAAATCAAAGAATGTGATATACATTTCAATCTCAGTATCAAAGAATCCTATAGATAATTCTGGTGTAGCTACACTAGCATATTTATCATATTCTTTTCCTAACTGTTTTCTTATATACTCATGCACCTCAGCTTTAATCTTTTCGAAATTTTCTTTAATAGAATTCTCTAATTTTTCTATTTGAGGATTCTTAGGATTTCTTACCATAAAACAATACACTGTATTAGTCTTTGGATATATAGCAGATATCATTACAGTCGGGCATTCACCCATTACTGGATTATCATTCAATGAATTAATAATATCTGCTTCTGTATCGAAAAACATTACATCCAAATCTATTATAGGATTCTGATAAGTTTCATTAAACTGTATTCTCAAATAATTCTTAATTGGTATATCTGCACCATAACTTCTTGGATGTAAGAAGAATTGCTTATTTAATCTCCAATTCCCATCTTGTATATTTTTATTATATAATGCCAGATTACCAGTCTCTTTTGCTATAGATTTAGTAACCTCAGAATACTTACAAGTTATAGGAATTACATCATCAAATTCTGCAAAATGTGGATCTGGATGCCTTCCTTCTTTTACTAAATACCATGTATATTCTGGTTCATATATTGTGGTAGCATGTTTTTCACCAGTATCATTATCTTTATACACAATAATTGCGAAATCTTTTGTACGTTTACCAGTCTCAGGATCTTTCTTAGCATATTGATAGATTACATTGATTATTGTTAAATTACTACCAGGCTCATACCCATCTACTATTAGCATATCATTTTCCCCTCTCTATATATCATCTCATACAAATGTTTTTAAAATAATGAATCTTTAGATTATACCAAATCCTGTTATAACTAAATATGTCATTATAACACAGCATACGAGTAATATTAATTCAAATACGAAATGAATCAGATTATATTCAAATAAAGCCATTATCACTCCTATTAGCAATATCGAAGTAAAAAAATGAAACTGACTGTCTAAAAACTCATGTGTTGTTATTTGGTCAGAGATACTTAAAGCAAGTACCTCTGGATAATATATGAAATCTATATTAATTGCAAAATAAGAGTATACCAAATAAACCACTGCATAAAGTAAATAGATCTTATAAAAGCTATTAATGAAAGTTCTACTCATTGATTATACCACTCCATTTTTATAGTATATCATTATTGAAAGTTTTAACAAAAGTATAAAATTTTATATATAGGAGGGTTAAATATAATGACTCAGGTAGTTGAAATAGTCAGTAAAGAATCAGATAGAAATATAGGTTTAGATGCATCCAAAATGGTAGTAGACGATAATAGTAGTTCTGCTATAACACTTCCAGTAGAAACTCCTAGAAAGAGAGGCCCTGGTAGACCTAGAAATGATGGAAGTAGTGTAACTTATACCGATATGGTTACTGAAGATCGTGAGACTGCTAAACGCAAAAAAAATTCTTATGAAACACAATTAGAAAAAGGATATACTGGTCAGGCTGCTTTGCTTATGGGTTCTGTAGGTCAGGCTGATAATATCTATAATAACGTAGAGAATGAATTAGAGAAATATCGTAATAATAAATCTTATGGTGGTAAGACTCGTCAGATGACTGTAGCATCTTTCCTTAGTACTCAAGTAGCTGCTATAGGTGCTAAAGTAAATGCTGTAAGAGAGCTTAATAGTATGCGGCATAAGATTAATGATCTTGTAATGAAGAAAGAACAAATGATGAAAGACACAGGTGAAGAAAACAGTGATAAGAGAATTCAAGACGCATTTTATGCTTTGGTTAATTCCACTCGTTATGGTCTCCCTTCTTTCAATCCTCCTCTTGCACAATCTTCAATCAATACTGGAGTTAATCTTTCTGGTGCTGTAGTTCCTAGTGCTCCTATAGCACAGACCCCACAGATTATAACTGCTGGTACTACTGGGAATAACTTAGCTGATCAACAGTATGAATCCTATAAACAAAACCTTAATCCTATTCAATCAAGAATGCTAGCTGAAAAGAATCCTAATATAAAGACTGTTGTAGTTTATGACCAAACTACTGGTAATAAAGCATTTGATGTAGTAGATGTATCTACTGGTCAGAGTGTACCAGGAATTCAGAGACCTGCAAATTTCTTATTAGATAATATGCGTCCTGACTTTATTAATGGTATAGCTACTAACTCTAATGCTAATTTAAGTTATCCAATGGTATTAGTAGGTAATAGAGCTGCTGATGAATTATAAAAAAATAAGTAGGGTTTGATTACCCTACTTATTTTAATTTGTTTTACTACTAACTTTCTTAAATACCTTTACTGGTAAATAGGAAAGTTATTAATTTGCTTATAATCCTATGGATCCTCTCCCCTATACTTAAAGACAAAGTTACTCTCTTAGTATTCAAACTTCTAATGGGCTTAGTATATTTCATATGGTAATCACTCTCCTTATATATGCATTATCGGACGATATACATTGTAACGGTTATACTCTTTAATCCACTGCTTTATTTCTCTATCAGTAACGTCATCATGAATAAACCAGCCTCTAATGTAATTACCATTAAGTAACCTACCTTGTTGAGTTTGAATTTTAATACGGCCATAATTATCTTTGATAGTATGATACTTCACATACTTATCTAAGATAAACTCACCATTCTCATCAAGATACTTATTAGTCCCGCTATAACGCTTTTTAAGCATCTCATGGAATCCAATAAAATTATCCTGATATTTGCTGGATATATTTACTTTATGCTTTTTAGTAAATCCAGCAATAAAGAATGGAATCATTCTATGGTCTTTAGGTGTACCCATTTTAAACCATTTTCCAGTAGTTTCTACAAACCCAATCATCTGACCAGGTACAGCTCTTACTTCTATCCTCCTTCCTGTGATAATATTGTCGAATAAAACTACCTCCCCATCATAAGTAGCTCTCCAATCTGAAGTTAGTTGTCTACTAAACTCCATCGGTTCGACATACAGCCTTTTCATTAGCAAAACCTCCTAAATAATTTATAAGTCAGTATAATAATACTGCTTACATTTTTATAGTATATAGTTTAAAATAATAATACCCTATACAACATTATCATAAATACATGGTCAGTGGAATCATTATATTGCCAGTAGTGGTTTCAGTTCTTACAATGACCTGTATGGCATTTGCTTTTTCGTATTTGTAAACCCCCAAATTTATTGGAAGGACCTTAAATGGTCCTTCCTTCTTTTTTTATCTTCTATTATTAGTATCATCATCTGACATAAGTTTTCTAATATCAAATATTGATTTATCAGGTACGTTGATATCATCACTATCGTTATTGGAAACCGTATTATAAGTATGCCAGAGTTTATTAACACCAGGAGTCCAACCATTATTCTCTTCACTTACATCTTCTACTATAACGTTACCATAGATATATCTATTGTAACTAATAAACTCATCAATTACTTTTATAGTAGCATCAAGATCATACCAGTACGGGAATCTGATTGTGTAAGTATAATAATAACCCAAACTCATAATAGTAGACTGGTCATATACATCAGTATATCTTAATGGAATATCTTTATCTTCATCAAAGTTACATATTACATGACCTTCGCCAGTAAATACATCAGGTCTACCTTCAAAGAAGAAGTAGGTTAATTCTGTAATCTCACTAAAGTCTGCTATATTACTAGTAAGCTCACAGAACCTAGTACCATCAGTATATACAGCTATGGTATTATTAGTTTTATCTACCATTACACCAATTACATTAGGTTGATATGGTGCAGATGGATTGAGAATACTATAATTGCCTCCAGTATAAGTATTACCATTTACTATGGTCTCTACCCTATAACCATCCATTCTAGGATGGAACAAATCAAACTTAAAAGTTTTACTATTTATATTATTAGGGTCTTTAGTGATTCCTATAGATAATGGTATACCTAAAATAGAATCATTCATTGTAGCTCCTCTACAAGTAAATTCAAAATATACTTTCTGTCTAGGAGCCATTGGGTAAGTAATATAAGCAATATCATGATCCGATTGAGTTACAATATTAGAATAGAAGTTAAAGGCATTATTATTGGATACTGTATTGTACGGAGGGTTTTTAAAATATATCATAGATGCTGGATGATTAAGCCCTAAATATACATCTCTTGATCCATCTAGTAATGGTGCTACATCATTAGATATATCTAATCTTCCAGGCCAATCCCACATTCTAGGAGGATTAAGATATATAGTACCTACTTTTATACTACCAGATATATCATAACTACTAGGCATCTTATCAAAGTATTCTTGATACATTGTAAAATACCCTGTAGGAAGATAAGCTGTTTTATATCTACCAAGATTTATAAATCCCTTAATATGCTCTCCTACTTCAGACTGATAGAATGCTAAGAATACACTATTAGATTGGTTATTCATATCAAACGTTTGTGGTTTGAATGAGTAAAACAATCTACCCTCAGAATAGAGATTTATAGTATTATTTAGCATATCTATTCCTACACCAATAACACCATTTATTATAGGTACTTTAGCATAAACGTTAAAAGTAAATTGCTGGGTCATTACCCCAGCATGATTGTGTCTCTCCATCATATTAAATGCAAGATACTCACCATCATTTTCAGTTTGTGTAAAATACCGTTTATAAAATACATTCCCCAAACAACAATCCGATGCTAATACTCCCCAAGATGGTTCTTTATGTATTCCTAAGTATATAGGAACGTGTCTTATCTCTTTATTATATGGATGCTCAGTTATAGTAATCTCAGCATATATTCTAGAATCTTTAGGAATCTCTTTATTTGAAATAAGAAGAAATCTATCATTATATTCAAATTCTTCTCCATTTATAATGCTATCTTTTCGTTCTGATCTTTCATCATATGGAATCATCAGAATTGATCTATTTGCCATAAAGAATCTCCTTTCCTATATATAGTATAAGGTTATGGAAATGTCGAATTTGAGACATTTCTGTAAGCATATAAAAATATATAAGAAAGGAGTTTTTGTAATGACTGTTAGCAAAGAATTATCTTCTTGGATTCGTTGGTTTAGACGTATAATGAGTAGTTGCTTCTTTGAAGGTGGAAATCTTTCATTAACTCGTTTATTAGCATTTACTGGATACTTAGTATTTATTATAGGTTCTTTCTATCTTATGTATGAAAATAAGCATTGGGAAGATTATTCTGTATTTGCTTCATATACTGGTGGTGGTGGTTTAGCATTACAGTTTGGTAATAAATTCGTTAATAGTAAATATAACTCTGCTATGGGTAGTACGGAATCTGTTACTCTAGATAGTATCATCAAAAATAAGAAAGATGATATAGCTGAGGCTATAGAAAATACTAGAGAGAATATAAAGAATGCTGCTAAAGAATCAATCAAGAATGAAGCTATTAGAATAGCTAGTAAAGTAGATAATCCATTTGAAGAAAAGAAATGATACTAATCTATATATTTATTAATAAACATGAGGGGAGATTGGATTCTTCCCTCATTTTTTTATAGAAAGGAGGCAGATTAAATAATGACAAATGAACTCTTAGATATAAAAGATTTCGTTTCCGTTTTAGAAGCGGTTTTAATTATTTTAGTCTCCTTTATAGGTGCCTCAGTACACGAATACATTTTTGGTGGAGTAGATAAAGGATTCTTAAAAAATCCCAATGTAATATCTACAGTAGTAGTTGTATTTATTATATCGTATTCTATAAACCCTCTTATAGTATCATTCAATCCTAGATTCATATTATTACCACCGTTAATACTTGGATTACTTGGAAATGAATTAACTAAAAGAATGGGTACAATAAAAGGGTCTTCCTCTTTAATAGAATATATTCTTGGGTTTTTTAGTATCAAAAATAAAGTGGATAAACATGATGGATTAGATGAATTAGAAGCAAAATCTAAATCCACTCCATCTGAACCAAAAAGTGAAATCAAAGAAGATATAATATCTGATGCTGATTTAGAAAAGATACCAGAATTTAAAAAAGAAGAAGAAAAGAAAGATGATAAGGTAAAAGAAAAACAAAAAGAATCTAATGAAACAGTTATAGATATAGATAAAAGATTAGATATTATACTTCATAATATAGAGAGAGCTAAAAAATCTTTAAATAAAAAAGATATGGTTATCAATAATAGTAATTTTAATCTAGATCCGTTTAGAGATCATTATGAGATAGTGAAAATAGATATAGCTTTATTGAAAAATGGTATAAAAGATATGGATAAAATAGCCATAACTTCAGCCTTAAAGCTAGCTGAGGTGCTTAAAAAAGAAGAAGAGTTAGATGAGTTATTTAATAGTATCAAAGAGGATTAAACGACATCTTGATAAGTAGCAATATCAAAAATTAAGGAGGAATAAAGATATGTTTCCAGATACTTTATATATAGCTAGCCCCAATGAAGGTAAGCTGTATACAGTAGAAAACAACAAAGTTGTTGGAAGTATTTATACAGTTAAACAGGTTTGTTCTTTGCTTGTTGCTCAGAATATGGCTGATGTATATACAGTTAATCGCGATTCTAATAGCATCACTCGTATTAACAATGATGAAGTAATCGGCGATATTCCTGTTGGCAATACACCGTTTGCTATCTGCGAAGATCCTAATGGAGTTATCTATGTAACTAATTACAGTGATAATACTGTAACTCTGATTGAGAACAATCAGCCATATGCATATCCTATTAATGTAGATGCTGGTCCGAAAGGTATAGTATCCGATAGCAATGGTACGATTTACGTTGCATGCTACTTATCGAATACTGTAGTAAAGATTGTAAATCGCACTGTAGTAGATCGCATTCAGGTTCCGTTTAATCCGGAAGGTATTACCTGCGATATTCAGAATAATATTTGGGTAACTTGCTCTGGTAGTAACTGTGTTGTTAAGATTACTAAGGGCCGTAAAGCTCTTACTTCTCCGACTGGTAAACGTCCTGTAGCAGTTGTAGTAGATACGAAGATGAATGTATTCGTAGCTAACTATGAAGATGATACTGTTACCATGTTAGCATCGGAGAATAGCTATGTTGAACCGACTACGATAGCTGTAGGTGATGGTCCGTCTGCTATTGCTATTGATAGTAAGAATATGGTATACGTTCTGTCTACTCTTAGCTCCGAAGAGGTTAATGTAATTAACCCGAAGAGTGCTATGGTAGTAGATCGTTTCCATGTATGCGACTCTCAGTCTGCATTTGGTGACTTTACTGGTTGTGCTGCATATAACGTATTTAATCCTGCAAACTCTGCAGTAGATAAAGGCGTTATTGCTAATATGGCCAATATCCTTACTTCTATTAAACCTCGTTTCGAAGTTACTAGCTGTGAAGATGATGGTACTAATACTGTGATCAAGATTGATAGTTCTTTCATTGATTTGAATCGGTTTGTTAAACTTACCATGAATGGTGTTGATATGGCTGCTGATGGTACGTTTACATTCCCGACTTCTACTTATAAGGCTATTACTAATCTTGAACTTATGGGTTATTATAATACTGATGAAACTTCATTGCCGTTCTATTTCAAACCCATTGTTGCGGATAAAGTATTCAAAGCATCTGTAGGCTATGTAGATGAAAACTTTGAAAACTATGTATTCATTTCTGATGTAGTAGTAGATTTCAATAACCATGATATTGTATCCAAGATGTTTACTACCGGTCCGGAAGGTTCTCATATCGTAGTTCTTATCCCGACTCGTGTATCGCCTAAATATAAACATAATACTGTTGTTAATGGTCGTATGTCTATTGGTAGTGGTTGGACTGCTGATAATGGTAATCCGAATGCTATACGCATTGCTGCAGCTCTTCCTACTGGTATGGCTAATGGCAAATCTATCATCTTTGATCCGAATAAGATTGATGATGATGGTGCACGTCCATTCCTTTTTGAAATTGTAGACTCTTAAATAATGTGAATGAGAGTATATTATTAAATAATATACTCTCTTGCAAATTTTCTGTAAAGGAGGTTTGTGATTATGGCTGCTCCTAGTATAACAGTCGTTGATACTAGCGATAGAACAGTTACTAATTGGGATGCTGGTGTAGTACAGGCTAACAATGAGTCTGCTGTTTTAACCATTCTTGTCTGGAATAATCGTGGTGGCTCAGTAGCTCTTTCAGATTTAAAAGAAGCTAATATTACTTCTTTAGATACTGATGGTCGAGCTGTTACTGATATTATTACTGGTAAATGGATTCGTGTTAATGTACCTTCCATTGATGGTGATACTACTACTTATACTCCAGTTGGTGGTGCTACTGTAAAGAATATCCGTGCAGATGGTCTTGGATCTACTGATGGATATGTATTGAAAGGCACTGCTAATGATGGTATAGCCGCTAATTCTCGAAATAACTATAGTACAGTTAATCTTAAGATCAAAATACCTTCTGGTGTAACAGCTGGTATTCGTGATTATAAGATTCGTATTAATGGTTATTTTACCTAATAATATAATAAGGAGGATGTAATCATGGGTCCACAAATGGCTCTGTATGACTCTACTCATACGAATTTGGTTTCCAGTTGGAACCTGGGTAAGATTAAAGCTCAGGAAGCAACTGAAGTTCTGGAAGTAAATCTCTGGAATAATAAAGGTGGTTCTACTGACGTCTCTGATTTAAAGGAAGCATATATCACTGTACTTGATAGTGATGGTGATACTGCTAATGATGACGTCGCTCGTGATGGCTGGATTCAGGTTAATGAACCGGCTATAGATGGTGACCAGACTACCTTTACTCCGATTGGTGGCTCTCTGACTAAAGATATTAAAGCAAATAGTGCTTTGATTCTTGATTATACTATCAGTGGTGCTGCTAATGATGGTGAGCCTGGTAATGATAGTGATGGTAGTGGTTGCACGAAGAACTTCGCGACTCTGCGTTTCCGTGCAGTAGCTCCGCCGAACTCCAATCCTGGTGAAAAGACCTTTAAGATTCGTCTGTCGGGTTATTTCACCTAATCGGTACGTTTGTTATACCATTTCCAAGAATCTATCTTCCATTCCTTAAACAACAATCCCTCAGGGCTATTAAGCCCTGAGGGTTCTTTTTGTATATTATTCGTAGCAGTATACTTTATTTGCTAGAGCACTATATTTAAATATGAAGCTATAGTTCTCTTTATTTAGAGTGATCTTTTTAGCTGGTTTATTATGGAAGATAAATTTTCTATTAGATGCTATATCGAGATAAGCACTAAATGGTTCTACATGATCAAACTTCCAAAGTTTTAATTCAATGCTAGGCAATTCAGTCTTATCTGTAATATGATGAGTAATAGTAAGAATAAAGTTGATATAATTATTTCTATTCTCTTTATCAAAGTATATAGTACCATCAGTCTTAATAAACTGATAAATAGAATTACTTATAGCTTCATATTTAGTAATAACTGTTTCTTTATTAAGTCTATTAATAAGACTATCAGGATTAACTGTAACTCTATACTTATGCTTAGTTACAGCATCAATAAGAGAAATCTTTAATGCTATACCAGTCTTTCTATCAAAGATAGCATCATCAGGATGAATAATTAAATCCCTAGTAGATATAGGAGAGATATATTTCTTTTTCTCTTCTTGTTTAGTAGGAATAGGTGGATATGTTTTCTTTTCTTCTTTAGGTGTAATACCAATTACTTTTTCTACCTCTTCTTTAGAGAAAGTATAGAGATAAGTAGCACCTTTAGGAATATTTATCTCAGGAGACTTTAAAACACCATAGTCTACAACAGTTAACTGCAGATAGCCTTTAAAGTCGAAATTTGGATTTACTTTCATTATAAATGTAGGCTGCTCGCTAACATTTTTATCGGTTTCAGCCCTTAAAATTACTTTTACAAATTTATCTATATCCATTTGGATAGAGCTTTCGGCACCAATAGAGAAACCACTCAATTGCATAGTCTCTCCAGTACGTCCATTTACTGTAAGATTAGCAAATCCTTTCTTATCAGCAAATCTATTGGTTATATATTCATCATCAAGTATATCAAATACTATATCACTATTAGCATTAGAAGGAATTAGTTCAGCATCATAACAATAGAACTCTTCACATTTATCATCTTTCAATGGAGTATTGTTAATACGATAAATAATTTCTTTATGATGTATAGTAAGCTGTCTAAGTTTACCATTAATAGTAGTTACACCATACGAATTATCATTTTTATTTATAACTTCATCAGAAATCAACCTATTATCATGATTGGGAATGATTTCATTACCATAGTTACTGTATTCAGTAGAACTTCCTTTTTTAGGATCA
>Ga0310691_10007094_pt1 | contig 11777 bp, 10 predicted proteins | sample 176DNAGHGlowgp2_FD_203887 | JGI IMG/M metagenome (GOLD analysis project Ga0310691, IMG submission 203887) | Sheep rumen microbial communities from Palmerston North, Manawatu-Wanganui, New Zealand - 1766 DNA GHGlow gp2 (v2) (version 2) | ecosystem: Host-associated > Mammals > Digestive system >... | reverse complement strand
TAAAAATCGCAATGGTTTCGGTCTTGCTTATGGCGCCCGCAAGTTTTCTCATGGCTTGGCTCATCATACGCGCATGAAGTCCTACGTGGGAGTCGCCCATATCGCCTTCAATTTCGGATTTCGGAACAAGCGCGGCAACCGAATCAATAACCACCATGTCGACTGCGGCACTTCTTACAAGAGCGTCGGTAATTTCGAGACCTTGTTCGCCTGTATCGGGTTGAGAAACCAAAAGTTCGTCAACGTCAACGCCGAGTTTTTTTGCATAGTAAGGGTCAAGCGCGTGTTCGGCGTCGATGAAAGCGGCTGTCCCGCCGTGCGCCTGCATTGACGCTATCATATGAAGAGCAACGGTGGTTTTGCCGCCTGATTCGGGTCCGTAAATTTCAATGATTCTGCCGCGCGGAAGTCCGCCGATACCAAGTGCAACGTCCAAAGGCAAAATTCCCGTCGGCACGGCTTTAACGTCCATTCTGAACGCCTCACCCATTTTCATGATTGAGCCTTTGCCGAACTCTTTTTCAATTTGTTTCATTGCCGCCGCAAGAGCTTCTTTTTTATCCAAAATATTTTCCTCCGCAAAAAAATTTACTGCCGATATTTTACCACAAATTCAGATATTTTTCAAATTTTAGCTTTTCGGAAAAAATTTTTCTTGTAAAGAATTGTTGACTGGGATATAATGACGGCGAAAAATTTTTTCATGGAGGCGGTATCGGTGCGTCGTTACACCATTTTATTTTTAACCGCGTTTGTATTTGTAATTTCGGCGATAGCGGGAACGGCTTATCGCGTAGGCGCTGACGAAAGAATTTCCGCAGTTGAATTGTCTGCTTATACGACGTTGCCGCCGGAAACCGTCACTATTCTTGCCGAAGCTTACGAAAAAGAAAACCATGTGCGCGTTAATTTTGTTCCGCTCCCCGCAAAAGATTTGATTCAGAAAACTGCCGATGATGACGTTTCGGATCCTACCGTAGTTGATACGGTTGACGTGATTGTTGCCGACAGTGAAGTTTTAAATTCGCTTGCCGACAGAAATCTTTTGCAAAATCACGCGTCGGAAATTAATGACGCCGTCAAAAGCAATTTCAAAGACGACCGCGACCGTTGGATTGGAATTTGGTACGACCCGATTATTTTTTGCACAAACAAAGATTATCTCGGCAAGCTCAAAGAAATTCCCGACACGTGGACGGCGCTTGCAAAGTTTAACGGCGTGCGAATCGGCATTACGGATTTTATTGCGGCGGACGCCTCGTCTAATTTGATGTTTCAGATGATAGCGCAGTTTGGCGACGCAAAAACTTACGAAATTTTGAGCGGCATTCACCCGAAAGTTGTGCAGTACACAAAATATTTGTCTAATCCCGTGCGTCAAGCCGGAATGGGAGAAACTGATATTTCAATCGCCGTTGAAAGCGAAACTCTGCGGTATATGCAAGGCGGCTACCCGCTGAAAATAATTTATCCCGCAGACGGAACGTCGTATATTTTGACGGGTGTTGCGCTTTCCAAGAAAAATTCCGCCAAAAGTTACGAAGCGAAAAAATTTGCCGATTGGCTTTTGAGTGACAATGCACAGCTTGCACTTCAACGAAACGGATTTTATTTTCTTTCGACGAATCCCAACACGTTGGCTTACAAAAGTTTTGCTGGAAAAAATCTTGTGCTGTTCAAAAATTTGCCCAACTTCAATGAAAATCAGCGGCACGAATTTTTAGAGCGTTGGGTTAAGCAAGTCAGATTTGGTTAAAAGGTTATTAGGTTATTAGGTTATTAGGTTATTAGGTTATTAGGTTATTAGGTTAAGAGGTTATTAGGGGATAGTAAATTTTGAAAGTCGGAGTAATCAGTTTAGGTTGCGCAAAAAATTTGGTTGATACGGAAATAATGCTCGGTATCTTGCGGGACAACGGAATTTCAATCACGCCCAATCCCGCAGACGCCGATATTTTGATTATCAACACTTGCGCGTTTATCGCGTCCGCCAAAGAAGAATCAATCACGACGATTTTAAATTTTGCCGATTATAAAACTTCGGGAAAATGTAAATCGCTTATCGTTGCGGGTTGTCTCGGTCAACGTTACAAGCAGGAACTTTTGGACGAAATGCCGGAAATTAACGCCGTTGTGGGTACGAGCGCTTGGCATCGTATTATGGAAGCCGTCGAAGAAACGCTTTCGGGCAGACGAGTTATTTTAATCGGTGACAAAGAAATTATTTACGACGCGAAAACGCCGCGCCTTATCACGACGCCCGATTATACCGCTTACGTGAAAATTTCCGAAGGTTGCAACCACCGCTGTGCATTCTGTGCAATTCCTTTGATTCGCGGCAAGCAAATTTCCCGTCCGATTGAAGACATAAGCGCCGAAGTCAAACGCCTTGCAGAAAACGGCGTCAAAGAAATTAATCTCATCGCGCAAGATACCACCAACTACGGGCGCGACCTTTACGGCAAGCCGAAACTTTGTGAACTTCTGCGCGAACTCGTCAAAATTGAAAGTGTTCACTGGATTAGGATAATGTATTCGTATCCGCAAAATTTTACAGATGAACTTATTGATTTAATCGCGAGTGAACCTAAAATTTGTAACTACGTCGATTTGCCGTTGCAACACGCCGCCGACTCCGTTTTGAAACGTATGCACAGACCCGATACAAAAAAATCTATCGAAAAACTTTTGGCTAAACTTCGTGAAAAAATTCCCGGCGTTTCGATTCGTTCAACTTTTATGGTCGGTTATCCCGGCGAAACTGACGAAGAATTTCAAACGCTCAAAAATTTTATCGAAGAACAACGCCTCGACAAAGTCGGCGTGTTCGTATATTCGCCCGAAGAAGGTACGCCCGCTTACGAAATGGACGAGCAGATTGACGAGGGCACCGCGCAGGAGCGCTATCATGAACTGATGAGCATTCAAAGCCTTATTTCACAAGAAATTAATGAAAGTCTTGAAGGTAAAGAATTTGAAGTGCTTGTCGAAGGGCGCGACATTGAAGTTTCCGAAGTCGTGGCGGGCAGGTCTTATCGTGAAGCTCCCGAAGTTGACGGGCAAATTTATATTGAAAATGACGAAGAGAGCAAGGCGGGTGATATTATCCGCGTGAAAGTTACGGCGGGTTTTGTTTACGACTTGGCGGCTGAAAAGGTTGTGATGTAAATTTTGGAAAATGAAGTCGGAAAAATTTTGACCGAAAAAAATTTAAAGATAGCTTGCGCCGAATCTTGCACGGGCGGGCTTTTAACTTCAAGGCTCACGGACGTTGCGGGCAGTTCAAATTACGTCGAAGGCTCAATCGTTTCGTATTCAAACGAAGTCAAAAATAAAATTCTGCACGTTGACGCCGAGACGTTAAAAAATTTCGGCGCCGTAAGTGAACAAACTGCGCGGCAAATGTCTGAAAACGTCAGAAAACTTTTTAATACCGATATTGGCGCAGGTGTTACGGGAATTGCCGGACCCGGCGGAGGTTCAAAAGAAAAGCCCGTCGGCACGGTTTATATTTCCGTAAGCAACGCCGATAAAACACTTGTCAAGCGTTTCAATTTTAGCGGCACGCGCTCTGAAATTAAAAATCAATCTTGCGACGCCGCACTTTTAATGATTAAAAATTTTATAAGCTGACGGAGGATTTTTTGAAATGAAAAAACTTCTTTTAATTGCAACGATACTTTTAACGCTGTCTTTCAGCACGACTTACGCGGCAGAAAATGACGCGGCAACGACCAACGCCGAATCTCAACCCGCGCAACAAAATCAACAAAATCAACAGACGGTAAGAATTTCGACCGACGACTTTGTTAATTACACAAGCCAAGCTTACGGCTTTTCGATAAAATGCCCGTGGGAACCCGTCGTCGTTGATTTACGTTCGGAAGACATAAACAGACGCGGCGAATTGCTCGTTTTTGCAAATGACGGAATAGATGTTCTTTTGGGCTACAGAATCGTGCTTGACGCCTTCGACAATCAGCACGTCCCCGACTTCAACAAAGCCGACAAAGCCGTTATCGACAACTACATTGATGTTTTGAAACAAGTCAACCTTTACGAAGTCGCCACGCTTGAAAACATTTCTGCAAACAACAAAGGCGTTTTCGCGATTACCGCCAAAGAATTTGAAGTCAAAGACCCCAAGACAGGTGAAGTTCAAACAGTAACCGCCTCAACGCAAAACGCGATAACTTTTTTCCGCACTCCTCTCGGGCGTTGCGTTTCAATTCAGCTTATCACCAACGAATTGAGCGATAACCTTCTTAAGGCTTATCAATTTTCCGTTGCAGGTTTCAACGATCCCAATCCGCCCGTTAAAAATGTCAAGAACGATAAAAAATCCGACAAAAAGTCCAAGAAATAATCTTATAACGCAGGTGAATAAATTATGCTTGATATGAAGTTTGTACGCGACAATCTCGACGTTGTACGCGCCATGTTGAAGAACCGAAACAATTCACTGAATCTTGACGGTTTTGCCGCGCTTGAGAAAAAACGCCGTGAAATTTTGAATAAATCCGACGCGCTGAAAAATGAAAAAAATTCCACGTCAAAAAAAATCGGTGCGCTCCGCAAAGCCGGTGAAGATACAACAGAAATTTCCGCGTCTGTTCGTGAACTCGGCAACAAAATTTCTGCGCTTGACGCCGAAGCCCGCGAAGTTGAAGAGCAACTGCGCGAAATTCTTTTGAGTATACCGAATATGCCCGCCGCTGATGTTCCTGTTGGCATTGACGATACGCAGAACCCCGAAATAAGACGTTGGGGCACGCCGCGCAGTTTTGACTTTGAACCGAAAGCGCATTGGGATATTGGCGACGCGCTGAAAATTTTGGACTTTGAGCGGGCGTCTAAAGTTACCGGCGCAAGATTTACTTTTTATCGCGGACTCGGTGCAAGACTTGAACGCGCTTGTATAAATTTCATGATGGACTTGCACGCGAATAAACACGGCTACACCGAAATGCTTGCGCCGTATATCGTCAACAAAGACAGTATGATAGGAACGGGGCAACTTCCGAAATTTGCCGAAGATATGTTCAAGCTTGAAGGTATGGACTACTATCTTGTACCAACCGCCGAAGTTCCCACGACAAATTATCATCGCGATGAAATTTTGTCCGCTGACATTTTGCCCGAATATTTCAGTTGCTATACGGCGTGTTTTCGCGCAGAGGCAGGCGCGGCAGGTCGTGACACTCGCGGGCTTATTCGTCAACATCAATTCAACAAAGTTGAGCTGATTAAGTTCACCAAGCCCGAAGAATCTTGGGCGGAGCTTGAAAGTATGGTTGCGGCGGCTGAAGACGTTTTAAAAATCTTGGAGATACCCTACCGCGTAGTTTTACTTTGCACGGGCGATATGAGTTTCACTTCCGCCAAAACTTACGACATTGAAGTTTGGATGCCCGCGCAGAATAAATACCGCGAAATTTCTTCCTGCTCCAACTGCACCGATTATCAGGCACGCCGCGCCAATATCAAGTTCAAGCGCGACAATAAATCCAAGCCCGAATTTGTTCACACGCTCAACGGCTCGGGCATTGCAGTAGGTCGTACCGTTGCCGCGATTTTGGAAAATTATCAGCAAGCTGACGGCTCGGTTACGATTCCGAAAGCTCTTGTACCTTATATGGGCGTTGAAAAAATCGGAGGATAATTTTTTGCAAAAGACAGTTCCCGCCGTGTCGATTATTATTCCGATGTACAATGCGGAAAAATATGTCGGCGAACTTTTGGAAAGCATTTTGGCGCAAACTTTCAAAGACTTTGAAGTTATCGTGGTTGACGATTGCTCAACAGATAACAGCTGCGCAGTTGTTGAAAGATACTTTTCAAAATTCAAAGGCAAGTTGCAACTTCTCTGTTCCGAGAAAAATTCCGGTGCGCCCGGTATTCCGAGCAACAGAGGACTGAATTTTTCACGCGGCGAGTACATTTATTTTTTGGATAACGACGATATTATTGCGCCGACTGCGCTTGAGGAACTTTATCCCATTGCAAAAAAATTTGACGCCGATGTCGTTCACTGTGAAAGTTTTTATCAATTTTACGATTCAAAGAATAACTTTGAGATTAGACCTTCGCGTTTGAGTAAGCCGATAGAAACTCCGACTTTGTTGACTGAAGATTTGGCTGAAAGAATAAAAAATTTGTACGCGGTGCGATTTTATTATCCCTTGTGGCTCAAACTTATTCGGCGCGATTTCATCACGGAAAACGGCTTACAGATGATTGACGCGCAAGCCAACGACGCAAATTATACAATGGCGTTGGTTTTGTCTGCCGAAAGATATTTGTTTGTTCCAAAAACCGTAAACTTTTACAGAATGATCTCCGATTCGTTGTCCCACGTTGAAGAAGATGTTCCGAAAACTTTTCATAAGTGGCTGAACACCTTGACGAAGGGATTTTCTTACCTTGACAAATTTTTGGGCGGACGAACAGATTTCATAAACAATCCCGATTTGAAACACGCCGCATTGGATATTTGGGTTAGGGAATGTTGCGCGTATCTTTTGGAAATTTATACAAAAATTCCGCCGTTTCGTGTCGACGAAATTATACGCCGCGAACTTGCCGAAGTCGAAGACAAGACCGCGTTGACTGCGTTTTTGTTTAGCCGAATGAATGTTTTCAACGTGAATTTCATTGACCGTAATTTAAAAATTTCTCAACTTGAAAATCAGATTCAACATTTACAGTCGAAGTTAAAATCTTTGTAAGGCTGAAAAAATTTTTAAAACCAAAAAACTCCCGCCGATTGACGGGAGCTTTTTTTTATTTTGCGCAGGAAAATTTTCAGCCTTCGACGACTTCGACTTTCATTTTGACGGAAGTTTCGGGGTGCAGTTTGATAACCGCTTCGTAAGTGCCGATACTTGAAATTTCGTCAACGATTGAAATTTTGCGTTTATCGACGTTAAGCCCGTGATTTTCTTTGAGAGCCTTTGCAACGTCACTGCCGCCGACCGAGCCGAAAAGTTTACCGTCTTTGCCGAGTTTTATGGGAATACGCACGCTGATTTTTTCAAGTTGAGCGCCGAGCAATTTTGCCTCGTCAGCCTCTTGTTGAGCGCGCCGCTTTTTGTTTTCTGCATTGGTTTTGGCGGTGTTCAAATTGGCAACATTGGCTTCAACTGCAAGTTTGCGCGGCAACAAAAAATTTCTGCCGTAACCGTCGGCAACGTTTACAATATCGCCTTTGGCTCCGACATTTTTAACATCAGCTTGCAAAATAACTTTCATATTTACACATTCCTTTCAGTTTTTAAGCCGATTATAACAGATTGACGAATTATTGAAAAGTCAAGCTTCATCTTGCCAAATAACTTTCATTAAATCGCGATAAGCTTCATTGAGATAATTATTGATAACGTTGAAGAGAAGGGAAACTTCTTTGCCGTCAATTCCGTTATTTTTGTCGATAATGCAAACGTCAAGCAACAAATTGCCGGCAGGATTAAAATAAAATTTAAACGGCTTATACTTAAAATTAATTTCGTTGACGAATTGCAAGAGCCTGTTTTTGTTTTCGGCAGACAAAATTTGCGGAACAATCTGCACACGAATAACAGAAAAAATGCTCTTGTCGACAATAAATGCGGCGGGAAGACGTTGTCCGCCTGCCATAACGAACGTACGAAACAGCACAGTTTCATTTTTGTCGTCATCAATTTCTTCAATGGAAAATGCTTTAATGTCGTTTTCTTGCAAATAATTTTTAAAACTCTCCGCTTTTCGGTTCAAAAAAAATACCTCCTTTAAATTCGGTAAACAGTTTAGCCGTTTAAATTCGCCGCGTCAAATTTATGTTGAAATTTTTTGGCGTCATTTAATCTTCAATGTGCATGACTTGAAGAAAACCCGCAAGCCGAATTATTTCCTTGACGGCGGGATTGACATGCAAGAGAGTCATTGTACCGTTTTGACGACGCATAGCCTTTTCCATTGCCAACAAGACGCGCAATCCCGCTGATGAAATGTACTCAACGCCCGTGAAATCCAAAACCAATTTTTTTACGCCGTCGATTGATTTTGTAAGCTCGTCTTCAAGGTAAGGCGAAGTTTTTACGTTCAAGTCGCCGATAAGCTGAACAGTGAGAATTTCGCCCGTTGATTCTTGAGTAATTTTCAAAGCATTTTCCATTTTTAATTGCTCCTTTCAAATGTGACGGCAAGCATTGTAATATCGTCGGATTGTTCGGCGCCGCCGGAAAATTTTTGCAGTGATTTATGAACCGCAGATAAAATTTTTTCTGCAGAATCGGATTCTCCGAGTTCGTTTAAAAAATTTTTAAGCCTGTCAACGGAATAAAGTTTGCCCGCAGAACTTGCGGCTTCGGTTACGCCGTCAGTGTAAAGAAAAATCGTATCGCCCGGCTGAAGTTTAATTTCCTGCTGAATGTAATGCCAATCTTCCCAGCCGCCCAATACAAAATTCAATTCCATAGGCAATTCAGAAAAATTTTCACCGCGTCGACGAATCAGCGGCGGATTGTGACCGGCATTGACGTAGCGAAAAATTCCCGTCGTCAAGTCGAGTACTCCGCTGAACGCCGTGACAAAAAGTCCGCCGTCATTGTTTGCACAAAGTTTGTCATTGGTCTTTTCAATCGCGTTTTTTAAATCGTCGGGGCTTTTAAGTGACGCGGTAAAATTTCTCAAGTTAGTAATGGCGGCAACCATAAACAGCGCGGCAGGTACGCCTTTGCCCGATACGTCGGCAATGGTTACAAACAAATGATTTTCGTCAAGCTTGTAAAAGTCGTACAAATCGCCGCCGACTTCTTTTGCAGGAGTCATCGTCGCGAAAAGGTCAACACGCTTGTCGACGGAAAAATTTTTCGGCAACATTGAACTTTGAATTTTTGTTGCAACGTCAAGCTCTGTGGCAATGCGTTCTTTTTCGGCAGTGACTTTGGTTAAGTTGTTCATATAATTTTTGAGTTCGTCGGTCATCGTGTTAAAACTTTCTGAAAGCGTTTGAAGTTCGTCGCCCGTCTTAAGATCAATTTTTTTGTCGAGGTTGCCGGCTGAAATTTCTTTGACGCCGACAGTGAGCGCATTTAACGGATTTAATAAAGTAATATTCAGATATTTTTTCCCGAAAAAAAACATCAGTATCAGACAAATAAGCGTAACGGAGACAGTACGTTTAAGAAACAGAATTTTTTCGGCGTCGAGCCTTTCCATTTGCCATTGAACACAAAGAATACCTTTAACCGTTTTATCGGAAGTTTTTATCGGAATCATTGCGGTAACGTGATCGCCTGTTATACTTATTCCGTTGTCACGAATCACAAAGGCATACTCTTTGATGCCTTCATAAAGGTCACGGTACGCCTTTTTGTATTCGTCGCTGCTTGTCGGCATAACAAATCCAAACGGAAAAAGATCATAAGCGGAATCTGTTTTTTTTACGTTCAATTCAAAGCGAATTTGATTGTAGTTGTTGAAAGGCTCAATCACATAGATAAACATTGCGTCTTGAGTATCCGCGAGTTTTTGCCACCTGTCAAGAATTTCTTGACGCGCCGAATTATCTTGACTGTAGGCAGAAAAATTATCTGCATCAAGAATCGTCAATGCGGTTTGTGCCGTTCGTAAAGCGCCGTTTTCATAATCTTGCGTAATAATTGCAGTAAATCTTTGATAGCCGGTATATGAAAGAACAAAAGCCAAAGCCAACGCAAATGATATTCCGCCCGCTAAAATTTTCTTGCGCATATACTTACCCAATCACCTTTCGCCGCAAAGTTTAGCAAAAAAATTTTCTGCAGTCAACGAAAAACCCTCCGACTACGCGCCGAAGGGTTGATATTTAAAGTACTTTCTGCAAGGAAAAAATTTTTTTACGAAGATATTAAACGGAGAAGAAACCGAGTTTTTGCAACAGATTTATAAATTTTTCGACGTATTCCCACATAGTCACGGGCCAATTATAGCCGAGCCGATAAAGCACTTGCATTGTATAAAGATTATTTTTCGGGAAGGTGAGAACTTCGGCAGAATCGTTGCCGCTGCGATAAGCAATGCTGCTTGTCAAAATTTTGGCTTTGTCGGGGTCTTCTTCAGCCGCCAGCCACGCCGATTGAAAATCTTCCTGCTCAACAAAATTTATGGCAAGCCCGCAACTTTTCATTGCGCGAATTACGTCGCCGATTGCCATATTGTGATGATTTACGGGGTGGAAAATTACGCATTCTTTAGGCGTTTCGGAAAGCAACAAAATTACTTTTGCCGCCTCGTCAATCGGTGAAAATTCTATCAGATTATCCATTTGAGCAAACGGACACTTGCCGATTATCGCGTAAATTTTCAGCCTTCCCATTGAAGAATTTGTTCCGGCGTTAATTTGAAATTCGCCGTCACTGTAACGAGCAGACAAAGTTCCCACGCGCATAATTTTTGCGTTGAGTCCGTCATTTGCAACGGCGTCAAGAATTGCACGCTCCGCCAAAAACTTTGAGCGCACATATTTATTTGTAAGCATTTGCCTGAAGTAAAGCGTTTTCTCGGTCGGCGTTATGTTTTCGTCAACTTCGCCTTTTATGCCGTTGCGAATCGTGCTTATTGTCGAAACTTGAATGAAACGCAACTTGCACGCCTTGCAAACTTCAATCAAATTTTTAACGCCGCCGACGTTGACGACTTCAATTTCATTGCCCGCAGAAAAATGTTTAACCAGCGCCGCGCAGTTGATGACGGTTGAAACGTCGCCGAGATTTTTTATTTGTTCGAGAGTATCCGGGCGGGTAATGTCGCCTTCAAGAATGAAAATCCGCTTGCCGAAAAGTTCCGCGAAACTTTCATCAAAGTAGTAGAAAAGTTGAGCTTTAAGGCGCGTTTCGGCAGGTAAATCATTTTTGCCGCGCAGGAGACAATAAACTTTGCCGTCGTGATTTTCAATAAATTCGTGCAAAATGTGAATGCCGAGATAACCCGTCGCGCCCGTCAAAACGATATTGTCAAGCGGTTGGCGTTCTCCGTTTCTGAAATTTTCAAGATTATTCGCGTTGAGAATTGATTCAAGTTTTGAGTAATCGTAATCGGCAATTTCACTGTCAACAGTTGAAGTCGAAGCAGATTTTTGGAGTGAGGCAAGTTCGCGCGGCGTCCGATTTATAAAAACGTCGGCGAAACTTACTTTGTAGCCGAGCTTTTGCGCCATAATCACAACGCGGGTCACAAGTAACGAAGTGCCGCCCAAGTCGAAGAAACTTTCATCAGCGCCGACGTCTTCAAGTTGAAGTATCGATCCGAAAATTTTGCAGAAATCGGCTTCGATTTTGTTATCGGCTTTGGCGTTTGATTTACTGCGGGAAATTGTCGCTTCGGGCAATGACTTTGCGTCGATTTTGCCGTTAAGCGTCATCGGCATTTTTTTCAGTTGAAGGTAAGCGGTGGGAACCATATAATTTGGCAAGGTTGCGCCGAGAATTTTTTTCAAGTTTTCGGCGTCAAGAATTTTATCAGCCGTGAAGTACGCGCAAAGGTGCTCAATGCCTTTAATCTTTGCAATTTTTACGAGGTAAGTTTTAATGCCGTCAACTTTTGAAAGAGCGCTTTCGACTTCGCCGAGTTCAATTCGCAAGCCGCGCAGTTTAATCTGATTGTCCAACCTGCCCAAAATTTCGACGTCGCCTTCACTCGTCCAACGCGCATAATCGCCCGACTTGTAGACGCGCAAGCCGTTATATTCGATAAAGCGTTCCGCAGTCATTTTCGGCAGATTGTTGTAGCCTTTGCCGACACCCGCGCCGCCGATATAA
>Ga0310691_10007093_pt1 | contig 11777 bp, 11 predicted proteins | sample 176DNAGHGlowgp2_FD_203887 | JGI IMG/M metagenome (GOLD analysis project Ga0310691, IMG submission 203887) | Sheep rumen microbial communities from Palmerston North, Manawatu-Wanganui, New Zealand - 1766 DNA GHGlow gp2 (v2) (version 2) | ecosystem: Host-associated > Mammals > Digestive system >... | reverse complement strand
ACACGGAGAGGATCAGACCGGCGGCAGAGAACGCCCCTCTATTCTCTCGGACGCCTTTGAAGCGGTGATTGCCGCGATGTTTTTAGACGGCGGCATGGATGCCGTCACGCCCTATATTCTTCGCTTTATGCCGGAGCATTTCGACCGCCCGTCTGAGGCGTTTCACGATTACAAGACTGCTTTGCAGGAGGTCATTCAGCAGAACCCGGAGGAGCATGTCGAGTATGTGCTGGTCGGTGAGGACGGCCCTGACCATGCCAAGCAGTTCCACATGGAGGTGCGCCTGAATTCCAATGTCATCGGCAGAGGCGCAGGGCGCTCCAAGAAAATTGCGGAGCAGATGGCTGCGAAGGAAGCGCTCATGCTCATGGGCGAAATCGACACGGAAGCCTGACCGAAACTGAACGGAGATCCGGATATGAAAAAACCGATTCTCGCAGCCTGTATTGCGGGCGGCGTACTGCTCGCGGCAGGAGGATGCATCTTTGCATTCGTGCCGGGGCTGTTTACCTACCTGCATGTGAAGATCAAATATGACAATATCGACCGGACAATCCCGCAGTTTGAGCGGGTCAGCGTGCCGGAGAATTTCGTCGAATATTCTGTCCGCGGGCTGACGCTTTCGGTGCCGGAAACCTATGAGCTGAACGACAGCGGAATGTCATTTGTCGGCAGCGACGGCAAGACCAGACTGTTCATAACACAGCACGATATGCTGGAAACTGCCGCACTGCTTTCAGAATACGGCGCGGACGACCTCTACGATACCAAACAGTTTTCCGATGCCGAATACCGGCATTATTTCGAGACTGTCGGTGCGCCGGTGCCGAGCGATGCCGATGCGCGGACGGAGGATCTGTGGTACAGTAAGGGAACACTTCAGGCGTCAGACTGCCTGAAGCTGCGCGGCACCGACCGCAAGGTTTTTGCGGAATATGCACTGACCAAGGAGGAGTCGTGGAACATGGAGGAAACATGGTCGCTGCCGGTCACCGGCGCGGTCGGCTATGTCTCCGAATCGACTGCTGCGCTGACTGCATCCATTGCAGCCAATACCGTCTGCATTTATCCCGATGCACGAAGAAGCGAGAAAATCATGGTGGTTCTCCGCGTTCAGGATCCGCAGACCGCAAAGCAGATTATCAGCTCAATACAGCTTGCAACGTAACACAATACAGGAGAAAATCATGAAACAATACACAGCATGTCTGACAGCACTTGCATGTCTGATGACCGCTGTATCCTGCGGCAAACAGCAGGAGGATGTACAACAGAGTGATGCCGGACAGAGCAGCGAGGTCATCGCACTGACACCAGCCGAGCCGGCTGTGCTCACCAATAAAATGACACAGCTGGAGCTTGACCGCGTAAACAAGCATGCCCTGACTTTGCTTGACGCTTCCTCCGAGCAGCACACGGTCAGCATGGAAATAACAACTGTGGACCCGGAGGAGCAGCTTCGGTTTCTGGAGGAAATGAAGGCAAACGGCGAGATCCCGCAGAAGGATTATGATAAGGCACGCGCCGAGACAGAGGCGGCACGCGATGCAGGCGAGCGGATTGAGTATCCGCTTTTTACCCTGATCGACGGCTGCTATTACAACGGGTTCGTTCCGGATCTGGATTATGACGGCGGTGCGCTGAGCTATTCCGAAACTGTCGCGGACACGGACGAAAACGGCGAACCGATCCCCGATGGAAACGGCGGGTTTCTTTCTCACCTTGAAACCCGCGAGTTTGATAACGCAGAGGAATACATTGGGTCGCGGGAAACAGAATCGCTGAAGAAACAGGCACGGATCGTCATAGATTCCATTCTGAACAAGACGTATCAGGTTCTGCCGGAGGGAACGGTTGACATTGACAATATGCCGGCTGATTTCTGGCTGGATCCGCTGGACGATCAGCGGGGCGTGTGGGAGTATGACCGCGCAGCCGTGGAGGCGATCAAAGACAGCATTGACGAGTACAGCATCTATGACGAGGAAATGAAAACCGAATTTCTGGTGCATGTCACACTGCCGCCGGACTATGATCCGGACAGGACCTATCCGGTCATTCTGTTGACGGACGGTGTGTGGCGCTTCGGCAATGTGCCGGAACTGCGCAAATGCATGGAAAACGGCGAGGCGGCACCGGTGCTGCTGGCGACGCTCGGCTACAATTATCACATCGACGGAACGAATGAATATTTCCGCTTTACGCATCTGGTCGAGCAGCGCGATCTGCTGACCGATTTCATCACGGACAATCTGATGCCGTATCTCTGTGAGCAGTATCACATCGACTGCGCAAATTCTACGCTCTACGGTCATTCTGACGGCGGTGTATTCGTACACAATGCGCTGTTTCATTCCGACCGGTATGAGAATCAGCCGTTCGGACGATATCTGATCGGCAGTCCGGCGTTCTTCGGACTGTACGATGAAGACTACGATGACCTCAGACCGGAGGAGATGCTGAAGGACTATGACTACTTCGAGCGGAACGACACGCTGAACAAGCGCGTCTGGCTGGTCGGCGGTGCGCAGGAGGATCCGGATTACAAGGACCTCTACCGCGGGCATGACACCACGCTCGAAGGACTTGCACATCTGCGCGACCGGATTGATGCGCATTCCGACGACTATTTCTACAAGCTCTATGAGTCGCATCATTACCAGTATATCCCCGAACTGCTGACAGAGTATCTCAAGGCAGAATATCCCGCGTAAAGAGAACTCTGCGCAGCGCATCTGAGAATGCGGGCGGTTTGTCCGCAGGGAGGATTCTTTTTACATGTATTTGAAATCATTGGAGCTGCAAGGCTTCAAATCATTCCCCGACAAAATCAGTCTCAGCTTCGATGAGGGCTTTACCGCCGTTGTCGGTCCGAACGGCAGCGGAAAGAGCAACATCGGTGATGCAGTGCGCTGGGTGCTGGGCGAACAGTCCACGAAGGAGCTGCGCGGCAAGAGCATGGAGGATGTCATTTTCTCCGGCACGAAGACCCGCAAGCCCATGGGCTTTGCCGCCGTCACCCTGACGATCGACAACAGCGACCATGCGCTCGCCGATCCGGAACCGGAGGTTGCCGTTACCAGACGGCTCTACCGCAGCGGCGACAGCGAATATCTCATCAACGGCAAAAATGTCCGCCTGAAGGATATCAATGAGCTGTTTATGGATACCGGTCTGGGCAGAGACGGCTACGCGATCATCGGACAGGGCAGAATCGCTGAGATTGTCGGTGCAAAATCCAATGAACGCCGCGATATCTTTGAGGAGGCGGCGGGTGTCTCGAAGTTCCGTTACCGCAAGCAGGAGGCGGAGCGCAGACTCTCACAGGCGCAGGATAATCTGCTGCGTCTTTCCGATATCGCACAGGAGCTGGAAAGCCGGCTCGGACCGCTGAAAACACAGTCCGAAAAGGCTGAGAAATATCTCGTGCTCGCACAGGAGCGGAAGGCGCTGGAGGTCTCCTTCTGGGTTCACCGGCTCAATACGCTCAGCACACAGCTTCAGACGCTCTCTGACAAGTATTTGCAGATCAGCGCCGAATATGAGAATTTGCAGAATGATTTGCAGCGCGAGGACGAAAAGCTCACGCTCGCCTATCAGGACATGCAGCAGGCAACTGCCGATATCGAAACGCTGCAAAATAAGATTGTCGCATCGGAGCAGGAAAATGCGGATGTGACAGCGAAGATTGCGGTCTCAGAGAATGAGATCAGGCACAGCAGTGACCGCATCGAACAGCTCACCGCACAGCAGAAGGAACTGGACGGTTCGGGCGGAGCGTGGGAGCAGAAGCTTCAGGAGCAGGATGCCTACCTCGAAACGCTCAGCAGGCGGCAGGAAGAACTGACGCTGAAGATTCAGGCGGACTTGCAGGAGCTTGATATTATCACCGCGCAGAACGAGGCGCGGAACGGACAGGTCAGTGAGCAGGACAGTGCGCTGCGGCAGATGTATTTGCAGCAGAATGAAGCAGATGTCCGTATGCAGGGCATGGAGCGGGAGCTGAATGAGACCCGCGATACGCTCGCACGAGCAGAAGCTGACAGCACCGGCGTCCAGCAGCGGCTCCGGGAATATGCCGAACAGGAGCAGGGTCTGCAAAAGCAGCTCGATGCGGTGCATGAAAAGCAGAAGGAGCAGCAGAACCGGCTCGAAGGCTGCCGGCAGCTTGCAGGTCTCCGGGAGCAGAAATATCAGCAGCTTCTCGAAAAGATGAATCAGATGACGAATGAATACAACCAGACGCAGCAGCGTCAGCGGATTCTTCGTGATCTGGAACAGAATATGGAGGGCTATGCCGGAAGTGTCCGGCAGATCCTCAAGGTCAGTGCAAACGGCAGAATCAGCGGCATTCATGGCACTGTCGCGCAGCGCGTGACGGCAGCTGCCGAATACGGCACGGCGATTGAAACGGCACTGGGCGGTGCGCTGCAAAATGTCATCGTCGAAAATGATGACACGGCAAAGCGCTGCATCCGCTACCTCAAGGATGTCCGTGCCGGCAGAGCAACCTTTCTTCCGCTGACGACAATCCGCGGCTACCGGCTCAAGGAGAATCTGGAAGGTATTGACGGCTTTGTTGCACTCGCCTGCGATCTCGTGTCCTATGACGAGCGGTACCGCAATATCGTGGAGAGTCTGCTGGGCAAGATCGCCGTGGCGGAGGACATTGATGCCGCCGGACAGATTGCAAAGCGCTTCGGCTACCGCTTCCGCATCGTCACGCTTGACGGTCAGGTGGTCAATGCCGGCGGTTCCTTTACCGGCGGTTCCGCCGCAAGATCGGCAGGTATCATCACCAGAACCCATGAACTCGATGAACTGGGCAAAAAGCTCAAGGAACTCGAACAGCAGCAGGAGACCCTCCGCGCCGAAACCGCCAAGCGCAAGGCGGAATGGGCGAAGCTGCTGACGGATATCGAAGGCGCACAGGCTCTGCTCAATGAATTGCAGCAGCAGGAAAACAACGTGCAGCAGCAGCTCGCAGCTTTGCAGGCGAGAGCCAATTCCGATGCCGCATGGCAGGAGAATGAGGCGGAGCAGCGCCGGCTGCTTCAGGAGAAAATCGCCCGCACGGAGGAGAACCTGAGCCGTGCGCGGCAGGCAAAGCAGACACTCGATCAGCAGATCCGTGATGCGGAAAGCAGCCTGCTTTCTGTCTCGGAGGAGCAGACGAAAATGCTCAGCGAGCAGAATGCACTCTCCGAGCGCATCGCGGCACAGAAGATCCGGCAGGCGGAGCTTTCCAAGGATCTCGAAAGTGAGCGCCGCCGCAGAATTGCCATGGCACAGTCCATGGAGCAGGCGGGCAGTCAGCTCGCAGCCCTTGACGCGGATATCGCGCGCGAAAAGGAGAACATTGCTGCGCTTCAGCAGCGGATCAGCGGGCTGAAGGAGGGGCAGGAAGCCGGCAGAAAGAGCATCAATGAGATGCAGCAACGGATCGGACAGCTCCGGCGCGACCACGAGGAAAAGGAAAAGCATACCCGCCTCATCCGTGAGGGCATGGATGCACTGCGCGATGCAAGAGAAAAGCAGTCGGCAGAGCGTACCCGTGTCGAGGAGCGGCAGAATACCGTTCAGCGGGAGATCGACGATCTGGTGTTCCGGCTTCAGGAGTCCTATGAACTGACGCGCACCGAGGCGGAGGAGCAGGCAGAGCCGATCGAAAACGTCAAGGAGTGCGAGACCAGACTGAACTCTGTCAAGGGCAAAATCCGTGCGCTGGGACAGGTCAATGTCGCGGCGGTCGATGAGTACAGAGAGGTCTCTGAGCGCTATGCCGACCTCAGCACACAGCTGACAGATGTCGAGCAGGCGAAGAAAGAGCTGGAGCAGCTCATTGAGCAGCTTACCTCGGAAATGTGCGAGATCTTCCGCACGAGCTTTATCAAGATCAATCAGTATTTCGGCGAGATTTTCGTCGAGCTGTTCGGCGGCGGCAGCGCTTCGCTCGAACTGACCGATCCGGAGAATCTGCTGGAATCCGGTATTGAGATCAAGGTCGCACCGCCCGGAAAGGTCATCAAGAACCTGATTTCCCTCTCCGGCGGCGAGCAGTCCTTCGTCGCAATCTGCATTTACTTCGCGATTCTGAAGCTGCGTCCTGCACCGTTCTGCATTCTCGATGAGATCGACGCGGCGCTGGATGAGGTCAATGTTTCCAAGTATGCGCAGTATCTGAAGCGCTTTTTCGGACAGGTGCAGTTCGTTGTCGTAACACACCGCCGCATGGCAATGGATGCGGCAAACGTGCTTTACGGCGTAACCATGCAGGAGGACGGCGTGTCCAGACTGCTGCGCCTTGACCAGAACGGCGCCGCAATCACAGAATAATTGTATTCCCGAACCGCAACATCATCTTCCCATGACGAGAGGAGATCAAAATGGGCATTTTCCAGAAAATCCGTGACGGATTGAGAAAAACACGCAACAGCGTTATTAAGGGACTGCGCAAGCTGCTCGGTTCCTTCACCAAGATCGACGAGGATCTGTTTGAGCAGCTTGAGGAGACCATGATCATGGGCGACATGGGCGCAGAGACCGCAATCGAGATCTGCGACAAGCTGCGGGAACGCGTCAAAGAGCGCGGCATCACCGACCCGAACGACATTATGGGGCTGATTCAGGAAATTACCTCCGAAATGCTCGGTGAGGATGAGGAGCTGAACCTCTCGACGACACCTTCCATTATTCTGGTCATCGGTGTGAACGGCGCGGGCAAGACGACCACGATCGGCAAGCTCTGCCACCAGTATAAGCAGGAGGGCAAGCGCGTGATCGTTGCGGCTGCGGATACATTCCGTGCGGCTGCAATCGACCAGCTCGCCGTCTGGACGGACAGAGCCGGCGTGGAGCTGGTGCGTCATGCCGAGGGCAGTGACCCTGCCGCAGTCGTCTTCGACGGCATCACCGCCGCGAAGGCGAGACAGTGTGATGTCCTGATCTGCGATACCGCAGGCAGACTGCACAATAAGAAGAACCTGATGCAGGAGCTGGCAAAAATCAACCGCATCATCGACCGCGAGGCGGAAGGCTGCGCGAAGGAGTGCCTGCTTGTGCTGGATGCAACGACCGGACAGAATGCGGTCAATCAGGCACGGCTCTTTCAGGAGGTCGCGCCGATTACCGGCATTGTCCTCACCAAGCTCGACGGCACCGCAAAGGGCGGCATCGTCATCTCAATCAAAAACGAACTTGGCATTCCGGTCAAGCTGATCGGTGTCGGTGAGGGCATCGACGATCTTCAGAAGTTCGAGGCAAAGAGTTTCGTGGATGCACTCTTTGACCGCGAGGCAGAGGCTTCGGATGAGACTGCTTCTGCTGGATATAAGCCGGAGGATGAGACGGAAGATCTCCCGCAGGAGGAGGAGACCGAGCCCGCAGAGGAAATTGCTGCAGAGGTCACCGAAGAACTGCCGGAGGAAGAAGAACCGGCAGAGGCAGCCGTTCCTGCCGCAGAGCCGGAATTTACCGCACCTGCTGCATATGCTGCGGAGGAACATGAGCCGGAGGAAGCGCCCGTCAGTGAGGCAGTGCCTGCGTCGGAATGGCTGCCGGAGGAGGAGCGCATTCCCGCAGGGGAGCGCATTCCTGCGGAGGAGCCCGCGCCCGCAGAAGAAACAGCATCTCCGGCAGAGGAACAGCCGGAACCGCAGGAGGAAGAAGCACCCAAGAAGCGCGGTTTCTTCGGATTCTTCCGCAGAAAGAAATAACCGCCGGAGGGACAGACTATGGCACAGCTCATTCTTGCGACCAACAACAAAAACAAGCTGCGTGAGATCCGCGAGATCCTCGCAGATACGGACCTTACCGTTGTATCACAGTCCGAGGCGGGGATCTTCCTCGATGTGGATGAGACCGGAACGACCTTTGCGGAGAATGCAAAGCTCAAGGCGGAGGCAATCTTCGCAGAGATGCAGGCACGCGGTATGGCAGGCTGGGTGCTTGCCGATGACAGCGGACTTTCTGTCGATGCGCTGAACGGCGAGCCGGGGGTGTATTCCCACCGCTGGGCAGGCGAAAACGCAACCGATGCGGACCGCTGTGCCAAGATGCTTGATGCGATGAAGAATGTACCGGACGGACAGCGCGGGGCACATTTTGCGTGCGTCATGTGCCTGATTGCACCGGACGGACAGGCACATCTGTTTGAGGGCAGAGTCGAAGGCGAAATCCTCCGGGAAGCACGCGGAAGCAACGGCTTTGGCTATGATCCGGTGTTCGGCTATCAGGGACGCAGCTTTGCAGAGGTCCCTGCCGAAGAAAAGAATGCGGTTTCACACCGCCGCAATGCACTGGTGCAGGCAGCCGCATGGCTGCGGGATGCATCGGCATCACACTGACCGATCAGCGCGGCGCAAAACAGCACCGCAATGGGATTCCTGAAATGGGAAAGGAGACTGGCTATGCTGACCAGTAAACAGCGCGCACAGCTGCGCGGTATGGCAAATCAACTGGAGAGCATTCTCACCGTCGGCAAGGGCGGCATGAGCGAGCAGCTGACCAAGCAGGCTGCCGATGCACTCCTCAAGCGCGAGCTTATCAAGGGACATGTCCTTGAAACCTGCGAATTTTCCGCAAGAGAAGCTGCGGAGCTGCTCGCAGGAGAGACCGGCGCAGAGGTCGTCTGCGCGATCGGCAACCGCTTTGTGCTGTACAAGGCACACCCGAAAAAGCCGGTCATTCAGCTTGTCGATCAGAAGAAGAAAAAATGAGGCGCCGGATCGGTCTGTTCGGCGGCAGCTTCAATCCGATTCACAACGGGCATCTGCATCTGGCAGCAGCGGTGAAGCGCGGACTGAAGCTCGACGGCGTTCTGCTGATGCCCGCCGGTTCCGCACCGCATAAAAGCACTGCGGAATATGCGCCCGCCGAACACAGAATGGAACTGTGCAGGATCGCCGCAAAGAAATATCCGTGGATGGCGGTTTCCGATTATGAAATCCGGAAAAACGGGAAAAGCTATACGGTGGAGACCCTGCGCGCACTGACGGAAGCGCATCCGGAAACGGACTGGACGCTGATGATCGGGAGCGACATGCTTCTGACCTTCGATCAGTGGTACTGCTGGCAGGAGATCTTACAGCTTGCCGGTGTCTGTGCCGTTTCCCGTGAGATCGGGGATCTTCCGGAGCTGCTCAGCAAGGCGGAGAAGCTTCAGGCAGCCGTGCCGGGGGCGGAAATCCGCGTGCTGCGTGCCGCCGCATTCCCTGCGTCTTCGACGGAAATTCGCGAAAAACTGCGGAATCATGAAGAATGCTCTTGCCTTTTGCCGGAAAATGTAGTACAATATATTTGTGAGAATCATCTTTACCGGACAGAACAGGAGTGTGAAAACAGTGGGCAAAGCGGAGCAGAATGAGCAGGTGCGCACACTGACCGCGCTGCTGAAGGCGCGGCTTTCCAAGAAACGGTTTACCCATTCAGTCAATGTCGCAAGAGCCTCGCATATGCTGGCGGAGCGCTGGGGCGCAGACCCCGCAAGAGCCTATCTCGCCGGTCTGCTGCATGACTGCTGCAAGGAACTGCCGTTTCCGGAGCAGGAGGCGCTGATGCGGAGCGGACCGTTCCCGGTCAGCGGAACCGAATGGCGCTGCAAACCCGTCTGGCACGGCATTGCCGCGGCTGCATATATGCACGCGGAGCTGGGGATTGAGGATGCCGAGGTGCTGAGCGCAGCCCGCTGGCATACGGTCGGTCATGCGAATATGACAAGACTGGAGGAGATCGTCTATATGGCGGATCTCATCTCTGCTGACCGTACCTACCGCGACGTGGACAGATTCCGCAAGATGGCACAGAACGATCTGGATAAGGCACTGCTCTGCGCGTTTGAGTATGCAATCGAGAGCGTGCTGAAGAAGGGGACACCGCTGCCGGTTTCGACCGTTGAGGCGTATAATTATTACCTCGAACGTGCGGCACAGAAGGCGGAGCAGAAGTCTAAAAAATAAGCAGAGAAAATAAAGGATGTGCAAATGAAATTCTCAGAATAAAGGAGAACATTCAGAATGCACATTGGAATCAGGCGGCACGGCGCCGTCTTTCTGATCCTTGCAGCGGTTCTGCTCAGTGCGGCAATCGTCCTTCGCGGACTCCGCCGCTGGCAGCCCTTTGCGGGCGGAGCAGAAGCCGCATATTCCGGTACGCTGCCGGTGCAGATTGCCGCAGTGCCGGAGCAGAGCACAGACGCGCTTCCGGCTGTGACAGCGCCCGCAGACGACGGACTGGCGCTGGAGCAGCTTCAGGAGGGGCAGTTTACAGTGCTGCTTCTGGGGCTGGATGAATCCCGCTCCAACACGGATGTCATTCTGCTGCTGCTGTTCGATCTGGCAGGGCATGAGATCCGGATTTTGCAGATTCCCAGAGACTGCTATGTGCCCGATTATACCGATTTTGCAGCGGGAAAGATCAACAGCGTCTATTCCCGCGGTGACCCGCAGAAATCACCGGTTCAGCGCACTGCCGACTGCGTATCGCAGAGCCTGCTGCTGCCGGTGGATCGCTGTGTGACGACCGGCTGCGGCGATATTGCGCGCATGGTCGATCTGATCGGCGGCGTGCAGGTCGATATGCCGTATGAAATTGAATTTGAAGCCGGAAAGATCATTCCGGCTGGAAAACAGACGCTCTCCGGCGAACAGGCAGAATGGCTGCTGCGCTTCCGGCGCGGCTACGCAGAGGGCGATATCGGACGGCTCAAGGCACAGCGCATCTTTCTTGCGGCTGCGGTACAGCAGCTCGGACAGCTCAGCACGCTGAAGCTGATGCATTGTCTGTATACGATCCGGCAGGAGCAGCTGCTTTCCTCCGATCTGACAGCGGATGAGATGCGCAAGCTTGCGGATTTCACGAAGCAGACCGACTCCGGAAAGATCACAATGCATCTGCTGCCGGGCGAAGGCTGCACCTTTACCGCCGCGGACGGCACCGCATATTCCGTCTGGAGCATTCATGCGCAGGCGGCTGCACAGATGCTGAATCAGTATTTCCGTCCGCATGAGCCGGCAGCCGCAGAGCTGCCCGTCAGGGAGCTGGCGGCAGGCGAAACCGGCTATGACAGCGACTGCACGGATGTGCAGCGCATCACCGACGGCGACGTATTTGACGGAAGATAATCACAGGGAGTCTGCATCAGGCTCCCGTACATGAGATCAGCCCAAAATAAAGGAGGTTTCACCTATGACAACACAGGAAAAGCTCGAAAAGATCGTGAAAATTCTCGACAGCAAGAAGGCTGTTGATATCAAGGTCATCGGCATCACCAATCTTTCGATTATCGCGGATTATTTTGTCATCGCGACCGGTACGAGCACCACGCAGGTCAAGTCGCTGGCAGATGAAGTCGATTTTCAGCTCGGTCAGCTCGGCATCGAGCCGCGGGGCGTCGAGGGCGTCAGAGCCGCAAACTGGATTGTGCTGGATTACAATGACATCGTCGTGCATGTGTTCTATCCGCAGACCAGAGAGGAATACAGTCTGGAGCATCTCTGGGCAGACGGTGAGCAGGTCGATATCTCGCACCTGCTGATTGACGGTGACAACGCATGAGTGACGGTCTGAAGCCGGATTTCAGCTTTCCGCGCAGCCCCGGACAGCTGATCAGCGTCGCCATTGCGGCTTACATGTGCATCAAGCCGGTGTTCAATTTTATGATTCTCGGCGGAAGTCTGAAGCCGCTTGCGATCGGTCTGGCAGCGCTGTACTGCGCTCTGGTCGGGCTGAAGTATTCCAATCTGGCAATCGCGATCGTGCTGATGCTGGTCGCATGCACC
>Ga0310691_10007092_pt1 | contig 11778 bp, 9 predicted proteins | sample 176DNAGHGlowgp2_FD_203887 | JGI IMG/M metagenome (GOLD analysis project Ga0310691, IMG submission 203887) | Sheep rumen microbial communities from Palmerston North, Manawatu-Wanganui, New Zealand - 1766 DNA GHGlow gp2 (v2) (version 2) | ecosystem: Host-associated > Mammals > Digestive system >... | reverse complement strand
ACTACAGTAGAACCATTAGGTTTAATTTGAACTCTTTGTAAATCAGGTTCTGTAAAACCATGTTTTTCTTTATGTGCAGGTGTTACATATGAATCAGTTGTACCCCTTAGTTCTTCAGTATCTATATCATATCCACCATTTAATTTAGGATATTTATGATTTACAGTATAAATTGTATTTTCATTTGGTGAAAAATTTGCTTTAAAATTTAAGTCACCAGTACTATTTGTTATTGTAACTCTAGTTTGCATTCCATCTAGAGAATCTCCTGTCCATCCTGAGAATGAATATCCCTCTTTAGTTGGATTAACTAAATCAAATGTATCTTCAACAGTATATTTAGTTTTATTCTCTACTGGTTCCCCATCATTTACATAAGTAATATTATATTCGATTACATCAAACACTGGCTTAATTTCCATATTACCTCTAACAATAGTATCACCGGTTACTTCATTATTATCTTGATCTACATATTTAATAAAGTTATAGCCAGTTTTAGATACATTAGGTAATTCTCCTACTTTATTACCATATATAATAGTTCGAGTTGTAATATTATCATTTTCATCTTTTATAGTAACATTATATGGTAAGTTAGTAGCATGTATTTTAATATTAGTAAATATAATATCTATATTTAATACTTTTTTAGCTCCCATTACCATAGGAATTAAACATATTAATAATAATAAATATACTTTACTTTTTCTTCTTTTTAATAATAATGTAAAGAATACTAAAGAAAGTAAAGATATAATAGTTAATATTAAATAGAATATAATACTATCACTAGTTTTAGGATTTATTTCAGTAGAATCTTTAACTCCTTTATCATTTACTAAGTTAAGAGTTATTTTATAATCTTCTATATTAATATCATCAGAGTTAATTAATCTATTATTATATTTTAATTTAACTATTATCTTTTTTGTTTTTTTAGATTCTAGTTTAGAATCATCAAATGAATACTCAGTAGTAATATATTCACTATTATTATTATCTGTTATACTTTCAATTGTATAATTTGTCTTTTCATTATTTAATAAAGTAATCTCATAAGTTACAAAATCATTTAATTCATTAAATGTAATATCTGAAACTATATTATTATTTAAAAAATTTGTATCTTCTAAATCTATAGAATTACTTTTTTCAATTACATTTATATCTTTCACTTTGATGTTTAATGCATATGTTTGTTTAATATTAAAAATAAATATAAATATAAAAATTAAACTTAAAAATATATACTTTACAATTCTTTTCAACACACTCACCTACTATATATATCATAAACTATAAGTATTTACCTTATACATTAATTATAAACTAAAAACAACTTTTATACAACTTTAATAGGTTATTAAATTTATATACTAAATTAGTATTATATAACTTTTTTCTATATCGTTAGTACCTATTTAAAAGTTGCAACCTATTTATTACTTTTTTCTCTATTCTAGATATATAAGATTGGCTAATACCAAGTTTTTCAGCCACCTCTTTTTGTGTTAATTCTTTATTATCAAATAATCCATATCTCATAATCATTATCTCTTTATCTCTATCATTTAATTTTTCTATTTCTTCATATAAAATTTTCTTTTCAGTTTCTTTCTCAATATTTCTTGTTACAATATCATTATCTGTACCAAGTATATCTTCTAATCTAAGTTCATTTCCTTCACTATCAAATGATAAACTATCTTCAAAACTAATTTCTCCTCTTCTTTTTTTATTTTTTCTAAGAAACATTAATATTTCATTATCAATACACCTTGATGCATAAGTAGCAAGTTTTATATTTTTATCTAAGTTATAAGTTTCTACTCCTTTAATAAGGCCTATTGTTCCAATACTAACTAAATCTTCTAAATCAATTCCAGTATTTTCATATTTTTTTGCAAGAAAAACTACCAATCTAAGATTATGTTCAATTAATTTATCTTTTGATTCTTTATCACCATTACTTACAAGTATTATTTCTTCTTCTTTAGTTAATGGTTCAGGAAGTTTATCTAAACTTCCAACAAAGTATACATTTTTTACAAATAAACTTCTTATATATAGTATTATCTTTTTTATTATTTTTATCATAGTTCCTCCATTAATTTATTATTAAGTAATATATCTACTCCATCTATATTAAATGTATCATTACTTAGTCCAATATATATATTATTAAATACATGGTTATTTATAATAACCATGTTACACTTATATATCTTTAACATCATAATATTATTAACTACCTTATATGGAATTATCCTATAATCAATATTTAAATTATTAACTATATTTTTATTAACTAATATTACAGGATTATTCTTAAATGTTAAATTATTACCACTATCTATATATCCAGTACATTTTATATTTAATTTATCAATTAATATATTAACCGAATAATAATTGTTATATTTATTTTTTATTAGTCTTTGTTCTTTTATATAAAAATATATTATTATAGGTGATAATATAATCATAAATATAAAATTAATACTTAAGCCATTATTTATAAATATTAATTCATTATGCTTATAACTTAGTTCTATATTAATTAAATATAATATTCCCCCTAAAAAGAAACTGGTTATATATAAAACCAGTAAATTATAAAATATATATTTTATATTTTTACTCGGATAAGATATAAGAATCATAATAATGCTTATAAATAATTTAATAATAAATAATTCCAAACTTGTTATATTTATAAATAATAGTAATATACTTATACTTCCTATAAAAGAACCAATGGTTATTAATTTAATATTTATTTTTCTTTTTAATATCAATCCTACTGATATTAATAATATAAAATCTAAAAAGAAATTAAGTATTAATATTAAATCTAAGTATATTTTCATATTATCACCAATTTAATTATAAAAAAACAACATAAATAATTATGTCGTTTTATAAAACAAAAGAGGCTTTTTAGAAGCCTCCTCTTTTTCTTAAAAATGTTGGAATTCCACCATCATCATCATCGTCATCATCTAATGCAGAGTTAGAATGTAGGTCATCTACTCCATTAGAGTGACTATATGAATGATAAAGTGGTTCACTTGGATCATCAAATCCTGTAGCGATTACAGTAACAATTACTTCATCATTTAAATTTTCATTAATTACAGCACCAAAGATTGCATTCATATCTGTATTAGCACTTGTACGAATAACTTCAGCAGCTTCTTCAACTTCAAATAATGTTAAGTTAGAACCACCAGTTACATTTATAATAGCATCTGTAGCTCCACTTATACTAGTTTCAAGAAGTGGAGATGCAACTGCTTGACGAGCTGCTTCAGTAGCTCTGTTTTCTCCTTGTCCAATACCAATTCCAATTAACGCATTTCCACGTTTTTCCATTACTGTCTTAACGTCTGCAAAGTCTAGATTGATTAATCCAGCAACAGCAATTAAATCTGAAATTGATTGAACACCTCTTCTAAGTACATTATCAACTTCTCTGAATGAGTCAATTAATGGTGTCTTTTTATCTATTATTTCTCTTAAACGATCATTAGGAATTACAATTAAAGTATCTACGTTTTTCTTAAGTTCTTCAAGTCCAGCAATAGCTTGTTCCATTCTCTTTTTACCTTCAAATGAGAAAGGTTTAGTAACTATACCAACTGTTAAAGCACCAAGTTCTTGAGCGATTTGAGCTATAACTGGTGCTGCACCAGTTCCAGTTCCACCACCCATACCACAAGTAATGAATACCATATCTGCTCCAGATAAAGCATCTTCTATTTCTTTCTTACTTTCCATAGCAGCTTCGCGACCAACTTCAGGTTTAGCTCCTGCTCCTCTACCTCCAGTAAGAGATTCTCCTATTTGTATTTTTAGTGGTGCTTTAGATGCATTTAAAACTTGTAAGTCAGTATTAGCAACTATAAAGTCTACTCCTTTTACTCCTGAATCTATCATACGGTTTACAGCGTTATTTCCACCGCCACCTACACCGATTACTTTAATCTTCGCTATTTGATCCATTTCTAATCCCATCATATTTTATATCCTCCTATTCGCTAAAAAAGTTTCAGTTATTTTTTTTAGCATTGTCTCGTTGTTTATGTCTTGGTAACCACCATTATAATTAATCATACGAGATGCAGTTTCATCATCTATCATAGAATAATTTTCACCCTTTAATTTCATCTTATTAATGAAATAAATAATGTTACCAACACAAGATGAATATTTGTTATCACGGATACCAACTAATTTCATATTACCAATACTTATATCTCTTTTGAATACATCACTTGCAATGTATTCAATATCAGCCATATTACTAGTACCCCCTGTTATAATGATATAATCAATTTGCTTACTTGTCAATATATTAATCTCTTTTTTAGCCAAATTAAGAATCTCTTCAAGCCTTGAAGAAACAACTTCTGATATTTCAAATTGATTTATTTTTAATTCATCATCTACTTCTGTTTTAATTTCATATATATCACTTACACTAGCATTCTTTTTATGAGCAAGTGCAAAATGTTCTTTTAAATTATTTGCAGTATCAAAATCAGTTTTATATATATAAGCTATATCTTTTGTAATATTTTTTCCACCCATACTAATTATTGAGTTTTTAACTATTACACCTTTATTATATAATGAAACATTAGTTGTTTCACTACCGATATTAATTATAACACAAATAGATGAATCTATTTGTTTATTTTTAAATGCATATATATCTCCAATACCAGATGTAGATATATCTACAATCTCTATACCATTTTCTTCTAACAAACTAACAACTGAATAAACATATTTTTTCTGTGTTGTAACTAGAACAGAACGAACATCTAATTTTTTTCCCATCTTACCAAGAGGATTTTTTATATTATGTTCTTCATCTACATTAAAATCAACTGGTATATAATTTATAATTTCTAAATCTTTTAAATCTTTTGATTGTATTGCTCCATTAATTGCATCATTTATATCAGAATATTCTACCCTATCGCCTTTAACTTCAATTTCATTTTTTATAATAGAATATTCATTAAAATAGCTAGGTATATTTGTAATAACTTTATCTATTTTAATTCCAATCATTTGTTCAATATTTTTTAATGAATCTAAAATACATTTTGAAGCTTCTTCAACATTCATAATCAAACCTTTTTTTATTCCTTTTGATTTAAATGATGAACTAGCCAATAGATTTAATTTATTTTGATATAATTCACATACAACTATTTTTATACTATCAGATCCAATATCAAGACTAGTATAAATGTGCCTCATACAATCATCTCCTATAGCCTACATACCAATTATACTATAAATTGTTTAAAATGTAAAAAGTTTTTTATTTTGAAAAAGAAATAAAGTCTATCTTTAAGATAGACTTTATTTAGTTTGATTAATACTTACTTTTTGATTTTTTAAATATTCATTTATATATAATTCAACATTATTTTCTGTAATAAATCTCATGTTATTTGCCATATCTACATTAGCAAATCTCTCTCTATATTTTGGATTTAAAACAGAATATTCTCTACTTACTTGAAATTCAGATAACTCTTTAATAGCTTGTTCATATCCAACATAATCTATATATTCATTTAATAATAAAGTAAGTTCTTCTAAATCAGTTTTAATAAATGATCTCATATATTCTTTTAAATCTTTTATTACATATCGAATTTTATTAGCCATATCTGTTTGTTTAAAAGAATCTCTAAAATTATTTTTACTTGTAATAAATCTATATTTATCTGGCACATCTTCTACAGTATCATACATAAAAGCTTCTAACTGACTATAAGCTTGATTAAATCCATATTCTTTAATTGCATATTTTATATAGTCGTTTAACACTTGAACAACATCTATTTCATTTTCTTTTGTAGAAATATTTGAATAACTATTCATCTTTTCTTTAGAATAATTATCTCCTTGTAAATCTATTATATAGCCGATTATATCATTTACATTATTATTTTCATATAATGATGCAATTAAAACTTTAAACATATTTTCATAATTTAACAATAATTCTTTTTCATCAAAATAAAAATCACTAGATTTAATTCTTTTTAAGTCATCAGAAAAAATATATGTACTTCTAAATTCATTAATATGATTTTGTTCAAAATAATATTTATATAACTCTATAACATATGAATTAAAATCTCCATAAGAAACACTATCAATCATATTTTTATCTTTTCTATCTTTAATATATTCACTAATAACAAAAGAAATAAATTTATTATAAGAACTATTACCATCATAACCAATACCAACAATACCTTCTCTAAATGTAAATGGATTTGTTCTTCTTGCATCCTTACCAATCTTTTTATTAACAAAATTAATAATCTCTCTAGCTTCATTAGCATCATTTACTCTTATTATTAACCCATCATTTCTTATATTATTAGAAATTTTAGAAATATGATTAATCTTTTTCTTATCTAAAAATTTAAATATTTTAATAGAAGCTTTTTCAAGTTTATCATAAGGTAAATTAATATATAATTTAATACTTTTTTTATAATCTGCATGATTTTTAGATCTAAGAGTTAACCATCCTTCAAGGCCTTTATTTAGGGTAGTATTACTTTTGGTTTTATCAAATTGTTTAATTAATGTATCCCATACAGGTTTTAACTCATAGCTGGTATTTGAACCAGCTTTATCATAAGCTAAATAATTATATATTTGCTCCTCAGTTAAATAGCCATAATTCTTATCCATTCTTACAAATTCATGTAATAAATCATTTATTTCAAATATTCTATCATTCATTATATCGCCTACTATCCTACTACATTAATGGTATTATAAATACCATTTTTTGTCAATAAAAAAGTAATCATTATTGATTACTTTTATTACTAGTATTATTGGTATTACTTTCTACTATTTTATTATCAGTTTTAGTTTCTTTATATACCTCTAAATAATTACCACTATCTAAATGCAATATACCTTTTTTATTATTAAAACTTTTAACTATTTCTATATAATTATTTAATTTATTAAATGAATTAAAATTAATAAAAACATAATATCCATCATTCATTGTTAGTCTGAATAATTCACTATCTACTTTATTTGGTGAATATTTTATTTCAGATATTTTAAGATATACATCTTTATTTAAATTTTCTAATTTTTTTACTAATTTATTTAATAATTCTTCTGGAGTTTGATTAATTAATATAGGTAAATCATATTGTTTATCAATCATACTTCCATCAGTAAGAACAGTTTTTTCTTCGTATTTATAATATAACGCAGGTATATTTTCTTCTACTTCAATATTTATTTCTTGTCTAAAATTTTTATATTTTATTTTTACATCTTTAATATAGATATTTTCTTTTAAATTATTTTTTATTTCTTTTGTTCTAAGATTTACTACTTTAGGATAATCACCAAGACGTGAAGAATCAATTATTTCTTGATCAGATAAATATTTATTACCAGTTATATATATATTTTTTAATCTAATATTACAAACTTCATACATAATAAGAGTAATAATTCCTAAAAAAACTAATAATAATACAATACTTTTATATCTTATCTTATTATTTTTTTTCTTCTTGCTTTTAGTATTATCCATTATACCAACCCTATTCTACAAATTCTTGTTCAACTTTTAATTCTATATTATATTTTTCTTTTACAACACTCTGAATTTCTCTAATTAATTTTTTTACATCTTCACCAGTTGCATTATCAAAGTTGATAATAAAATTTGCATGCTTTTCACTTACCATAGCACCACCAATTTTTTTACCCTTATATCCTGCTTCTTCTATTAACCTTCCTGCATAATCTCCTTCAGGATTTCTAAATACAGAACCAGCAGATGGATACTCTAATGGTTGAGTTTCTATTCTTCTTTTCTTTCTTTCCTCAACAAGTTGCATAATTGTATCAGGATCACCTTTATCAAGAATTAAAGTTGCTTCTATACATATATATCCAGGATTTTTTTGTAAAAAAGAAGTTCTATAATGAAAATCTAAATCATAGTTAGTAAGTTCTATAACACGTAAATCAGGAGTTAATACTTTAACACACTTAATTATATATCCCATATCGCTTTTGTAAGCTCCAGCATTCATAAATACAGCTCCACCTACACTACCAGGTATACCAGTTGCAAATTCTATTCCAGTATAACCAATACGAGATAATCTTGTTGCTAATTTTATTAATTGGAATCCAGCTCCAACTCTAATTTCATTTCCATCAATTTCTAAATCATCAAATTTATCTAATTTTATTAATATACCATCAAATAATCCACTATTAAATATAAGATTTGATCCTCTACCAATAACCTTATATCTAACATTATTTTCTTTTAATAGTTTTAATAAATCAATAAGTCCATATACATCATTTGGATAAACTACAGCTTTAGCTATACCACCTACATGATATGTAGTTAATTTCTTTATATCTGCATTTTCATCAACTTGACCGATATTCAAATTTTTAATTTTTTCTACTATATTATCTTTTTTTATTTTATCTAAAACGTTAACACTTTTTATTTTATCAACAATATTAACATTTTTAATTTTATCTATTAGTCCCATATTATTTACCTTCTATTATTTCTTTAATAGTACAATATATTTTTTCAGCACTATTATCTATTCCTAGAGAAGATAAATTATTTTTCATTTCATTTAATTTATCTTGATTATTTAATAACATAGTCATTTTACTAACTAGAGTAGATGCATTTAAATCTTTTTCTTCTAATATATCGGCAGCATTCACATTTACTAAATCCATAGCATTTATATATTGATGATTATTAGGTACATATGGACTAGGTATTAATATAGATGGTACTTTAAGAGCAATAATTTCGCTTAAAGTAGATGCTCCAGCACGAGTAATTATTAAATCAGTTTTTTTCATTAAACCTGCCATACCATCAATATAAGGTACTACTTTAATATTTTCTGGAAAACTATTTTTAGATATTTCATCATAATCTTTCTTTCCAGTAACAAATACTATTTCATATTCATCACTTTTAGCATTTGGTAAAGCTTCTACTAAAACTTTATTAACTGTGCTTGCTCCAAGTGAACCCATTACTATTAATACTAATTTCTTATCATCATGAAGTCCTAAAGTTGATTTATCCATAGGTTCCTTCTTAAGTGCATCCTCACTACATGGATTACCAGTAAAAACAACCTTATCTTCTGGAAAATCTTTTAAAGTTGATTTCATAGATATACCTATCTTATCTGAATATTTAATTAAGTATTTATTAGCCTTACCAGGTATACTATTTTGCTCATGAATAAAAGTTTTATATCCTAACTTTTTAGCACACGAAATAACAGGAACTGTTACATATCCCCCTACTCCAATAACTATATCAGGATTAAAGTTTTTAATTAAATTTTTAACTTTAGATTTACTTTTCATTAAACATCTAATAACTTTAAAATTTCTAAGTAAATTATGTCTATCAAATCCATATATTTCTATAGACTCAAAAGGTATACCTTTATTAGGTACAATATCCTTTTCCATTCGATTATGAGTTCCAATATATAAAAACTCACTATCTGGTTCATGTTCTTTAATTTTATTTAAGATTGCTAAAGCTGGATAAATATGTCCTCCAGTTCCTCCTGCACTTATAATGGCACGCATTATATCACTTCCTTACCTCATTATACCATAATTGTATTCAATAATGGAAAAAAATATGTAAGCCCTACAAAATATTACATATTTCATGTAAATTAATTATAAGGCTTAACATATCCTCCATCACTTAATTTAAAAGTCTTACCATCTAATTTTTTATTTAAATTTTTATCATAATACAAGGTATAACCATTAGATTTTATATTAGAAAAATCATCTTTATTATTATTTAAAATTGATACATATGAATCATCAGTTAACTCCATAGTAGAATCATTTAAAAATAATGATATTTTCTCTGCTTTATTATTTTTGTTAATATTTCCTTTAAACTGACTATTAGTTAACCTAACTTCTAATACAGAATTATCAGATACAACAATATTACCATCAATAATTTGATTAGTACCATTAAGTACTACTCTCATATTTTTACTTTTACTTGAATTTTGTAATTTTAAAAAAGTATTACTACCATAATCAAAAGTATTACTAGATAAATTTATCTCAGTATTACTATTATTAATTAATATCACAGGAGCACTATCATATACTTTAGATTGATTCTTTATAGTAATATCTGAATTATATATAGATAATTTAGATGTATCCTCAAACCCATTACTTAAATATTGATTATCTATTATAAATGCTCCATCATAATTATTACTGGTAATTCTATTACCAGTTGTTTTAAATTCACAATTAAATATACTAGTATTAGATGATCCTTTAGTATATAAAACTGGTGATCCATTAGCATCACCAGTTGAATTGTTAATGCTAACAATACTATTATTATTGATTAATGGTGATGATGAAGCAGTAGTTTTAATATTTGTACTATATATATTTATAGTACCTCCTCTAATAGCTGATACCCCACTTGATCCTTTAGATGATGTTTTTATTTTAGACTCTTTAATATTTATTAAACTATTTATAGATGCTACTACACCAATGCTATCATTATTAGATGTTTCTATATTTACCATATTAGCATCTATTATAGAATTATCAAGTGCAGCAAACAATCCACTAGAACCTTCTCCACTAGTATTAATTGTAGAATTATTTATATTTAGTGATGAGTCTTTTAAAACTAATATAGAAGAGTTAGTTCCATATACAGTAGAACTTGTGTTATTAGTACTATTACCTTGTTTTACTATTAATATACCATTTAAGGTGGCTTTAATGCCACCTCTAATAAGTACAGCATTAGTATTAGGTTCTACTACAATATATTTTTTATTTTCTATAATCTTATCACTTGTAATTTCATATTTACCTACAGGACTAATAATGCTAGTATGATAAGGCTTTTTAATAAACTCACTATTTTTAGATACTAATATATATTTATTAGTATATGTAACTAGTATAAATGAAATAATAGAAGTAAAAGTAAAAAGTACAAGTCCTGCTACTGCTTTTTTATATATCTTATCAAAATTAAATAAATTAAACATTAAATTTATAAGATATAAAAGTGCTAAAGAAAATACAAATATGCAAAGAAAAATAATTACGATTTCATTATGAGTAAGACCAATGTTATTAGTATTATAAATTTTATTATCTATTTCATCTAAAAATACTAATTCATTATTGTTTAGATTAGTTTTTTCATATCCAATGGTAAAACATACTCCTCCAATAGATATAATCATTATTATAAAACTAATAAATACTTTTAATGTCTTATTCATATAACCACCTACTTATCGTAATTATTTAAAAAATCTTTTAATGTACTAGCTACCTTAGGTGGTAATACCACCTCAAGATCAGAAATACTAGCTTCTTTCATTTTATTTAAAGTATGATATCTCTTTAATAATTCTTTTTTTCTTTTTTCTCCTATACCTTCTATATTATCAAGTATACTAGATAAACTACCCTTACTTCTTATTTGCTTATGATAACTTATAGTAAATTCATGTACTTCATCTTGCATTCTTTCAAGTAAATAGAATAAATTACTTCTTCTATCTATATCATATTCTTTTAAACTAGTAAGTAATTTACTAGTAGCATGTCTATCATCTTTTTTTAAACCTATTACAGGTATATTAAATCCTAGACTTCTTACTA
>Ga0310691_10007091_pt1 | contig 11780 bp, 14 predicted proteins | sample 176DNAGHGlowgp2_FD_203887 | JGI IMG/M metagenome (GOLD analysis project Ga0310691, IMG submission 203887) | Sheep rumen microbial communities from Palmerston North, Manawatu-Wanganui, New Zealand - 1766 DNA GHGlow gp2 (v2) (version 2) | ecosystem: Host-associated > Mammals > Digestive system >... | reverse complement strand
TGTAGCTGGAGAGATGGTTGCCCGTGTCCAGAAAACCCCCGGCAAAGGCGATAATGGAGAGGTTGGCGCCAAAGACCGCCGCATTGGACACGCCCAGGGTGGAGGGCGAGGCCATGGGGTTGTTCAGATCGGTCTGCATGATGAGACCGGAAACCGACAGCCCCGCGCCTGCGACGATGGCCGCCAGCACCCGGGGAATGCGGATGTTCCAGATGATGCGCACCTGGGCGGCGCTGCCTCTTTTGGCCAGGGCGTCGACGCACTCGGCAATCGTCATATGAGAAGAGCCCACGAACATGCACACAAAAGCCAGCACGATCACGGCCGCGGTCAGCAGCGCGAGCGCCAGGCGGTTCTTTCTTCTGTTTTTTTCAAGATCAGATCGTATCCTCATGGGAAAAGTTTAATCCCCCCGGCGGCGGCTCACAAGCCCCCCGGGGGGATTTTTTCGCGCAAAAATGCCGGCGCGGCACGCATTTTCACCTGCGTATCTTTCGCAGACACCGGACTCACCTTTTTATGTAGGTAAAGGTAGAGGCGATCTCCTTGCTGTCGTAGATCCCTTCGATCCCTTCCGCCAGCGGCTTTCGCGTCACGGCAAGGTACACGCCCTTTTTCCCGACGCTGAAGAAGATCCTGCCGTCGGCGTCCGTATGGAGGATGCGCTCGAAGTACTCCTTCCCGTCATAATGGATCACGGTGACCGCCGCGTCCTTCACCGGGAAGCGGTCGTGGATCAGCGTCAGATGAAGCAGATTCGCGTCCGGTTCCCAGGGTTCCGGCACGAAGCTCACTCGGGATTCATGGATGAAGTTCGCCCTGCCCTCCGCCTTGCCGACGGCGATGCAGGTCTCGTAGATCTGCGGATAGTTTTTGGCGTCCAGGATATCCGGATAGGTCCGTCTGTCGCCCTCCAGATATTCGTCCTTTTCGTTCCGGACATAGTTGTTGTCATAGATCGCCATGATCGTGTGAATGCCGCGGGAGAGCGGCGTGAAGTTCAGCTCATAATAGTCGCCCCAGGCGTCTCCCGGGCCTTTTACCGGCGCGAGCGCGATCCGGTTCCCGGCCTCGTCACAGACAAAGGCACGAAATTCGTCCAGGCGAAAGAAGCCGTCGGGCCTCATATAGTGGCCCCAGCGCAGGATTCCGTGGACTTCTTCGTCCGGCTCGTAGACGGATTTGTCCGTCACAATCCAGGCCTCGTGTCCGTAAACCAGACAATCGGTGGTGTCGATTCCTCTTCTCATGTTTTCCCTCCTGCTGTGATTTGTATCGGATGCAGGTGAAATGCGCTAAAAGATAAACTGCTGAAACACATATTGGATCAGCACTGGAAGGGCACGGCGAAGCGGTTGACGGAGCTGCGCTTTTCCACGATGGCTTTCAGCATGGCGTCCTTTTCCGTGATGACGCGGCCGCTGAGTCTCTGGATGCCGAGTTCGAGCAGCGCCGGGCAGCAGCTCACCGTCGGTCCGGTGAGGACGACCTCGGCGTTCCGGCTCAGCTCCAGCAGGCGGGGCATGGTCTTGTTGATGGCGGCGCTGCCCGTGATGATCACCAGATCGCAGAGGGGCAGGCAAAACTCACAGGCGCTGTCCGGCAGGGCGCCGGCTTTCTCTTCCCGGTCCACGATATACAGCTTTTTGGCGGGAACGAAATCTTCCTGCGTCATGTTGCTGTGGCCGATCATCATCCCCACCATGCCCACAGTGCGTCCGCGCATCTCGATGCCGTCCAGCGTCCGGGCCTCCGGCTTTACAAAGCCGCAGCCGGGGTGGTTGTAGAAGGCGTTGACCGCGGCGAAGGCCTCGCTGGCCTCCTCCATGTTCCAGGAAAGCATGGCCTGCCCCGCCTGATTCAGCGGGAGCCCGATGAGGCTGCCGAACATGCGCGGCACAGTCTCGCCTGTCGTGTGCATGGCGACGCCGCAGCGCCCGTCACTGAGCACGGCCGCCGTCCAGGAGACGCCGTGGATCAGTTCTGCTACGGTCAAATCCTGTGGCAGGCCAGCCTGGAGAATGTCGTAATACGCGATGCTGGCCATCTTATCCGATCCAGGCCCGGGTCTGCTCGCGCAGCCAGTCGATCCATTCCCCCATCCCCTCGCCGGTGCGGGCGCAGATGGGGATGATCTTCATGTTGGGGTTGCGGCGCCAGGCATACTCCTTGCACTTTTCCAGATCGAAGTCGAAAACGGGCATGACGTCGATCTTGTTGATGAGCAGCACGTCGCAGATCGTGAACATCAGCGGGTATTTGAGGGGCTTGTCGTGTCCCTCGGGGACGGAGAGGATCATGGCGTTTTTGACCGCGCCGGTGTCAAACTCCGCGGGGCAAACGAGGTTTCCGATGTTCTCCAGAATGGCCAGGTCTACGTCCTCGGTGCCGAGATTCTCCAGCCCCTGCCGCGTCATGTGCGCATCCAGGTGGCACATGCCGCCGGTGTGGAGCTGGATGACCTTGGCTCCGGTCTTCTCGATGGTGGCTGCGTCCACATCGGAGTCAATGTCCGCCTCCATGACGCCGATATGAAACTCGTCCTTCAGCGCCTCAATGGTGCGGCGCAGGGTGGTGGTTTTACCGGAGCCGGGAGAGGACATGAGATTGAGCAGAAAGGTCCTGTTCTCCTTCAGCTCACCTCTGAGCTCGTCGGCCCGCCGGTCGTTATCTTCAAGCACGCTCTGCTTGACCTCGATGATTTTGAAATCTGACATAGTATTACCTCTTTTCCTGGGGCGAAGCCCCATGGATTTGAAAAGCGCACGTCCGGTGAAAAGACGGGACGTGCTTAAAAGGAAGGATGAACAGGCTGAAGCCCCCTCAGCCGGCCCAAAACAGCGCGCCCGTCCTCAGAGATTCGGCGTCCCCCGAAGCTCCATCACCTGATGGCGCGGCGCGGTTGCAAACCCATAGACGCTCCCGATAGAATGACCCTCCGTGTGACCGGCACGGAGGGTCTTAGCAAGAGAGATCTGCGACCGCCTTTTCGTGCAGAGAGGTGTGGAGCACGTCAGACTGAGGGAAGTCTTTGGCAATCGCTCAAGCATCTGATCTGAGCTGAGTATACCAGAGGGATTCAAAAAGCGGAAGCCCCCCGGGGGGATGATTTTTCCGGAGTATCGGGTGGCTCATTGATCCCCCCTCCCGGGTTTTCGCCGGCCTTGCACCCGTAAAGAAGCTTCTTTTTGGAAAGCGTCCCACTGCTTTTTGGAGTAATGATACAATCGATGGGGCGCAATTTCGTCAGGATGCACAGAAAAAACCTCCTGTCGGGAGCGTATCCCCCCTGTGCCCTTATCCTTTTTCCGCGCAGTCGAGGCAGACGATCTCTCCGTCCACCACACGCAGGTAGGGCTCGCGGCACTCCTCCCCGCAGCGAGAGCATATGCGGGTCTTATAGCGCTTAAAGGCGTCGGGCGGGGCATCAAAATGAACCTCTGTCTGATCAAAGATCTGCTCGAGCGGCGCTGTGAGGAGATACTCGATCACCTCCACTTTGCTCATCCCCTCGGGCCACTGCTTCAGCAGCAGGCGCACGTTTTTGTCATTGGCCCGGTCGTAGAAGTTGAAGGCCGTCTTTCCGCGGTCCCGCAGTTCCAGATTGCCGTTGCCCAGCGTTGTGCCGAACACCACCTGGATCCCGTCCTGGAAGCAGGCGCGGCTCTCCGCGATGCAGTAGAGCGAATGGCTGTGGATGTTGTCAACCTCTAGGATCCGCAGCGCCTCGAATGCGGCGCGAACCCCGATGGCAAGGCCCGGGCAGTAGTGCCCGTGAAGCTCGCCGGCTTTTTGATAGAGCTCTTGTATCATGTGTGTTCCTCCGTTTTCCACCAGATCCAGGCGACCTTGGTGTTGACCTTGTCGATGACTTTTCCTTCCGCGTTTGCGTGTTGCCTTGCCAGGCGCAGGGTCTCGCGTGTAAGCGCGTCCCGGTTTTCATCCTCTGCAAAATAGGTTCGGCCCATGTAGTCCGCCATCTGCTCCGATGTCCGGGGATCGGCCCAATTGTAATCCACGTAGCGGACCTGCGGCACAAAGCCAGCTTCCCGTACCGCCTCGATCATGGCCTCACAGTCGCCCTGCAGATCATCGAAAACCCGCCGCGGTGTCAAACCAAGCTCCCGCATCAGCTGATCCCGCCAGGGCTGCTCCCAGTCATAAAAGCGGGCCAGGAAGCACCAGCCCCGGGTCATGGCGCTCATCTTCTTCACCGTCGCCGCGTCGTGGATGGCGGGCGACATGGTGGAGATGGCAAGGTCAAAGCCCTTTTCAAAGACCGACTCCCTGCCGGTGGCTTCGTTGAAGTCGCAGCGGTACACCGCCCAGGGCGTCTTGTACTTTGCCATGTTTTCTTCCGCGTGGCGCAGCATCTCGCCGGAGATGTCCGTGAGCGTCACGTCATAGCCCAGCTCCGCCAGATAGGTGCCGTATTTTCCGACTCCGCAGCCAATATCCAGTACCCGTGCGCCGGGGAACAGCATGCCCTCCTCCTGCCAGAAGCGCAGCAGGGAGGCGTTATATTCGTTGAGGCCCAGGCGGAACACATCCTGATACCGTCCTGCCGCCTTGTCCCAATTCTCTCGTGTGTTCTCCATACATTCCTCTACGTTACAATGACAAATTTACTTCCGTGCACTTCGGTGACCTCCGCCTCCACACCGTAGACCGTGCGGATGGTCTCGGGGGTGATGACGCTGCTGTCTCCGTAGCAGAAGGCCTCACCCTCGTGGATCAGCAGGAAGCGGTCACAGTACTTGAGCGCCAGGTTCAGATCATGGATGACCACCACGACGGTGATGCCGTCGTCCTTTGCGATCTGCGATACAATGCGCATGACCTCATGCTGGTTGCGCAGGTCGAGACTGGCGGTCGGCTCGTCCAGCAGCAGGACCTTGGGCTGCTGCGCGATGGCCCGGGCCAGCACCACCTTTTGCAGCTCGCCGCCGGAGAGCTCGTCGATGTAGCGCAGCTTCAGACTGTCCAGTTGCATCCGGGCGATGGCGGCGTCCACGATGGCGTAATCCTCCGCCGAGGGGCCGAGGCGCATGTGAGGCTTGCGCCCCAATAAGACTGTATCATATACGGTCAAGCGGCTGACATCGGTGTGCTGCTCCACGTAGGCAAGCTTTCGGGCGATCTGGGCGCGCGGGGTGTTCCGGATCTCCATCCCGTCCACGACCACCAGGCCGTCCTGGGGTTCCAGAATACGGTTGAGGCATTTGAGGAAGGTGCTCTTGCCCGCGCCGTTGTTGCCGAGAAAGGCAAGGCAGCGGCCGGTCTCCTCTGTGAGATTCAGGTCCCGCAGCACAGGCTCCATGCCACGGTAGGCAAAGCGGACATGTTCAGCCTGTATCATGACTTCCACCTGCCTTTGAAGATGATCCACAGAAACAGCGGCGCACCCAGCACCGAGGTGATGGCGCCGATGGGCAGCACGATGGGCGCCACCACGAGGCGGGCCACCGTGTCGCTCAAGAGCAGCAGGATCGCCCCGGCCAGGCCCGAGGCGGGCAGCAGATAGCGGTAATCCGTGCCCACAAATTTCCGCACCATGTGCGGCGCGATGAGGCCCACAAAGTTGATGATGCCGATGTAAGAGACGATCACGGAGGCGGTAAAGGAGCCCACCACCATGCCGAGGATCAGGATCTGATGGGTGTTGACGCCGAGTCCCTTGGCCGTGTCCTCGCCGCCCTGCATGGCGTTGTAGTTCCAGCAGTTGCAGGCAAAGTAGACGCTGGCCAGCAGCACCGCCGCTGCCATGAAGGCGATATCCTTCCAGAAGGTGCTGCCGAGATCGCCGAAGGTCCAGTAGACCACCGCCGCCACGTGTACGTCGTCGGCAAAATACTCCAGCAGCGTGGTGCCCGCCGAAAACAGAGAGCTGAGTGCCACACCCGCCAGGATCAGCGTACCGGCGTTGGCACTGCGAAAACGGGACAGGCCCACAATAAAAAGCGTAGACAGCATGGAGCCGACGAAGGCGCAGAGCGTGGTTACAGCAGGGCTCGTGACCGAGAGCTGTGCCCCGGCGGTGCTGCCGGACATGAGTCCGCCGCCCAGGGCGATGATGGCAAAAGCCGCGCCGAACGCAGCCCCCTGGGACACGCCGATGGTGGAGGCGGAGGCCAGAGGATTACGCAGGATGCCCTGCATGACGCAACCCACAATGCCGAGTCCGAAGCCCGCCACAATGGCGGTCACGGCCCGGGGCAGGCGCAGATTCAAAACAATGATGTTCTCCTTCTGTACCCCGTGGCCGAAGAGCGTCGCGAGCACGCGGTTAAGGGGTACGGTGGAGGAACCGAAAGCGATGGCAAACAGGAACACCAGCACGGTAAATACCAGAAGGGCGAAAACGAAAAGTCGTTTTCGCCCGATGAAGGAGCGGTATTCCTGGCCGTTTTTCTCTATGGCGCGCTCCATGGTTTACGCGCCGATGGTGATGGGGCCGAAGCCGTAGCCGTTTTCATCCAGGACGCTGAGGTAATCCATGCCGATCATGGTGTTGAAGATCTCCTCCGCCTTGGCGTTGAAGTCCACATCGGCAAAGGCCTCGGGGTAGATGATGGTACCGGCGTAGTAGGAGTCGGCGATGGCCAGCTCCATGTTGCACCAGTAGTAGTTGAAGTTGACCTGGGCGTAGACCTTGCCCTCCTTCACGGCGCGCAGGCTGTCGATGGCGGCGCCGTTGGCGGCGTAGTCCTCATTGACCAGCTTCATGTTGCCGGGGTTGAGGAAGATGATGTCGGGATCCCACTCGAGGATCTGCTCCATGCTGACCTCCACGCCGTCGGTGGCGTCCAGAGAGTCGGCCAGGTTGATGGCGTTGATGGCCTGCAGCGGGGCGTAGCCCACATAGGTGCCGGTGAAGCCATGACCGCCGCTCCAGCTGACGGCGCCGGGATAGACGGTGGGCTTGTCCGCTTCGGGGATGTCCTTCGTGCGGTCATTCAGATCCTTGACCCAGCCGTTGATGGCGTCGGCCACAGCGTTTGCGTGTTCCGAGGTGCCAAGGACGTCGCCGATGAGGGTGATGGACTGGATGAGGTAGGGGGAGTTGAAGGCGTCGCCGTAGACGCCGATCACGGGAAGGCCGGTCTTCTGGGCAAGATCCTCCATAGCCACCGTGTCGGAATCCTGGTAGAACACCACGTCGGGGGCAAGCTCCACCAGCGCCTCGGCGTAGTCCGCGTTGCCGCTGCCGCCGGATGCCACGGCTCCGCAGGCAGCGAAGTGCTCACGGTTGGCATAGGCGTAGGGCATACCCGGGTCGCCGCGCAGCTCCATCTCGGTGGCGCCCACGATGCTGTCCACGCCGCCGGCGTAGACGATCAGACGGGCGGCGCTGCCCAGGGCGGCGCAGGTCTTGACCTCGGCGGGGATCTCCACCTCACGGCCGAAGACGTCGGTGACGGTGCGGGTCGCGGCTTCCGAGGCCGGGGCTTCCGCAGGAGCGGGCTCCTCGGCGGCAGGAGCCTGGGCGGGTGCTTCGGTGGCGGCGGGGGCCGCCTGCTGCGCAGGGGCTGCGCTGCCGCCGCAGCCGGTCAGAAGGGAGACCGTCATCAAAACGGCCAGGACCAGAGCCAGCAAAGTTCTCTGTTTTTTCATGTTCGTTTCCTCCTCTTTTTCTTACAAACTTCCTAAGAAGTGTTGTACAGGTTTATCGGTCAAACAGCGTGTGCGCCTTGATGGCCATGCGCTCCCCGAATACGCGGCAATGCTCCTCCCGCAGCTCCATCTGATCCCGCACCACGGCGGGGCCGATGTGGATGAAGGGCCGGTTAAACTCGCTGCCGCTGGAATAGACCAGCATGCCCTTGACCAGCATGTGGCTGATCATCGCCGTCATGGCAAGCTCCGCGCCCCCGCCGTTGGGGGAGTTTTCGGTGGCGAATACCCCGCCCAGCTTGCCGCCGAGCCTGACCGTCCAGTTGGTGTCAAACCACTTCTTCATCTGCCAGCACATGTTGGCCACATAGGTGGGGGTACCGAAGATCACGGCGGCGCTGTCGTTGATGTACGCCTCGTCCACGTTCTCCGGCTTTGCCAGGTTGAACAGCCGCACCTCGGTATCAGGCACGCGCTCCGCGCCCGCGCGGATAAAGCCCGCGACCTTTTCGGTGTTGCCGCTCTCGCTCACATAGACAATGCTGATCTTCACCGCTTCACGCTCCAGTACATGTTGACCAGGGTGGTGTCGATGCACTCCCTGACGACGCCATCCACGCTGATCTCTCGCAGGAAGTCACGGACCTTTCGCTCCGTCCCCGGGCTCAGCGCGTTCCGGCCGCGGAGCCTCCCGAGAAACCAGCGCTCCGCCTCCTCCAGGCTCCGCTCCGGCAGCCACCGGGTCATGTCGTAGCTGACCTCCGGGTCATAGCCCAGACCCCACAGGGTGTCGAAAGCATAGGCGACGGAGTCGTCAAAGTCCTGCCTGCCGGAAAGGCCCGCAATTCGCTTGACCTCGTCAAAGACCTGATCCGTCCGCCGGGCGGGCTTGCAGAGAAAGCAGGCGTCCCGGGACGCCTCGCAGAGCTTTACCAGCGTGGTGTAGTCCGCAATGGCGGGGGTGGTGTGGGCAAAGACCAGATCGTACCTGCCGCGCAGGGGCGCGATGTCGCAGTCGTGCCAGTTTTCGACCCAGAGGCGCAGATTGTCGACGCCGTGCGCCCTGGCCCAGGCATTGCCCACCGCCACCATGCGGGGGGAGAGATCCACGCCGTCGGCCTGCCCGACGCACCGCGCCATGGCGACGGAGTAGGCCCCCGCGCCGCAGCCCACATCCAGCGTGCGCATGTCCTTTGTCAGCGCTGTTTTTTCCGCCACGAAGCGCAGGAAGGGATCGTCTTCAAAGTTGTTCTTCTCCTCAAAAACGTACTCCTCCGCCTCGCTGTCCCAGGCGGCCGTCTCGGCGGCCACATCCCCCGGGGTCAGCGTCCAGAGCCTGCGGATGGTTTCCAGATCCATAACAAATCCTCACAAAAAAACTACCATTCAATACGGATGGTTGAATGGTAGCAGACAGACATTTTTTCTTTAAGCCCCCAGGGGGGATAGGATTCTGAACACTTTCCGGCTTGCAAAGATGTTTCTGAACAGATATTTGATATTTGATTGTTTATAGACAATTTGTTCACAAATTGGCTAAGCCGTTTTTCAAAAAGCGATCCACCTGGCACTGGATCTCCGCCCAGTTTTCGTCGGGGATGTCAATGTTGCGCTTGCTGATGGCAAGGCAGCCGTTGAGCTGAAAGAAGAAAATCGCTCTCAGCGTCTCCTCTTCAAGGCCGCTCTGTGTCCTCATTCTGGCGGAAAAGTTGTCCCAGCCGGAGGCGGCGATGCGCTCGATCACATGGCTGTGCAGGGAGTCAGAAAAAAACAGCGGCTGGTACTTTTTGTTCTCCCGCAGAAAGCGACAGAGCGGGACGCCGCACTTCTTCTCCTCCGGGGCGCAGCCGATCTGCACCAGTACGCCGTTCATGTTTTGCAGCGCATCGTCAAACAGCTCGTCCATCACCTCGCGGAGGTTATCGTAGTGGAGATAAAAGGTGCCGCGGTTGATCTCTGCTTCCCTGCAGAGATCCGCGATCGTCACATCCGCATACTCCTTCTCTGCCAGCAGATGCAGCAGGGCGTCCTTGATCACCATGCGGGTGTAGAGCGTGCGGCGGTCGGTTTTTCTGGTTTTCTTTTCAGCCATAGGGGAATCTCCTTTTTCTGAACAGCTTGATTAGAATTATATTCGACCGTCTGTTTTTGTCAAGACTGTACAAGTTTTTGAAATCTGTTCAGAACTCTCTTCGTTCTGAAAAAAACGTACGAAACTATAACCCCCCGGGGGGCTTCCTGGCTTGAAGCCCTTTTGTTATGGTGTCCTCATAAATCTCCGGGATCATCCGGATAAGGGAGGAAGCCAAAATGAAAATAATGATTTGCGGAAAAGGCGGCAGCGGCAAGAGCACGGTCACCGCGCTGCTGGCGAAGGAATATGCCCGGCAGGGCAAGCGGGTTCTGGTCATTGATTGCGATGAATCCAACTACGGTCTGCATCAGCAGCTTGGGCTGGAGCTGCCCCGGGACCTGACTGACTATGTCGGCGGCAAACAGAGAATCATGATGCTCTCCGCCAACGGCCCCATGAACGTCCCGCCGCTGTTTGCCGGTCCCATGACCATTGACGATATTCCGAGTGAGTATATCACCGCCAAGGACAACATTTATCTGCTGTCCCCCGGCAAAATTGAGGACGCCAACGAGGGCTGTGCCTGCGCCTTCAATATCGTCATGGCTCAATTCCTGATGTTCCTGCAGCTGCAGGAGAACGACGTTGTTCTCATGGATATGGAGGCCGGCATTGAGCATCTGGGCCGCGGCACGGGCAACAGCGCGGACGCGGTGCTTATGGTGGTCGATCCCTCCTACGAATCGCTGAAGCTCTCAGAGAAGATCGCAGAGCTCTGCACCAAGGTAGGGCATCCGCTCTATTATGTGCTTAACAAGGTCACACCGAAGAACGAGGCTGCCATGGTTGCCAAGATCGGCGCAACAGAGAAAATCCTCTGCCGCCTCCCGTTGAGCGAGGAACTGGCAGACGCAGGCCTTTCCGGCGACACGCTGGACGGCAACTTCGAGGAGGTCCGGAAGCTGATCGCAGCACTTGGTCAGCAGTAAAGGAAATCCCGGACAGCAAGGTTTTAAACCAAATGAATGTGAAAAACGCCGTATTTGTCTGTCCCGACAAAAACGGCGTTTTTTCATGTCCGTGTCGCATCAAACATGCCGTATGGAGGAAACCCGGTGATATCTTTTCCCAATATCCGCATACCCCTTTTCCGCCGGCAGACTCGGCAGGGCGTCCTTGATCACCATGCGGGTGTAGAGCGTGCGGCGGTCGGTCTTCTTCTTTTTTTTCTCTGTCATGCTCACTTCACCAGGCCCGAGATCAGGTACAGGCTCCCGTTGTCGCACAGGCAATCGACATCGAACAGCTCCTGCCAGAAGAGCGCCTCCTCCTCGGCGGACAGCAGCCCTCGCGCCATACCTGCCGGGAGGATCGCGCTGAGGGTGTTGACGTGATCCCGGTCGTAGGGAAACGCGACCGTGAGCCGCCCACCCGGACGCAGCAGCTGCTTTGCCTTGTTCAGAAAGGCCCGGGGCTGCGGGAAAAAGTGATAGGAGTTGAAGGCCATCAGCACATCGTAGCCCGGCTGCTCATGCTGAAGAAAATCCCCATGGGTCACATGGATGCGCGGGTCGAAATCATACTTGCTGCGGGCCACCTCCACCATGTTGCGGGAGATGTCCAGCCCCTCGATCTCACAGGCGCCGTTTTCCAGCAGATCCAGGAACATAGAGCCGCTACCGCAGCCGATATCCAGCACACAGGCGCCGCCCCAGGGGATCGATACGGTGGACGCCACGACACGAGCAGGCTTGGCCTCTGAAAAATCGTCGTCCCAGAAGGCTGCAACCGAATCAAAGTAATCAGCGATTTCCATAGAAAGCTCCTTTTGCGATGCCAGATTCCCTCTCCGGTTCTATTGTACGAGCCGTCCCATTCCACCGCAAGCCCCCCGGGGGGATGTTTTCGTTACCCGCTTATCTCAAATTCTGTACCACTTCGCGCCGCAGCGACGCCTTTTTCCCGGCGGCAAACATTCTTTTGACTGCGGTGCCGCAGGCGGATTCAAAAGCCATGTCCGCGTCCGTCACCACAAGCCCCGCCATGTCGAAGGCGCCGTAGGCAAACAGGATGGGCGACATGCTGACAGAGG
>Ga0310691_10007088_pt1 | contig 11783 bp, 10 predicted proteins | sample 176DNAGHGlowgp2_FD_203887 | JGI IMG/M metagenome (GOLD analysis project Ga0310691, IMG submission 203887) | Sheep rumen microbial communities from Palmerston North, Manawatu-Wanganui, New Zealand - 1766 DNA GHGlow gp2 (v2) (version 2) | ecosystem: Host-associated > Mammals > Digestive system >... | reverse complement strand
TGCAACCATACAACCATACAACCCCTCAACCCCTCAACCCCTCAACCCCTCAACCCCACAAGTTCACCCCTCAACCCCACGACCTCAAAGGATAATAGTAAGGCTCAAAAGCTAAAGACATTCTTATCAATTATTGGAGAGAATGGGGCAAATCTTAAGATGTTAATGGAAAGTATGCATCTTAGAGATAGGAAGAGCTTTGTAAACAACTACATCAATCCCAATTTGTCAGAAGGTTATATTGCTATGCTGTACCCAGAAATTCCAAATCACCCAATGCAATCATACTATCTGACTAAGAAGGGTAGAGAGTTGTTGGACCAACTCTAACAAGTGTTAATGAACCATTTATTGGAAATTAGGGCGATTTGTAAAGCCTTGTTGTTATGGCTTAGTGGTGCAAATGCGGTGCATTATGTAAATAGAAAAATCCGCAAGAAACTGATATACAGAATCTTGCGGATTTTACTAAGTGATTCCGTTGGGAACAGGATTTGTCGAAACCCAAGAAGATGCCGAAGAACGCTGAGCCAGTCCGTGAAGGGGTAGCCGTCATCACGGAGGCTACGACAATGGAGCAGATGAGATTACTCGCTGAGCAGATTGAGCAGCGTTGGGGTATCAAGACCAAAGCCATTTATGCTCATCTTGACGAAGGACATGAGCATCTGGTGACGGACAAGGATCATCAGCAGGGTAAGTATCTCGATTCTACGGAAGGCTCAACCATCTTTCTATGGAACTATCATGCTCATTATGTTTTTGATTGGACTGACCATGATACCGGCCAGTGCATCAATTTCAATCGTCATGATATGTCGGAACTTCAGGATATGCTGGCTAATACCCTCAAAATGGAACGTGGAAAGAAGAGCGACAAGAAATGGCGTGATGCACATACCTTCAAGGCTGAGCAAGAAACCATACGAGCAAAGGAAGTTGCAGAATACACGGAGCGTAAGAAAGCGGAATCCAAGCAGATTCAGAACGCTATTGAGGCAGGCAACAACAAACTGAGCAAACTTTAGGAGGCTATTGATGAATTGCTATCTGTAACCAGTGTCCCAGAAGAGGAACTGGAGGCAGTGCCGTTTGCAGAGATGACTTTCTCCTTCCAAGGTTCAAAAGAGCCGTTGACCGTTAAAGACCTTATCAACCTGACATTGGCGCGACTCGACAAGGAAATCAACACACCCATCCCCTTGTTGAAGCGTGATGAATGGCAGAAGGAACGCACCGCTAAGGCTAAAGAGATTGTGACTACTCTCCAAAGCCAGTTACTCAGCGTCTCGAAACTGCAGAAGAGGAAAATCAAAGATGTTGGCAAGAAGATGTATATTGATGTCAAACAGAAGATAGCTTTGGCTGTTGAAACAGATAGGGAGAATATGACTTTGAGGCAACGTATTTCAGAACTCGATGAAAGAGCGATAACCCGTGAGAAAAACAGGGCAGATGCCGCAGAACGGAAAGCACAAGAGCAAACATTGAGAGGTGATCGTGAAGAAAAGAGAGCCAATGAGGCAGAAAACCGACTTTCAGGCATGGAGCGATTTATTCGTATGTCTGGAGCATCAGAGGCATACGAGCATTGGAACTTTCTCCAGACTCTTGTCAAGAAAGCAGCCCAGGCTTTGGTTGATTGGGCTCATAGTACAGCATCTATCTTCAATCATGACGATGAACGTACCATTGGTCAGGGCATCATTGCCCAATGCCAACTTAGCGGTCTCAATCCTCATGTCGAGTCCGACCTGCAGGTGGCAGCAAATAGTATCGCTGATATGGCAGACTCCATTGTTGGTAGAATTGGCAAATTTCAGTGGGAAGTTGCCGTTGCCCGTATCGGTCAACTCGCCTCAGAAATGAGATTGTCAACGGGTGGTCAATCCATTGGTGGCAGTAATGGAAATGCCGACGAGTTGATGAAATGGGATGGAACAAAGAAGAATGGGCTTGGGTGGTAATGAAGTCCGAAACATACTTGAAAGATGCGGATAAATGCCGCATCTTTCATTTCCATAGACTTAATAAACTCTAAAAAACAAGCAAATATTATTTTGATTGAAGATTTTTCACTAACTTTACACCCAAACTATAAATTTGAAATGTATGCAAGACGTAAATCGCCTGAAATTAGTACTGGTAGAACAGAAGAAGACCAGCAAGTGGCTGTCAGAAGAACTGGGAGTGAATCCATCCACCGTCTCCAAATGGTGTACAAATTCATCGCAGCCAGATATTGAAACTTTGGCCAAGATAGCGAAGCTATTAGAAGTCGGTGTAGAGGAATTGTACAATAAGAAGTTCATGGATTCCGTATAAACTCAAGGATAGAGTATCATGCTTTTGACAGTCGCATTAGTAGCCATCGAGCCAAACATACCACAGGTAAGCCTTTGGCAAGGACTTAGCAAGCTCAAGCAAGTCGTTGGCCTTGCGAAGTGCTTGCTAAAGAAGTAGAAAGAGAGACAGTTGTGCTTGTTGGGTAGAGTAAAGCAAATGTTACATAGTATCTTTGTAGACAGAAAACAGGTGATTTGAAACAAAAGGAAAAAAGTACGCTTGCTTAAAATAGAGTAAAACGAAATAATGATTGCTTTATGTCGATTATAGATTATATAAAAAGTCTATTTGCTGGAGAGGCTAAAGAAGAGACAAACCAAGGCTCTCATGTGGCAGAATCCACTTCTGCTGAGGTGTACGTTGCTGTTGACAAGACTCCAACCATAGAGAATGTGGCTCGCTTTGTCATAAAAACAAGAAAGAGTAAGGGTGCAGATATCCAAAGGTATTTCCAAATAGGCTATAAACTTGCAGGGGAGTTGATGTCACAACTTCAGCAGAAAGGAATTATTGATAATGCTCTTAATGTGCTGGTCGATACCAATATCTCCGAAAGAGAACTATCTCAATTATTGAACAAAGACACACATGAAGCAGAAGATTCTCATCAAGTTTCTTCAGCCTCCGGAATTGAGATTAAAATCTTCTCATCCTCTCCAACAGACATCGAAACATCCATAAAGCCATATATACCAGATTTGTCGAAATATGAGTATTACGTTGTTTTCGATACTGAGACTTCAGGATTGTCACCTCAGCAAGGCCATGAAATTCTCCAAATTGGTGCCGTAAAACACAGCACTCGGACGGGGAAAGTCATTGATACAAGAAGTATCTTCATAAAACCTTCTTCTCATTGCGTAATAGAACCGGCTGCTTTGCGCGTCAATGGTATAGACATAGAAAAGTTGAAGCAAACGGGCGTATCAAAAAGCGAAGCCATCAAGACATTTGTCGAGCTTATTGACACTTGTCCTCTTTTTGCTTACAACGCACCTTTTGATGTGCGTTTCTTAAAATCTACCTTCGAGTCTGTCGGTGTTCCGCTGCCATCGAATCCTGTATGCGATGTACTTGCAATGGTGAAAAGACTTGCTTTGCCAACAGAAAACAACAAGTTGGGAACTATCTCTGCACATTTCGGATATAAAGGAGGTAACTTTCATGAAGCCATCAAAGACTGTGATGCAACCAATTTTGTGCTCCGCAAGATTTTCTTTGATGAGCGAGGGAATGTTGTGGGAAATGCTGTTGACGAAATACATTCAAATCTTCATAGAGAAGGAATAACACTTGAACCTTACATAGAACAAGCGATGTTGGAACTCGATGTGTATTCCCGCTTAACTGGTGAGTTCCTATTTACTAAAACGATAAGACAATGTGCTGAAAAGGGAATCTATGTATCTTATTCTACTGTAAAGGACTTAGATGAAACTTTGTGGACCACCGACTATGGTATCAGGTTGCACGAAGATACCACAAGAAAATTAGAGCCTGATATATATTACGCGAAACGTATCATCGACGTGTATTCCAGAACAACTGGCGAATTTCTGTTCACAAAGACCTTGGAAGAATGCGCTGCTTTTTCTTCATCTCTCACACAAAAGAAAATTGCTAATGCCACACAAGAAAAGAGTTGGCTGGGAGAATATGGTTTCCGAGCTCACCAAAAAGAGCCTCTTGATCGAATTGAGCGCGATTTCACTTATGGAAAGCGTCTTATTGATTGTTATTCCAAGGAAGGGGATTTCATGAAGAGATACGAGAGTATTTCCGATATTGTTACGGAGTTAGGTTTTGCTGGCGATAGTCCCATTAAAACGATGCTTCGCCAAGATAAGATAACGTATAATCTAAATGGTTACATATTCATTTATGCGACATCAGAACAGCCTGTTCTGAAGATTGAAGGTGCGCCAATGACGAAAGAAGCCAAACGGCCTATCTATGTTTTTGACCTTGACGGGAAACTGCTCAACGTCTATTTGAAGATAACTGAATGTACAGCAACATACAACTTACAGGCTGAAGGCGTTAGAAGATGCCTATCTTCTGGCAAACCTCAATACAACGGATATATCTTCAGATATTCCGATGCGCCGTTGAGCGAAGAAGAATTGGCAGCTGCAAGGGAGAATTATGCTTATAGGGAAACATCCAAAGTAACGAATTAGTACATTACATAATCAGATTATGGCAAAGCTGACAACCGAAGAATTCATAAAGAAGGCTCGAAAGGTGCATGGGGATAAGTATGACTATTCCAAGGTAGAGTATGAAAGTACGTCAAAAAGTATCTGCATAATCTGTAAAGAACATGGCGAGTTTTGGCAAACTCCTTATAGTCACCTAAATGGACACGGATGCTCAAAATGTGCCTACGAAGTTAAACGGCAAAGACATATTTACAGCCAAGGGGAAATAATTGAAAAACTACATTCTCTTTTTGGTGACCGTTATAGTTACGATAAAGTGGTTTATAAAGCAATGAAGGTACCCATTACTCTTGTCTGTCATGAGAAAGATAAAAATGGAGTAGAGCATGGTGAGTTTTCTATGCGACCAGTCAATATCTTTTCCTGTCATCAAGAATGTCCCAAATGTTATGATGATAGAAGGAGTAGACTTCAGCGCAAACCTGTTGAGGCATTTGTTGAAGAAGCTAATAGAATCCATAATGGGCTTTACGAATACCATAAAGTGGAATATGTTAACGGAAGAACTAAGGTCTGTATTGTTTGTCCTATACACGGTGACTTCTGGCAGTCTCCAACTAATCATCTAAAAGGTAAGGGGTGCCCATATTGTTCAGGAAATGCAAAAAAATGGAACAAAGAGACTTGCGAACTAGAAGCACGTAAGCATGAATATATTTTTGACTTTAGAATGAGAGGTGGAGGGGCATGTAACGTGGCTCAACGCAATGGATGGCTAAAAGATTATACTTGGTTAAAAAAACTTCCACCTAAGACAGCTGATTATGACAAAGACACGAAGTATATTTATGCTTACGAGTTTGTCGAACAGAAGGCTGTCTATGTGGGTTTGACAAATAGCATGATTAGAAGAGACTGGTCACATCGTAGTAGTAAAGATTCATCTGTATATAGGTATGCTGAAGAGTGCGGATGTGATATACCCGCACCAAAACAATTAGAAAAAGACGTTCCTATCCATGAGAGTGGAAAACGAGAAGCCTTTTGGGTTGAACACTATAAGAAACTCAATTGGAGATTGTTGAATAGAGCAAGAACTGGAGAAAGAGAGAGCTCTATAGGCGCCACATTCCCTTTAAAATGGAACAAGAAGGCTATTAGAGAGAAAGCGAAAGAATGCGGAAATGATTTAGGATTGTTCACAGAACAATATCCAGGCGCTTACGAAGCAATATTGACACGCTACAAAGGATTGTTAAATGAATTGTTCCCTGACAGATTAATTCATACTCATCATACTGTTGAGGATGCACTTCTTGTCGTTAGTAAGGGACATTATGAGAATCGCAGTCAATTAAGATTTGATTGCCTTTGGGCATATAGAGTTCTTTTTGATAAAGGCTTGCTTGATGATGTATTTGGGAAACCTAAAGAATACACAAGAGAAGAGGCTTTAATAGAAGCAGATGAGTATAAATCCATTGAGCAGATTAGACTCAAAAATCATCCTTTATGGAATTATCTAAGAAAGAATAATTTGTTTAAAGTAGCTAAGCCTACTGATCCAATGTTCCGCCGGGTTAAGACTGTTGAAGAAGCGTGGGAGCTATCGCAATATTACAAAAGCATTACTGATCTAAGTAATCATGCAAGCGTAGCACATCGATTATTGAAAGAAGCGGGTTTATTATATCAAAGATATCCCAAACCTGTCAAATATGTTGCTAAAAACGATAAGCAAATAAAGCCTAAAAAGACAGAAACTCTCAAAACAGAAAAGTCCCAAGATATTATAGAAGTAAATTTTGAACAATGCAAAATAGCATACGAACAATGCGCCTTCGTTTTCGAAGTGAAAAAGCGTTTTGCACATATTTACAGAATAGCGAAAAAGCAAGGCTGGCATGAGGATTTGAAGGTTTTTTGCCATGGAAGCACAATAAAGTGGACAAGAACAGCTTGTGAGGAAATTGTGAATAAATATACATTTCTCAGAGATTTAGTGAATAACGAGCCCAACGTGTATAATGTAATTAAAAAGTATCATTGGGATGATTTGTTGGAACCATTGAAGAGAGTACAACATGCACCGTACCAATATACTATTGAAGAAATTAAGGAGATTTGTGCACCATATAAGAGTCTATTGGAACTAAGTAAAGCAAGGAAGGACATTGACAACTATTGCAGGAAAAGGGGGATAGACTTGTACGAATTGAATGATTGGCCCAATTTGAGAAATCGTAAGGTATTACAATTAATGGATGGAGTAGAAATCGCTACTTATCCGTCAATATCAGCTGCTGCCAAAGCTATTAATGTTCCAAGGAACCGAATGTGGGAGCATATACAAAGCGGAGAACCGTATAAGGGATATATCTGGAAGTATAAAGACTGACAACTATGAGTAAAGAGATAACATTTAAAAATGCTCTGTCAATTGTAGAGAAGGTACAGAAACTGACTGAACTCTGCTACAATGATACTAAGTCAAATCGTTTTGTTGCTTTAAACGATTTGACTAAAAAGATTAGAGCTTGTTTTAATGCCATTTATCTACTTCCACTTGACAAGTATGATGTATTGTGTGTACCAGCAAATTTGATGTATCGTTGTATTATTTCGGACTTAATAACATCTATATTTATTGCCGTTATAGACGATTCACAGTTTAATGAGGTTATGCACATAATGGATATTGATTTTGTAAAATCTTTAAAGAATTCCCTAGATGTGAATATCGAAATCCGTAAAGAAACATACCCAGAAGAGTCTGACGATTTTGATGAACTAAGTCAAAACTATCAAATCAAAGTGTATGATGATTTAAATGATTGTCTAAGTTCCAGAAAAGGTGAAGAATGGGAAATAAAAAAAGCAAAGCCCGTCCTCATTAATGGTATTACTTACACAGGTCAGATTAGACAAATGTACGACATTCTAAAGACGCTTGACTATGACGTGAGGGCTCTTGCATCTGTCTATCAATATTATAGACTATTTTCCCAATCAGAGCACTACTCTTTGAAAGGACGGATTTTCAACTACAATCAAAAACTTTACGAAAAGTATTATAACAAGATACACGGCTATGTCTATCTCATTGAGGGATATATCAACAATAAATACTGTAAACAGGTGATACAGAATTAGGTTCACAGTCTCTCCCATCTAATGACAACAACAGAACAAAATATTATCGCAATATGGCAAAGAGCGACAAAAATCACGGGGACAGGTACTTGATTTCTAATCAATGAGTAATAAAAACTATAAAGAATTGATTAACTTTGCAGCCGACTCTGGGAACGCGGGCGTCCACGCCCGCCACATTTGCGGGCGAGGACGCCCGCGGTCCCAGGCCAAACAGTTAAAAAACCGTTCGTTATATAGAAGACGATATGGACTCAAAAACAATAAAAGATGCATTGCAGAAAGGTGAAAGAGTGACGCTGGAGTGCAAGAAAGCGAAGGCTGAGGTGCCAAAATCAATTTGGCAGACGTATTCGGCTTTTGCCAATACTATAGGCGGACTGGTTCTGCTTGGCGTGGATGAAAACTTGCAAGAGAAGGACGTTAGTAAGCGATTCCAGATAATTGGTGTGGACGAACCAAGTAAGATTATTACTAACTTTTGGAATACCCTCAACAGCGACAAGGTGAATGAGAATATTCTCGTTGACAGCGATGTGGAGGTGGTGAATGTGGATGGTGCGCAGATTGTCTGCATCCATGTTCCTCAGGCAGACTGGATGGCAAAGCCTATCTATCTGAACGGCAATGTATATAAAGGTACGTATAGGCGTAATAATGAAGGGGATTACCACTGCACAGAGGCTCAGGTAAAGGCTATGATACGTGACTCTAATGCTGATGGTAACGATAGCATTCTGATAGAGTACTATGGCATGGATGATATTGATCCCGATTCCTTGCGCCAGTATCGCACAGAGTTCAGACTGGAGAATAACACCCATGTCTGGAATAGGGTTGATGATAAGACTTTCCTCAGAAATCTGGGTGGATATACAGAGGATAGACAGTCTGGTAGAGAAGGTTTGACGTTGGCAGGACTGATGATGTTTGGCAAAGGACTCGCCATTAGAGACAGGTTTGCTAACTTCCGCATGGACTATCTGGACATGAGTCATCTGGTGGGTGATGAGCGTTATCACGACCGTCTGACATACGATGGACTTTGGGAGAACAACCTCTATCAGTTCTTCCGCATTGTCTCGCCAAAAATCCAGTTTGACCTGCCAAAGCCATTTAAATTGGAAAAAGGTTGGAAGAGAAAAGACGACACGCCACAACGTGAAGCTGTACGTGAAGCCTTTACGAATGCCATTATCCACTGCGACCTGATGATGGATGCGGGTATTCTGAGGATAGAGAAACATGATGACCGCCTCTGTTTCCGTAATCCTGGACTGCTGAAGTTGCCTGTAGAGACCATCTATAGAGGCGGAAGCTCCAAGGCCCGCAATCCAAAAATTCAGAATATGCTCCGCATGATTGGCTTTGGTGAGAATGTTGGCTCTGGATTCCCCAAAATAATTGCTGCATGGAAAGAAACAAACTGGGGTGAGCCACAACTGCTGAACAAACTGGATGTTGACGAGGTGGAATTGGTGCTACCTGTGCCTTCAACTAAAGCTACATCTGATACTGCATCTACAAATGCCCCTGTAAATGCCCCTGCAAATGCCCCTGTAAAACTGAATAAAACGCAATCGGCTATTATAAAAGTTTTGCTGAAGGATAATAGAGCAACCTATGAGGATTTGGCTCGAACCATTGGAGTGGATAGAACTACTATTAGACGCAATATTGCTGTTTTAAAGGAAAAAGGTGTTATCAGACGTGTGGGTGAGGATAAAAATGGCTATTGGGAAGTGCTATTAGACATTGGGAATGTTGTTTAGGGTACTTGTCCAGTGGTGCAAATGCGGTGCATTATGCAAACTGAAAAATCCGCAAGAATCTGTCATACAGAATCTTGCGGATTTTGCTAAGTGATTCCGTTGGGACTCGAACCCAAGACCCACAGCTTAGAAGGCTGTTGCTCTATCCAGCTGAGCTACGGAACCCTGACGAAGGCCATAGAAGGCTTGCCAGTTGGATTTTTGCGGGTGCAAAGTTAGCAAATAAATGGGAATTGGCCAAATAATAATGGATATAAATGGAAATAAATTTGGATATTCGCCCCTTTATTGTTACCTTTGCAGCCAAAAAAAGAGACAACAATCAATTTTTAGGTTATGATACTTGACAAGATAGACAGTCTGCTCAAAGAGGTGCAGACGCTAAGTGCAAAGAACGCAGAGGAGGTTGAGCAGCTCAGGCTCAGATACCTCAGCAAGCGCGGTGAGATAACGGCTCTGATGAACGACTTCCGCGAAGTGGCCGCCGAGGAGAAGAAGGCCGTAGGCATGAGGATCAACGAACTCAAGCAGATGGCCCAAGAGCGCATCAACGAGCTTCGCGAGGCTTGTGCCACTCAGGAGGGCGGCTCCACGGAGTTGGACCTTACGCGCACTCCCTACCCCATAGCCCTTGGCACTCGCCACCCACTGACGATTGTCACCAACGAGATTATCGACATTTTCTCTCGCATGGGATTTGTGCTTGCCGACGGTCCCGAGGTGGAAGACGACCTTCACGTGTTTACCAAGATGAACTTTGCCGCCGACCATCCCGCGCGCGACATGCAGGACACGTTTTTCGTGGAGCAAAGCGAGCTGGGCGACGTTACCAAGAACATTCTTCTTCGCTCGCACACCTCGTCGGTGCAAGCCCGCGTCATGGAGCGGCAGCAGCCGCCCATCCGCATCATCTGCCCCGGACGCGTCTATCGCAACGAAGCCATCACGGCCCGTGCCCACTGTTTCTTCCATCAGGTGGAGGGTCTGTATATAGACAAGAACGTGTCGTTTACCGACCTTAAGCAGGTGCTGCTCTCTTTTGCCAAGGAGATGTTTGGTGCCGACACTAAGATACGCCTGCGCCCCAGCTACTTCCCCTTTACCGAGCCGAGTGCAGAGATGGACATATCGTGCTTCATCTGTGGCGGCGAGGGCTGCGGCTTCTGCAAGCACACTGGCTGGGTGGAGATACTGGGCTGTGGCATGGTAGACCCCAATGTGCTTGAGCAGTGTGGCATCGACTCCTCAGTCTATTCGGGCTATGCCTTCGGCATGGGTGTGGAGCGTATTGCCAACCTGAAGTATCGCGTCAACGACTTGCGCCTGTTCTCCGAGAACGACACTCGCTTCTTAGAGGAGTTTGAGGCAGCCGACTAAGATGTCCTTACAATCCCTGGCACGCCAGGGGCTTACGCTTCAACCAAAGCAATTCCTCACCCTCGCCATGCTTGAATGATGGCGAGGGTGAGGAATTGCTTTGCTTAGAGTGGTATTGCGCTAATCCCTCCTGCTGCCAAAGATGCGGAGCAGGTAGAGGAAGAGGTTGATGAAGTCGAGATAGAGCGAGAGTGCCCCCATGAGGGCCATCTTCTGTGCTCCCTCGCCTCCATCGGGTGCCTGCATCAGCATCTCCTTAATCTTCTGCGTGTCGTAGGCAGTAAGTCCGACAAAGATGAGCACGCCTACATAGTTGCATATCACTTCCAGCATAGAGCTTCCAAGGAAGATGTTGACTATGGTGGCGATGATGATGCCTATGAGCGCCATGAGCAGAATCTTGCCCATCGACGAGAGGTCGGTCTTGGTGAAATAGCCGAAGAGCGACATGGCCGCAAACGTTCCCGCTGCCGTAAAGAAAGCACTGGCTATGGACGTGGTGGTATAGGCCATGAAGATAAACGACATGGTGGCACCGTTGATGATGGAGTAGACGACAAACATGACCGTAGCCACGGTGAGCGAGAGCTTGTTAATGGCCGCAGAGAGGCCGATGACGAGTGCCAGCTCGACGCCCATGAGTCCGAAGAGCAGTATGGGGTTGCTGACTATGGCCATGAGCATCTGCTCGCTGGTGCCCACGTAGTAGGCTGTTAGTCCAGTGATGACGAGTGCCATTGCCATCCACGAGTAGACCTTCCGCATGAGCACAGGGAAAGCCATTGACATTTCGAGCTGCCGGTCTGTAGGCAGTGAGTTGGTGAATTCTTCGTAGTCCATTGTTTTCCTATTATTAGTTGGTGAATACTTCTTTGTTGAGTCATCTTGCAGCAACTGCGCTACTTCTAATGGTTTTTACGTCGCCGCCTACTTTTGCGCTTCTTATAACTAACGGTTATTTCACTGCTTTGCC
>Ga0310691_10007086_pt1 | contig 11784 bp, 11 predicted proteins | sample 176DNAGHGlowgp2_FD_203887 | JGI IMG/M metagenome (GOLD analysis project Ga0310691, IMG submission 203887) | Sheep rumen microbial communities from Palmerston North, Manawatu-Wanganui, New Zealand - 1766 DNA GHGlow gp2 (v2) (version 2) | ecosystem: Host-associated > Mammals > Digestive system >... | reverse complement strand
CCTCGGCAAGGATGAGTCAATGCGCAGGATCAAGATCGGTTATGACAAGATAAAGGAGCTGTAAGAACATGGCAGACGGCAAGAATTTTATTGAAGATATCATCGAAGAGGAGATCAGCGAAGGCGGTAGATGCTACGGTAAGGCCGTACATACGAGATTCCCTCCCGAGCCTAACGGCTATCTCCACATTGGACACGCCAAGGCGCTCGAGATCGATTTCGGAATGGCAGAGAAGTACGGCGGTCTGTGCAATCTCCGAATGGATGATACCAACCCCACAAAGGAAGACGAAGAATTCGTTGATGCGATCAAGGAAGACATCAAGTGGCTCGGTCACAACTGGGACGACAGGTTCTTCTATGCATCTGATTATTTCGACAAGATGTATGAATATGCAATAGAGCTCATCAAGAAAGGGCTTGCTTATGTCTGTGAGCTCACTCCTGAGCAGATGAAGGAGATGAGAGGCGATACGCAGACTCCTGCACAAAGTCCCTACCGCGACAGACCCATTGAAGAGAGCCTTGATCTCTTCCGGAGGATGCGCGACGGAGAGTTCGAGGACGGCAAGATGACGCTCCGCGCCAAGATCGATCTCGCATCCGGCAATTTCAACATGAGGGACCCGGTAATCTACAGGATCAACCGTCTTCCCCACCACCGTCAGGGCACAAAGTGGGTCATCTATCCCATGTATGACTTCGCTCACCCGATCGAGGATGCATTAGAGGGCATTACGCATTCCCTCTGCTCCCTTGAATTCGAGGCTCACAGGCCTCTGTACGACTGGGTCGTCAATAATATTTCCATAGAGTGCAAGCCCCGTCAGATCGAGTTCGCAAGACTTGGCATTACCAACACCGTATTGAGCAAGAGGAAGCTTAGAAACCTCATCGAGAACGGTTATGTAACAGGTTGGGACGATCCCAGGATGCCTACCCTCTGCGGTCTGAGACGCCGCGGCTATACACCTGCTGCGATCCGTGCATTCCACGAGAGGAACGGCGTATCCAAAGTTAATTCACTTGTTGACTTTGCTTTCCTCGAATATTGCCTCAGAGAAGACCTCAACAAGACCGCTAAGCGAGCAATGGCCGTCTTAGATCCCGTAAAGCTGATCATCGACAATTATCCGGATGATCAGACTGAGGAGTTCACGGTCGAGAATAACCCTGAGAACCCCGATGACGGTGTAAGGACCGTAAGCTTTTCCAGAGAACTCTGGATCGAGAGAGAAGACTTTATGGAAGTACCTGCAAAGAAATACTTCCGTCTCTTCCCCGGCAACGAGGTGCGCCTCAAGTCCGCTTACATCGTTAAGTGCGTAGGCTGTGACAAGGATGCAGACGGAAATGTAACAGCCGTTCACTGCGAGTTGGACAAGGACAGCCGCGGAGGCAATCCTGCAGACGGCCGTAAGATCAAGTCAACGATCCACTGGGTTGATTCGAAGACCGCGATCGATGCCGAGATCAGGCTTTACGATAAGCTGTTTACAACAGAGCAGCCTGATCTTGCTGACTGCAACTACCTTGACTTTATCAATCCTGAATCACTCACTGTAATCACAGGAGCGAAGGTCGAGAAGTCACTGGAGAGCACACAGCCTGCTGACAGGTTCCAGTTCCTTAGAGTCGGTTATTTCTGTGCAGACAACAAGGATTCCAAACCCGGTCATCTCGTGTTCAACAGAGCCGTCTCACTTAAGGACAGCTACAAGCCTGAGAACTGATCAAGTGATATAATCTAAGTAAGGATTACAAGGAGGTACATTACCATGTTTGAATTTGAGAAGCTTTGTCACAAGTATGAGAATATGTCATACGAGGAGAGACGTGATGAACTCGCTGCCCTTTCCAAGTCGATCATTCCGGCACTCATGCTCCTCCCTAACGGATTCGAGGCTTTCAAGATCCTTGTAAGGGCTGCATGTGCAGCTGACGGGGAACTTCAGGGCGCCGAGTACACTCTCGTTGCTTCTGCCACAGGCCTCGACATCGGATACGAGAATGCGGAACAGCTCGTTAAGAACACTGATACAAAGGCTTTAAGAGAACTTGCTGATGTGATCGTCGACGTATTCGGCAACATGAGCCTTGATATTAAGGCTGATCTTGTATCGTTTATGCTCTGCATCGTATCTGCTGATAACCGTATCACGCTCAAAGAGAGCATGTTCATCCAGAAGCTCATCAAGTAAGGTACGGCAAGTGGTAGTCTATTACAGATATTATCAGTATTCCCGGCTTGCTACACTTGTATCGGTAACTTCATCTGCTTTGGCTTTCTCATCAGCATTCATCGGTGCCATTTTGACCGCCGGATTCTTTAAGGACTACAATGTTGTCTTTATTGTTTCCGGGATCGGGCTCCTTGCTCTGGCAGCTTTTCTGTACTTCTATTGCTCAAAAGTACTCCCGGACAAGATCAATGCCAAGACAGCACCCAAGAACATCAGAACTAAGGTTGGTTATACTCTTATCTACTGCAGAGAGCATCCTGAGGAATATGATGAACTTGCAAAAGCGAATCCTGCTTTCGGTGAGAGATACATGCTTACAGACGAAGGGAAGGTCGTAAAAAGGAAAGCTGAATAATAAAGATCGCAAGAGGCTGCAGCTGCAGCCTCTTATTTTATCTTACAAAACACACCAGTCCGATCGCTGTCGGATGATCAAGGAACAATACATCTTTCTTCCTCGGCATTTTCTTCATGATCAGGCAAAGTATAAAAAGATCTCCGCCCGCACAGATGATCATCAGTGCAGCATACATCATGATCAGGGAATTTCCGGTAATTATCGCTATGACCGCGGGTACAACACCAAGAACAATGCACGGCATCAGGAGTCCTGCGACATAATGTGCCGGCTTAAGCGCTTCCTTGCAGGAACAGTAAGGAGTTAAAGCCTGCCATATAACCCCGAAAGCAACACTCTTAAAGTGATGAGGCGCAAAGATCCCCCATGTAAATCCATGGATCAGCTCATGAATGACGATACTTACAAGGAAAATGAAGAGACACAGGATAAACACAGCCGGGTGATCAGGCTCATCCCTCCTGAACCAGCCGTTCAGAAGTGTGAAAGGAATGATGAACGGCAACGCAAAAAGGAAGCCTATGACGGTTCCCAGGATATTGCCCATCGCAGCAGTTGTCGTGAGTTCAAGTTCAGAATATCCTTCTTCGCTGAGCCTCGATGACACTTCCGCAAAGAGCTTGGAGCGCCTCTCCTCATCTTTTGACAGTCTGCGTTCTTCTGCCATTCAAACACCACTCTTTCTAATCGCTTTAAAACTATAATAACAAAAAACATTGATGATGTGCACGATAACACAAAAAGATGATTTTGGTGCTAATCCACACTTACGATCTTGTTTATATTCTTTTTTGTCAAAGACTTAAACTTAACAGGAATAAGATTAGCATCGCCAACTAGATCATCGAGGAACTTGTTATAATCAGTTTGACTATACTGCTTTTTTGTGTCATATTCTTTGTAATCAATGATATATACTACCCCGGCTTTTTCTTTGTCGACATCATATGGCCATTGGGGGGCACCTTCATAGTCACCTAACTGATCTATACACTCTTTATCCCAGCAACTGACATTGCCAATATCAAGCTTAAACTTATCTTTCTTTGGGTTGTACTTTGCAATGCTATAGGGATATATCGTAGAACCCCAGCCCTGATTATGAGAAAACGGAACAAATACGATTCCATTATCATAGAATTCTGTGCCATATGGGTAGAAGTCACCTTCCGTCTTCCATTTCTTTGTCTCAACATCGTACTCTAAGACCTGTGTAAGATAGCACATACCCTCTTGTGGGTTCCAATTGATGATCAGCTCATCTCTGCCATCCATATCAACGTCAGCGATCGCAAATTCGTTTTCAGACATCTTACTTCCCAAAAACTCTTCCTTACGTTTTGTTCCCGGCCAGATTCTTTTGTTCAACAGTTTCAGCAGTGCTTTTTTGTATTCCTGATGCTGAGCAACGTTTACGGTGGTAGTAGGTGTTGTTTCCATCGTTGTCGTAGTTGTTGTTATAACTGTTGTATTATCAATAGAAGATTCAGGAGAAGTCTCCGTACTGGTCTCAATTTCGATAGCAGAAGGATCTATCGTGATGTCAGGAACAGCTGTATTGCAAGCTGTGAGCTGAAAAGAGACAATACATATCGTTGTGATCAATGCAATCCTGCGCATAAGACACTTTCTTTCAGCATGTACCGCAATCATCGTAGCAGCCGCCTTCTACAGGCATATCCATATCTTTGATCAAATAGCTAAGCTTGCCTTTGGAATTCATGAAGGGAATAGCCTTTGACAGTGTCTTCTTGCTAATAGCTTTCTTATAATCTACCGGATCGTCCTTATCAAGGTTATACTGCTTCCACCACTTCTTTACGGCTTTCTTGACTCTTGTATTAAACGAACTGTTCTTAACGCCAACAGCCTTCAGCATTTCTGCTCTTGACATCTTCTGACCAGTAATCCTGGAAACATTAAAAACATAATAATACTTTGCATCATGATATGGATCATATATTCCGTATAACAGTATTGATACATATGTCTTGCCTACGTAATACTTATACTTGCATTCCTGGCCTTTAACCTCTTTTTTTAGCTTAAGGATCTGCTTATTTACCTTTGTTGTATCAACACCCTCGATAGTCACTTTGGGAAGATGAACTGTCAACTTTCCTCCATCAACCTTATATGTTTTCTTAAAAGCATCAGTAATCTTAACTTTTCCGGGTTTGGGTGTAGGCGTGGGGGCAGGAGTAGTCTCTGAGGTCTCTGTTATTACTGTTGTTTCTGTAGTTTCTTCAGTTTCTGATGTTCCCAAAGTGGTTTCAGTGATCAACGCATCTCTTGCGACGCTCTGGTTAGGCTCAGATGCATCGGGATTAACAGTATCCATTGTCTCTCTTTGTGTTGTAGTTTCCATATTATATGCAACTGAACTATTACCGCCCTTATCACAAGCGGCAAGAGAATTTGCCATTATTGCCAATATCGCTGTGCTGCACATTATTCTGTTTAATTTCCTGTTAACCATGATCGTTTATCTCCTCTCGAAATTAGTGATTCTTACACACACCGTTACTCTTGAACTTATAGGTCTTTTTTCCGATCTTCATGGACTTGCCTTTGACCATTTTCGCATTGGAGCCGAAGTAGTACCATTTTCCGGAACTCTTAAGCCATTTATTTGCATAGGCGGAGCCGTCCTTGCGCAGGTAATACCAGTTTGAGCCTTTTTTCTTCCAACCGGATTTTTGCATTACACCCTTCGAGGAGAATAAGTAGTATTTACCGTCTATCTTCTTGACGCCGGTTGTCTTCTTACCAGCTGCGTCGACATAGTACCATTTGCCTGATTTTTTGACCCAACCGTAATACTTATTTATTATCTTTCCAGTCGAAGGATCGAGTTTGTAAAAATCAGTCCTGTAACCGTCATATGTGTACCAGATGATCTTTCCCTTTGACACAAACGGATGACAGTCTGACAATTGCCCTTTTACTTTCTTGATATCACCAATCTTATTGCCATTTCCGTCGATAATCGCGTAGTAGATATTCTTCTCGTAATGTCTGTCCCACATAACGACAAATTTATCTTGATCGACCTTTACCAGGAATGGAGTACCAACTTCATTTATACCCTCAGAATCTTTTTTCCTATCTTTTGTAAGCCATTTGGTCGACATTTTCCCGCTCTTTTTATTGACAGTACAGATAATAATATCGGGAGGCGTATAATCTCCGTTGCTCTGATCACTACTGCTCCCTGCAATAATATACGAAGTATCAGACACCTCAAGGCCTCCAAGGGTAGCATATGTTACATTTGCCCCTTTCTTCCCCCAAAAAGTAAACGGAACATAACTCTCACAGCCTTCTGCCGAGAAGGAACCACTTGAAATATTAGCATTATAGACATATATTCCGTATCCTCTCGGGTATCCGTCGCCATGGTCGGCTGCGATCAGATGATCGTTATCGACCTTTACAAACTGATTGAAAGAATGAGAGCAATAGCCATAGTCATATTCATTGGGATCTGCAATTGTCATTGTGGATGTATCTACCATAAAAGTCAGATTTGACTGATGTATAAGACCATCGGCAGATGTATACATTGTTCTTCCAGTCCTGACAATCAGGTATTTACCGCTAGAAACAACAGAAGTACATCCACTATGAAAAGGATCTCTTACATTACATGCTTTCATACTGCATGATCCGATTCTTTTCCAGGATTTATTGTATTTTGTTACTCTGATGCATTCAAATGTGTCCGATTCCTTGGCGTTATATTGTCCTGATATTACAAAATAACCATTGTTATCAGCATAGAAGGCACCAAAATCCTCAAGTTCACGTTTGATTGTTTTTTCCTTTGTTAGTTTAAAGCTCTTGTCATAGTATTGAACTGTGTATTCCTTGTCGAAATAATCCGTTGCAAAGATCATATACCCGCCGTCTGATGTCTCGATCATATAGGACAATCTTTTATTTGCCCAAGGGTGTAAATAATCATTCTCACCAATATTATATCTGCCAATTGCAGATACATTTTTACTAAAGAAACCAGTGACAGAAATTGATGATACTACGATCACCATAGTCAACAATCCTGACAGGATCTTCTTAATTATCGGTGATCTGCAATTTGTGATTCTCATAGATGCCTCCAATATAAAATAAAAACACAAAAACTCATACACGAGGCAATCTTTTACGCCTCGCCTTCCCACAAAAACTATCGATTATTGCAAACACCATTAGACTTAAACTTGTAGGTCTTCTTCCCTATCTTCAAGGATTTGCCTTTTACCATCTTCCCGTCAGAACCGAAGTAATATGACTTTCCTGACTTCTTCTTCCATTTCTTGGTGGCTGCTACACCCTTGGAATTAAGACAGTAAGTGTTGCCCTTTGAATCTTTCTTCCAACCTGATTTCTGCATTACGCCCTTAGTTGAGAAAAGATAGTACTTACCGTCGATCTTTTTGGCATCAGTTGTCATAACTCCCTTAGTACTAAAGTAATACTTCTTACTGCTGATAGTTTTCCAACCAATGGTCATCTTGCCTGAAGTCTTATTGAAATAGTACTTCTTTCCTTTGATCGTCTTCCAACTTGTAGCCATCACGCCTGATGTAGTATCAAAGTAATACTTAGCACTCTTGATTGTCTGCCATCCAGTCAGCATTACATCATCCTGATAGTAATACTTATTGCCATCATCATCGACAACCCAGCCGTTTTTAACAGGTTCCGGTTCTTCACAGACTTCGCAGACAATCCTGATAACAAGGTTGCCGGCAGGTTGAATTGCACTGTAAACATTATCGGCTCCTGCAAGTTCCGTGTAATTAGCATATACAGCTGTAACCTTGTAGCCCTTTTGAGCTGTGATTGTAAAACTATACTCATCACCCTCATAAGCAGTTGTTGAAGCAGTTATTCCACTTACAACAGCTTCTTCAGGATTACAATCGATCGTAAGTTCATATGCAGGAGGCAATTCTTTGAATATGGCTGATACAGTTACATCACCTTCAGGCATCGTAAACTTACCTTTAATAACAGCTATAGTAACTCCTTCAGAATCAGTTACAGTAATCTTATCAAGTGCATAACCATCATCCGGAGTAGCAGTAACGGTTACTTCGTCCCACGCACAAGCTGTGTTATGAGATACATTAACAGAACCATTATCACAATTACTGCAGTTTACTTTATGCTTGATACCCGTAATGATCCTGGTTCCTTCCTCATAGTCAAACCAGGCAGGTGAACCTACAGGGCCATAGCACTCAATTCCATTGAATAGATCAATAAGAACAGGGCAATTAGATATATTGATCGTTGAAACACTACTATTTGTACATGTAACTCTGCAAAGAGCGGGATTTGATCTTAGATCAAGAGAATCAATCTTACAATCGTATACACCCAATTCAATCAGTTTCTTATTGTTCGACAGATTCAATTCAGTAATACCGGTTGAATAGCAATCAAAGTACTCAAGCTTTTTATTCTTAGACAGATCAATACTTTTCAACGGATTACCGCCGCAATATAAACAATTGAGATTCGCAACTTTACTAACATCAAGCTGTGTAAGGTTTAATCTCTCGCAATTTATATCCTCTAGATTTGGAAACAACTCTATTCCTGTCAGATCAGTGATATTTTCTTTATCTATTAAAAAAACCTGTGTTACTGAATAAATCTCGGTAGCTGATAGTGAACCGTCATGGTTGGTGTCAAATTCTTCCGATATATACTGCCTGAATCCTGGATCAGGGAACGAATCCTTATCGATCACTACTGGAACTATCTGATCCATTCCATCAATTCCGATCTTAGTACCAACATCTATCTTAAGGCCTTCACCATAACTAACCGTACCATCAACTATTACCGGGTCATAAGTCATATAAGCTTTTATTAAAGAAGACTGACCTGTTATATCTATTTCATCCAAATTATTACAATGACACTTAATATAGTTAAATGATGAATCATCACTCAGTATTAATTCGTTCAACAAATTGTTGTTACAAACCAAATCATAAATAGTATCATTTTCACTAAGATCTAGAGTTTGTATTTTGTTATAACTGCAATTAAGATACTGAAGTTTTGTATTATTACGAAGATTTAATGATTCAATATCGTTATTGCTACATGTTAATTCCTCAAGACTATTATTATCATCCAGATTGAGAGTCTGAAGAGCACAATTGGAACATGAAAGTCTCACCAATTTCCCGCAGGAATCAATATTCAAACTCTTTATAGGGTTATTATCGCAAACCAAGTAATCCAGTTTCGTATTGGAACTAACATCCAAAGCCTGAAGATCACAATTTGAACAATCAAGATAAATTAGTTCAGTAAAGAATTCTATTCCCTTAAGACTCTTAGTGTTGGCATTTATAGGGTCGCCTGACTCATCTTCATCATCCTCATAATGTGCATAGGTCATAGACGTAACAGCCTTGATCTCAGATGAACTCAAAACTCCATCACCATCTTTATCGTATCTATTTGATACAAATGATCTGAAAATATCATCCTCGAAATTCGTATCGTTTATTTCGACATCACCTTCAGCATTGGCTACAATTGACATTGCGAGTATCATCGACACTGAAAGGCCCAGAGCAAATAGCTTTTTAAACATATATTAACCTCCAATTCGCTTATCATAATCAGAGAAAATGGGAATACTTCCACCATTTACATAATTATTGTTATTATATCAAGAATCTTGTTTCTAATAATGTTGCAATTGTTAAAAATATTAAAACACTTATATAAGTAAAAAGGCAACCCGCATTAACGAGTTGCCAATTGAATCTAGTTATAAAGACTACCCTCACTGCGGCTTATAACTTACCGTTCCGCAGACCCTGTCGCCTGCATCGCCGGGGCCGTCGATGATATAGCCGTTCTGATTGAGCGGTATTGTGGAATGATAAGCTGCGTAGATGGGTACATCAGGATGATGTGATGCCAGGAGTTCTATTGCCTGATCACTTGCAAACAGGCACATGAACTTGATCTTCTTGCAGCCGGCTTCCTTGAGGAGCTTGATCGCTGAATCAGCGCTGACACCAGTGGCAAATGCGGGATCGACAACAATAACTTCGCCCTGTGCCACGTCAACAGGCATCTTGAAATAATACTGGATGGGCTTTAATGTCTTCTCATCGCGGTAGATACCGACATGACCGACTTTGGCAGTAGGAAGAAGGCTTCTTAAGCCGTCTACCATTCCAAGACCTGCCCTTAATATGGGAACGATCGTAAAATCTTCTGCGAGAACGGGTGACTGGAACTTGGACAGAGGCGCCTGCACATCGACCATCTTAACGGGAAGGTCCTTGAGAACCTCATACCCCATCAGCATCGTGATCTCCGATACGATCTCACAGAACTCCTTGGAACCTGAGTTGATGTCACAAAGGTGCGTGATCTTGTGTCTGATGAGCGGATGATCAAAAACCGTTACATTCTCCATATACTTGCTGTCCATGGTATCACCTCTTCCGTCGAGAATATTTGCAAAACGCATTCCATTAAAATTATAATATAAAATCATGATTTATGAACAGGACGGTGGTTCAAAATGTCAAAGATTCTCATAAGCGCATGTCTTCTCGGAATGTGCTGCCGATATGACGGCAAGTCCTGTGAGTATCAGAAGATATCAGAACTCGTGGACAGATATGAGCTTATCCCCGTCTGCCCCGAGCAGCTTGGCGGTCTCCCTACTCCCAGGACACCCTCTGAGCGCATTGGGGATAAAGTCATCATGAAGGATGGCACTGACGTCACAAGGCAGTACAACAGGGGTGCCGAAGAAACGCTCCGTCTGGCAAAACTTTTTGATATAAGAACGGCCATTCTCAAGTCCAAGAGTCCTTCGTGCGGCAAGGGGCTGATCCATGACGGCACTTTCGAAGGCGGTATGACGGAAGGCAACGGAGTAACTGCCGATCTTCTGATGAGGAACGGCATTAAGGTCTATACAGAAGAGGAACTGGACTTACTTCCCTAACCTTCTCTTGAGCACGTCCTCTGCGGCAACTGAATAGCCGAAGAATCCGATCTTCTCACCAAGCAGATAATATTCACCGTGGCTGTATGCGACGAGTTTTGCCTTGTCAAGGCAGAGCTTGTTGTTCTCATCAAGAAGATAGGAATCAGCCGTTATGCCCGTGATCTTGGCAACATACATATCATGTGATCCGAGTTCAGTCTTGCTTACTACCTTGCATGATATGTTGACGGGTGATTCCTTGACCGCAACGGCATATTCCAGACCGGATGCGGGACACTTCGTAAGGCCGCAGTCAGAGAACTTATCAGTCTCCCTTCCTGACTTTACACCGCAGTAGTCACAAGGCTTGGCAAGAGACTTATTCACAAGGTTGATGACAAACTCGCCTGTCTCTTCCACATAATCGTGTGTCAGCCTCGACTTGCGGAGCGAGATCGATACCATGGGCGGCTCTGAATTGACCGTTCCTGCCCATGCTACCGTACATATGTCAGAATCACCTGCCTTGTTGGATGAAGAGATCATCACTACCGGGACGGGATTTAAGAGTGTAGATATACCAATGTCTGTCTTGTCATGCTTTGCCATAATAAACTCCTTATATCAAACAATTGCCGTTACATACGAGAACGCTTCGAAAGTAAGCAGATAGTCCTGCACTTCCACGCCGGCCGAAAAGCCTGCGAGCTTGCCGTCCTTACCGATGACCCTGTGGCATGGGATCACGAGCATCAGGGGATTCTCAGAGCAGGCGTTGCCGACAGCTCTCGTGAGGGTCTTAGCCTTCCTGCTGTCGCCGCCGGATATCTCGATCGCGATATCCTCATAGCTCTTGGTACTGCCATATCTGATCTCCGTAACAGCCTTCCAGACCTTCTGTTGGAAATCAGTACCATAAGGCATCCTGAGATTAAGATCGAACGAAGAAGATGTCTTCTTGAAGTATTTCTTTACCTGGATGTAGGCTCTGGAGACTTCTTCGGGAAGGAGCTCGATCTCATCCTCATCAAGTGAATAGATCCCGTCGGCATTATCGAGAAAGCATCCTTTGTTATCGACCAGTTTCAGCTGTCTTGCAACATTAAGGACAAAACCTTCCTCGGCCTTTGCACCATACTGATAGAGCCTTATGCCATCTATATAATCAGTCCCGCCCTTGATAACGGCGACACCTG
>Ga0310691_10007083_pt1 | contig 11785 bp, 5 predicted proteins | sample 176DNAGHGlowgp2_FD_203887 | JGI IMG/M metagenome (GOLD analysis project Ga0310691, IMG submission 203887) | Sheep rumen microbial communities from Palmerston North, Manawatu-Wanganui, New Zealand - 1766 DNA GHGlow gp2 (v2) (version 2) | ecosystem: Host-associated > Mammals > Digestive system >... | reverse complement strand
ATCTGCTCACGCTTGAAGGGCTCCTGCAGCACTTCCATGGAGTCGGCTGTCAGATACACAATCTCACCAGGCCCCAAGTCGCGCACACGCTGGAAGTCAAGATTTGGAAAACTCGTCGTCTCACTCGACACGGCATACGCCCCATCCTTCTTACCGATCACGATAGGTGTGCGGCCCAGAAAGTCGCGTGCGGCAATAATGCCTTTCTCCGTCAGGATGAGCATCGAACATGATCCCTCTATCTTCCTATATACCAGATTGATACCATCCACGAAAGTGTGACCCATATTGATGAGCAGGGCCACGAGCTCCGTCTGGTTGATGTTATTTTCCGTGAGCTCACTGAAGTGCATACGCCTGTCGAGCAGCTCCTGTGCTATCTCCGGCAGATTGTTGATCTTCGCCACCGTCACCACGGCATAGCGGCCCAGGTGAGAGTTCACCATGATGGGCTGAGGGTCGGTGTCGCTGATCACGCCCAGTCCCTGATTGCCCGAGAAAGAATCGAGTTCGTCCTCAAACTTCGAACGGAAATAGTCGCGCTCGAGATTGTGGATCTTACGCGTAAAACCCTTCTCCTTGTCGAACATCACCATACCCGCACGCTTCGTGCCGAGGTGTGAGTTATAGTCCGTGCCGTAGAACAGATCGTTGACGCAACTTTTTGTACTGATGGTTCCAAAGAATCCTCCCATACGTGTTATCCTTTAATCCTTATACCTTATTTAAAATAATAGAGGAACGATGAGATGCCCTCAAGTGCAGGCTTGCGCTGTCCCTCGATCTCAATCTTGAAATCAATCTCCACCTTGCAGATGCCACGCAGGTTCTGGATGCTGTGCAACTTCGCCGTCATACGGATCTTCGAACCTGTGATGACTGGCTGTCCGAAGCGCATTTTGTCCATACCATAGTTCACGAGCATCTTGATGTTGTTCACCTCGATGATCTGGGCCCAGAGATAAGGCAGTACGGAGAGGGTCAGATAGCCGTGGGCGATGGTGCTGTGATACTGGCTTTCCTCCTTGGCGCGCGCCACATCGACGTGTATCCACTGATGGTCGAGCGTGGCGTCGGCAAATAGGTTGATACGGTCCTGGTCGATCTGCAGCCAGTCTGACACACCAAGTTCCTTGCCCTCGTAGGCTGCAAATTCGTCGTACGAATTGATGATTAGTTTCCCCATTATAATGTATTAAAATGAATTGCGGGGATGCACACACACCCCCGCAATCAGTTATGATTTACACGTCTTGATTCTCTGGACGCAGCTTGCGCACGGTCTCACCGGCGCGCCACATCTCCTGATTGCGCATAGCCTCCAGCTCTTTCTCCAGCCCTGCACGGTAGTCGGGCTTCGAGTTGGCGTCGATCGTGATCTGAGCCTCGTTACCCGTCTGTACAGAGTAATAGAGCCACTCCATCACAGGCTTGATGGCATCGTGGAAACGGGGAGCCCAGTCGAGCGCACCGCGCTGAGCGGTAGTCGAGCAGTTAGCGTACATCCAGTCCATACCCTTCGCACCGAAGAGCGGGCCAAGGCTCTGTGTCAGCTCCTCAACGGTCTCGTTGAAGGCCTCCGAGGGAGAGTGTCCGTGCTCGCGGAGCACCTCATACTGGGCCAGCAGCAGACCCTGAATGGCACCCATCAGCGAACCGCGCTCACCTGTCAGGTCAGAGGTAGCCTCACGCTGGAAAGTCGTCTCAAACATATAGCCGGCGCCAATACCGATACCGAAGGCCAGCGTCTTCTCCTTAGCCTTGCCGGTAGCGTCCTGATAGATGGCGTATGAGCAGTTCAGGCCACGGCCCTCGCAGAACATCGTACGCAGAGAAGTACCAGAACCCTTCGGAGCCACCATGATCACATCGACGTCCTTTGGAGGAATCACGCCAGTACGGTCGCTCCAGTTGATGGCGAAGCCGTGAGAGTAGTACAGTGTCTTACCCGGCTTCAGATATTTCTTGATGGTGGGCCACTGCTGGATCTGACCAGCGTCGGAGAGCAGCATGCAGAGGATGGTACCCTTCTCGGCAGCCTCCTCGATAGAGAACAGTGTCTCACCCGGTACCCAACCGTCGGCCACAGCCTTGTCGTAGGTCTTACCCTGACGCTGTCCGACGATGACGTTGAAACCGTTGTCGCGCAGGTTGCAAGCCTGTCCAGGACCCTGCACACCATAGCCGATCACGGCGATCGTCTCGTTCTTCAATACTTCACGTGCTTTCTCCAAAGAGAACTCCTTGCTGGTGACTACAGTCTCCATCACGCCACCAAAATTCATTTCTGCCATAATAGCTTTGTTGTTTAAGTGTTATACATATCCCTTGCGCGCTATGCCAGCCCTGCCCGAGAGCCGGACGTTTGGTGCTTACCACCGCCTTCTTGTTAGTGCGCCCCCACCCTGCCCGAGGGTGCGTCGAGGGGGTTAACTTTTAGAAATCGGTTGCAAAGTTACAAATAAGTGCGTAAAAAACCAAGAATTTACTCAAAAAAATTGCACCTTGCTTCTGCAACATTCCGTATCTCCATCCTTGCAGATGCGGACACAGAACTCCAGCTCGCCCGACGGCGATGGCTGTTGCCGCTCAAGATAGAAGCTCAGCCTGTCACCTGCATGGGCCTCTGCCACGTAGGCAATCTCGAACCGCTTGATGCGGTGGGTGCGATACCAGTCAATATCCCAGAGGTCGAGCACGCGCTCGATATACTTCACGGAATTGACGTGCCCGTTGATATCCACATCGTTATAATAGGTGCCGATAGTGCGCACCAGCTCGGCGCCGTCACTCATCTTCACGCGCCCGCCCTTGTCGATGGGACACTCCTTGTCCTGCACGATCCAGTTGTTGATCGCACCGTTGTCAATAGCGAAAATATCCGTCGGCTGTCGGCTCTCCGTGTCGATCATCGCCCAGATAGAGCGTCCATAGCCATACACCTTGCCCTCGCTATCGACTACGCGGAAGTTACGGCTCGTGAAGTAGCGCATCGCACTCTCCACCCACGTCTCCACGTTAAACTTCGTGTACATCCTCGGCATCTCTTCCATCTCGATGGCCAGTCGTGAGAGCACCCACGACCGTTGGATGGTCATCAGATACCTCATACCGAAACCGCGGTCCGTCGAGTGGAAGTCCGCTGCATTGAGCATGTGGTTCCCCAGATGCCCCATGAAGAGCCGCTGCGAGAAATCACAGTGAAACGGCTCCGCCATAAACTCGTATGTTCCTATCTTTTCCATTGTCTCTGTTCTAATTTGCTTTCTTACCCACCACGACATTGGTACTACCGGTGACCTCAGCCTCATTACCGCCACCATAGACGTTGCCACGGATGTCAGCACCAGCCACATCCCGCTTTTGATAGTAGTTTACACCTTCCTCAGCAGTCTTATCCGCATCCTCTATAAGTGTATAATCATAAGTCTTTGTTGCACTGTTCCAACTACGCGTATAGAACCCTTTTACTTTATCCGTCACCGTCAAATCGGGTCTTACTACATACACTTCAGTGTCTGTTCCTATATTCACATGCGTGTCACCCTGCACCTCTGCAGCATTACCACCGCCATAAATATTGCCAATAGCCCCCATCTTTCCATCAGTGTGATCAGGAACCACAACCTTATAGACATTTGTCATATCTGTAGGATCGGATGTTATTGACAGATCCAGTACACTATTCACAAAATACAAATTCGTTCCACTGAACTGATTTCCATTATAAGTAACATCGTCATCTGTATGGTTGATCGCCGCCTCATTGATATTGACAGTTGGACTACCCACCATAACAGCAGAATTTCCATATCCACCACCAAAGATATTACCGATACTGGTAAAGGCACGCACATTGACGACAGGCGAAGCATGAGGATTGTCACCAGAGGTCTTTACCGTACCATCATTATTATAACCATAAATAGAATAAGCCGCCAAGTTACCTCCACCATACAGCTCTCCGATAATAACAGGGATACCACAAACCCCATTTTCCTCGATGTTCACAGTAATACTACCATTCAGCTTTCCACTGATCATGTTACCACCGAATACACGTCCGAATTTTCCACTGGTAATCGTCAGACTGACATCACCACCGACATTGGCTCTTCTGGCACCAGCATAAATTTCTTCTACCCAGTCATTAGAGTTTGTACAGCCTAAGACAACATCGGCACCACTCGCCATATCAGCATTCTTACCACCTGCGAAGATCTGACCGACCTGCATATTCTCACAACAATCAGCTTGAGTACCTTCTGTCCATTCGTTATCAACATTATTAACCGTAGCTCCGCCACGGATATTACCACGGGTATTGCTACCGCCATATACGAAATTCACTTTACCCGCCATCAGCTGTACAAGAGCCTTACCATCGCCCAAATCGTAATCCTCTTCCGATTCATTATATTTACCCACATGGGCACGAGTACCTTCTTTAGCACCATTACCGCCGCCAAAGACTTCACCAATTTCATAAGAACCTTTAATCAGCACATGAGTTCCCGGCACAGCAGCAGCGTTACCACCACCATATACGTTACCTATACTTGTACGATCACAACCCTCGATGACAACGTATGTTTTTTGGTTTGTTCCATCAATAGGTATGTAGTCAGCTTGGTTTCCTCCACCATAGACGGCAGCCACATCGAAGGAATTAAGATCAAAATCACCATTGCTATCTTGTGTGCCTGCTACTTTGGCATTCGTCACGTTAGCATCATTCACAATCTGAGTAGCTCCAGCTCTTTGAGTATTATAGACATGCACTTCAACATTCCCCTCTGGTGTACCATTCAGATTGTTACAACCAAATATCTGATTAACCACACAACCTTTGACACCTGTAATCTCAATTCCCTTGTTGAGTTCAACTTTCACATCACCTTTTACCAAGGCAGCAATACCTGTTGTTGTCACTTCATCAGACTCATTTTTCACCTCTTTACGTCCTAATCCGCCACCATAGGCATCACCACTGATCGTTCCACCTTTCAGATTGACTAGCGTTGTAAAGGTACTTGTAGTATTACCCTGGTTACTATTTGCAATTTGAGTATTTGCCAGAGCACCGCCGCCATAGACATCCTTGGCAATAGCTCCTCCAAGTATGTTGACTTTAACGTTCTCCCAGACGATACCAGCCTCACCACCACCAAAGACACTACCTTTGATGTCAGCATCACCACTAATCTCAACTTCGGTTTCCCTGACATTAGCAAGGTTCTCTTCCTGCACAGCCAAATCTCCTCGGGCAGCACCATAAATGTTACCATGACTATCATCAGCACCTATCTGGGCATCACCCGTAATCTTTACTGTTGTCTTACCTGAGGTTGAAGCCCCCTCTGCATCCGCCTCATTGCCCACAGAGCCCATAGAACCTGCGCCATAGACGTTGCGCAACACATGCCCGCCTTTGATGGTAACAGTGGCATTTCCACGCACGATACCCGCCATCGGGTTGTAATGCTCCGTTGGATCATCACCAACGGTATATGTATCAGTACCACAGCCTGCGCCATAGACATTGCCACATTCATAGCCGTCTGCACTTGAATCAGCATTACCTATTGTTCCTTTATTTACGGTTACATTACTGTCATTAAAATTATGCCCATTCTCGCCACCACCATAGACAGAACCCAAGATGACTGGTCCTTTGTCTTCAGGATCTTCTGAAGACTCAGCGCCGATAATAACGATAGCATTGTTAACCCACGCCAACTGGTTCAGGAACGAGCCTTCAGCTTGAGCATTGCCTTCCCAACCGCGTGACGAACCATCCACCATACCAGAATCTTTTCGGTTATGGCCAATTTTTCCGCCGTTGATGGTAACTTTGGCCTGTCCTGTGTTAGCGGCACAGGCAGTCGGCATACCATCGGCATCACGGTCGAATGTACCCACAGATCCTACGGCACCGCCACCATAGACATTATGTACAATCTTTGTGGTTTCAGTCGTACCATTGATGGTTACAGAGGTATTACCTTTCACAAGACCGGCGTCAAGGTCAGCCACGCTGCTTACCACGAGGTTACCCGCATTATCTATCTTTCCTTTACCGCCACCATAAACATTGCCGTATCTGTAGCCATAGCTAGTTCCGCCTTCAGCACCAATAAAACCGCCATTGACGGTAACCTCAGTATTACCATCTACAACAGATTCCTCACCGCCGCCATAGACACTCTCTGCTACTGCAGTTGTGCCAATAATGTTTAATGTTACCTTTCCTTTTACAGTGCCAAGAGTAGTTAAATCTTCTGTAGTATAGAGGATATGATTTTTGTTATCCACCCATGAGTCGCCCGTCTTTTCCTGCCAAGTATAGGTGGTAGTAGAACCTTTTACCCCACTACGATAAGTACCAAGTTCGGTGTAGTAGTAAGGCTCTGTTTCAAAACTCTTTTGATCGACCTCAACAGAAGGCAGAGAAGCCGAGAACCCTGCTCCGAAGGCACTGCCCTGCACCTCGCAATTAGTCAGCGTGGAGGTCACTGGCCCATCCACTTTGCCCAAACTGCCGCCACCATAGAAATTTCCCGTGATTTTGCATCCTGTCAGAGTTGAGGTGACATTGCAGCAGGTAGCCAATGAGAACTTGACAAAGTCCACGAGAATACGTGCCACATTGGTTTTGTTATCTGACATCGGCAGGAACTGGTAGTTAAACTGGGTAGAGACACCGCCGTAAGTAGCATTATATGATTGTTTATATTCTCCGCTCAACCAATTATTCCATTCGATATTTGTAACATTATTCTTATTAGAAGGTGCGTAGCGACTGTATGAGTTACCACCGTAGCCAGCACCGAAGAAGGTGCCAAAGATGCAACCAGTGGCATTAGTGACGACTGTTTTATTAGCGCTCATATCGCCGAACTTGGGTCCACCGCAGAAAATGTCCACGTGGCTGTCGACGATGGTAGTGCTGAGGTTGCCCGTCACAGGCTTGGCTGCGTTGAGGCCGCCGGCATAGAACTCGTGGATGTCGGCGTTCTGGATGAGCCAAGTGATATTGCCAGTGTCATTGTTACCATTGGCTTTGCCAATGCCCTCCATAGCAGCGCCACAGACGGTGCCGAAGCGACCGCCATTGATGTAGCACTCTGCGTTGTCTTCCTTATTGCTTACATCGCCACGGTAGAGGCCGGTGAGGTAAAACTCGTCGTAGTCACCGCCAGTCACCGATATAGGCGAGTGCTTGGTGGCTATTTGTTTATCCTGATGACAACCTGTGTGGAATTCCTTGAACCACACGTTACCGCCCACATGGATATAGGGTATTTTGTTCGATGTGCCTTTCTGGTTGTTACTCACCCATTGCTCGATGACGCCACCCTGCACAATGATGGCATCGGTTTCGCTTCTGGCCGAATGCTCATACTCGAACTGGGTGACTCGGAAGAGCGAGGTGTTGGTACTCTCGAACCATCCTTTGGGAATCATGATACCGAAGTTGTACGAGCCCGTACCGCCAGTGGACTTCTGAGCCATACCGAGGCCAGGGATATTGATAAAGTCGGCTCTTACAGGGTGGGTCTCACAACGACCATCGAAACGCAGGATATAGGAGTAGTCGGGCTCGTTGTCACCATCAAGATCAATAGAGGTAACTGTATAGGGCTTGCTTTTACTTGCTTCTATTTTGTTAGTCGTGTAATAATGATGGTAATTGCCCACAAGCACCACGGCATAATCATAAACGGTGTGACTATTTGCATCCACCCCCGCAAAAAGCGCCGAACCTGAACTTGCGATAGCATTGCCTATCGAGGTATAAACCACCTGGTTCTCTCCGGCAATGGAATAGCTGCTACCGTTGGTGTAGATTGATCCGCCGCCGACGTTGGGTACATCGTATCCACCCGACATATCCGATTTATACACCTTATCGGCATTGGGGTCAGCTAAATACACACATTTTGCCCAATAAGGCTCGATGGTGATGGAAGTCACGCCTTCGGGCACGTCCCAATAGGCTCCTTGGTTGAAAATGCGGTTGCTACCACCTGTACCGTAGAGATCTTTGTTGGTGCAGTTGCGGTCGGCGAAGTTATATCCGCCCCAGGTGTCGGAAGCGGTGTAGGTACCTGGCGTGCCATCTTCAATGTTGACAATCTTCCAGCCCGTCACTACGCGGTTGCCGTTATAATTCTTCGTGCCTACATCGTTATAGTAAGGTAACTGCACCTTATAGTAGTTGAAGTTGAAGTGGTCAGGGTCTTTGTCGGTGATGTTGAGTGAGAGCTGCTGGGTAGTTATTGCAGCTCCCGATGGTCGCTTGTACACTGCTCCGTCACCCATTTGTATTTTGACGGTCAGAGTGCCAAACTTGCCGCCTTTATTGCGATCATCTTCCCTTGGCTTGCCACTCACTAAGGTCAATGTGGGTGCATGATCTGCATCATAGTTGATGATGGACGGATACTTGCCTTGGGCTTTCAATATGGGATAAGGCTTGGGATTGTCGATGGTGCGGTCAGCAGTTTCAAGTACCCATTTTAGAATTTCGCTATTGCTAAAGGTGCCAGTGGCCCACCAACCTGCCAGTTCACGGTGGCTGTTAAGTAGGAGGCGGTAGAACTCGAAACGCTGCAGGAAACGGTCTTCAGCACCAAGGGCACAGTTATAGGTGATGCCCGTTGGCTGCACGTATGGTGCCTCTAAGCGGAAATAGTTGTAATTTCCAACGCCTTTATCGCCTGCATTAGAAATGATTTTGCCGCCATAGATGGGGGATATAGTGGTGCTACCCGTGATGTTGCCATAGAACATACAGTTCATCACCATGGTTTTTTGGTTGTTGTTGGCAGAAGTCGTAGTTACATTGTTATAGCCTACAATGCCACCAACATCGGAACCACTGGTTATGTCTGCAAAACTGTAGCAATTGATAACTCGGGCAGTACCATCGAGGAGACCCACGAGGCCACCTGTGTTACCAGGGCCACCAACAGAACCACTGAGGATACCTACATTATAGATGCGAGCTGCTCCGTTCGCTGTACAAGCAATGGCGCCTGTATTACCTGAAGCGTCGCCACTGCTAATGCTAACACTCTCCAACACTATGTTCTTTACCGTACCGGTCAGGGTGGTGAAGAGGGGAGCAGTAAGACCAGTGATGCGATAAGGCATATTGGTATCTGGATTAATAGCCGCTGCTAATTCACCGGAAAAACTTTCAATGCTGGATGAAAAATCGGATGCATCGATATCGGATGTTATCACGTACTTGCCATTCTCCTCTATAGAACTGAGTGAGATAATGCCCTTATAATCCATGATTTCGGCAGAAATATAAACACCATGAGATTCGTCTGTTGGCATTGTAAATGTATATTCATTGCCATCTTGGGTATATTGTATTTTGGGAACGCTTATATCAGCTCGTGTACCAAATACCAAAGTTTCTAATATATATAAATTAAAAACTTCATAGTTAGATTTCGGCTTTAAAGAAAGTACAGCAGTCTTTCCAGCTTTGCCACTGACCGAGGCCACACCATCAGTAAACTCAATTGTGGTTCCATCCACTTTGAGTGACCATCCTTCTACATTGTCGCTACCTTTTATATCTACTTTGACTGTCTGATCTGCATAAATGGTGGCCGCTGACAATAACACCATCAGCAACGTCATCGACATGCGCCGTAACATCACCTTATATAATTTCGTTTCTATCATTATATCTTATTTTACAATAATCTTCTTGCCATTATGGATATAGATGCCTTTCCGTATAGGGGCAAAGTTCAATCTGCGACCATCAAGCGTAAACCACCCTTCCACCCTACTCTCATCTCTTTCTACATCATTAATTCCTGTCGTACCAGAGTCTCCACCTATCGACAGCATGCCTCGTGTCTGGGCAGACTGCTCTTGACTCAAGTCGAGGAAAAACATGCCTGTAGGGAGTGTTCCTCCACCCATCATGATAAACATGCCGTCCATGAAGACGTAATCCTCATACAATGTTGGCTGAACTTCTGGAGAACCGACTCGGAGCAGATTGGCTGCTATGACTTCACTGCTGATTGTCGGTGTATCAGGAGTCTTATTACAAAACACAAATTCACTGGCAATTTCTTCTGTCATCAAAAGCGTCGGGACACCTGCAGGAATATAATCCACCATGGATAGAATTACTATCCCACTTGCAAGATCTATGTCCGTGACAAAATAAGCGTGCATGCCATCTGGCAGGGCATAGTCTTCCTGAGGAACAAGTACCGCCGCCTGTTCTGATCCTTCCTCGCTAATTTTATCAAACTGAACAGTTACCACCTTGCCAGCCTCCTCCAACGTCCATACGGGTGTCCCGTCATAAAGCTGAATCAGACCACGGGAACCATCAGCATTGGGCTCACCATCAGGATAGCCTGCTGCTGCATTTGCATCACCCGATGCCGATAGGAAGGGCTTGTCACCAGCTTTTGAGTTGAGTGTCGTTCCTTCGGCTGCCCCCGCTGGTGTAATCAGCACATTCGGGAATTCTCCATCGAAGCGGAATAGGGTATGACTGTAATCGGCAGGTGATTCCTCTAGGTGGACAACCATCAGCCCCTGCACGTCACTCCATACTACATACTGTTGCAGGGCTACATTCTTCAACCGATAGAAGGTCTTGCCATCCTGTTCCACACTTGTCACCATCCATTGTGAGTACTGTTCACCAAACGCGTCATACTTCACACCCTTGACTGAATAGTCAAGCGCAGGAGCACTCATGCCATTGAAGGTCGTCAAATAGGGATTACCAACAGCATCCGTAGTTACCGAAGGCCACAGATACCAATGTTGATTACCGCTGACGAAGCCAATACGATAAGTTCCGCCATTGACGAAGCCTGTCGTCTTATGGAAATTTGCCTCCAACACATATATACCGAATGGCATTCCGACCTTCACCTGATAGTCGCGGGCATCGGACAAATTCACAGGGTCGTCACCCTCCAGTGTCAAGGGGTCACCAATCCTGATGGCATTAGTTTCACCTGTTCTCGTCATGACTTCAACGGGAAGTGTCGCCATCACCTTGATGTCACTTTTAGCAATACAATAACCCGACTCTGGGGTCACAGTCAGCGTAACAATAACACTTCCATCATCAGCAGGTTCTGACTGAGATTTCTCCACAACAGTACCCCCCGTGAACGACTGGGTAACGACGCTTACTTGCGCAGAGATACCCAGACTCCACAAGGATAGCAGTACGATGGCAAATAACCGTACTACATGTTGTACTATCGTCGTATTCAAAGACATATCTTATCTGATTTCTCTTACTTAATCACGACCTTTTTGCCGTTGTTGATATACAGGCCCTTACGCGATGGGGCTGCATTCAGACGACGACCGTCTAGGGTGTACCAGCCACTCTTTTCGAGATTCAATCCTTTCTCGATCTGCTGAATACCCGTCGTACCATCGTCACCGATACTCAGTACGCCACGTGAGCTTGCTTTTTGTGCTTGTTCCTCTTTCAGCTCCAGATACACCCCATTCTCAGGAATGGTTCCCGTCTGAGACAGATAGAACTTGTCTTTGTAGAGCAGATAGATATTGCCGATAGCCTTCACTTCCTTTCCACCCTTAGGAGCTGCTTTGAGCTGACCGACAGTGGCAGAACCTTTCTCTTCGGTCGATGATGTGCGGATGTCGTCGCTATCTACCGACTTGCTCAACAGCAGCACAGGAACACCTGCTGGGATGATGCCATCAGTGATGGGACTGAGCACGACGCTGGTCTCACCGACACTCT
>Ga0310691_10007082_pt1 | contig 11786 bp, 5 predicted proteins | sample 176DNAGHGlowgp2_FD_203887 | JGI IMG/M metagenome (GOLD analysis project Ga0310691, IMG submission 203887) | Sheep rumen microbial communities from Palmerston North, Manawatu-Wanganui, New Zealand - 1766 DNA GHGlow gp2 (v2) (version 2) | ecosystem: Host-associated > Mammals > Digestive system >... | reverse complement strand
CATAGCGGGCTATGTGACCGAAAGAACTGATAGTATGCACCGAAAGAAAACGAAAAGATGACATTGCTCTCCCTCGCGAAACGAGGGAGCCGGAGGGAGTTCGTCAACCCACGTTTAAAGTTTAAATTTACGGTGGGAATTAATAGAACCCACCATTATAGTGCCCGGTACATAAAAGTCCGTGAGTGATTTTGAATTATTCAGGGGGTAAAATTCTGCGTAATGAAAAAATTTTTTTGTCTTGTCAGAACTTTTCAGTAACTTTGCATCTGCATATTTACAAATGCCATAACAAATAAAAACAATATAAAACACTATGACTAATCTAAAGAAGGCCACGTTGGCACTGGCGCTTATGGCTTGCTCTGTCATGCAGGCACAGCAGCCTATCCCTTACGTAGCACCTCAGTCAGAGATGCTGCCATATCAAAATCCGAAACTTTCGGCACAACAGCGTGCGGAGGATTTGTGCTCACGCCTTACCCTTGAGGAGAAGGCACGCATAATGATGAACGGCTCCGGTGCCGTTGACCGCCTTCATGTACCTATGTATGAGTGGTGGAGCGAAGGTCTGCACGGAGTAGGTCGTAACGGCTATTCTACCATTTTCCCTATCACCATGATGATGGCGTCAACATGGAATGACAACCTTGTATATAATGTGTTCAATGCCGTCAGTGACGAGATGCGCGTGAAGAATACCCAGGCTCGTCATGCAGGTGTCGTAAATCGCTATCAAGGCACGTCGGTATGGACTCCAAACATAAACATCTTCCGTGACCCACGATGGGGACGCGGTCAGGAGACATACGGTGAAGACCCTTACCTGACAGAGAAGATGGGACTTGCCGTTGTGGCAGGACTTCAGGGCACCGATTTGAAAACGGGTAGGCTCAGCGGCCGCTATTACAAGATGCTGGCATGTGCAAAGCACTTTGCCGTTCATTCTGGTCCGGAATGGAATCGCCACACGTTTGACGTGCAGCAGTTGCCGGAGCGTGACTTGTGGGAAACCTACCTGCCAGCCTTCAAGGCTCTTGTTCAGAAGGGCAATGTGCGTGAGGTGATGTGCGCATATCAGCGCATAGACGGTGACCCATGTTGCGGCAACAACCGTTACTTGCAGCAGATACTGCGTAACGAGTGGAAGTTTGACGGACTGGTAGTCTCAGACTGCGGTGCCATAGGCGACTTCTGGATAAAGGGACGCCACGAGGTGAGCGAGGATGCCAAGAGCGCATCGGCAAAGGCGGTAATCAGCGGCACTGATGTAGAGTGCGGCGCAAATTACAAGAGGCTGCCAGATGCCGTAAAGGCAGGACAGATAACCGAGGCGCAGATTGATACCAGCGTAGTGCGCCTGCTGAAGGCACGCTTTGAAGTAGGTGATTTTGATTCAGACGACTACGTCGTGTGGACACATATACCAGAGAACTGTGTTGCATCTGCAAAGCATAAAGACCTCGCGCTTGAGGCTGCACGCCAGGGTGTAGTGCTGCTTCAGAACCGTAACGATATACTGCCATTGCGCAAGGATGCCAAGATAGCAGTCATAGGTCCTAATGCCAAGGACAGCCTGATGTTGTGGGGTAACTATTCAGGTTTCGCCACAAACACCATAAGCATACTGCAGGGCATACAGGCACTTGGCAAGAACGTGAAGTATATTGAGGGTGCAGGGTTTACCAACAACGACGTTACCGTAAGCCGTTACGGCAATGTGTTTACCAAAGATGGCAAGCCAGGCATGACCGGTACGTACTACAACAATACGAAGCTTGAGGGCACACCGGCAGCAGTGGCGCAGTATAGCGCGCCGATAAACCTCAGCAACGGCGGTGCTACGGTGTTCGCGCCAGGCGTGAACCTTGAGAATTTCACTGCTCGCTATGAGGGAATCTACAAGGCAAAGCAAACCGAGAAACTCGTGCTCGAGCTCTCTTGCGACGATGGTATGCGCGTAATGTTTGGTGGCGATACCATCTACAACCAGTTCCGCAGTCGTGAGAAGATGCAGAAAATGGTCAAGGAAGTAAGAGTAGAGGCTGGCAAGGAATATCCTATTGTGATAGAATACCTGCAGTACGGTGCCGTTGCACAGATGAAGTTTGACCTTGGCGTCAAGGCTACCCTTACGACTGAAGAGCTTACAAAGCAGCTGAAGGGATGTGACTACGTAGTCTTCGTAGGTGGCATCTCACCTGCCCTCGAGGGTGAGGAGATGAAGGTTGACGCTCCCGGATTCAAGGGCGGCGACCGTACCAGCATAGAACTGCCACAGAGCCAGCGCGACCTTGTAAAGGCGATTGCCGCTGCGAAGAAGAAAATAGTATTCGTAAACTGTTCTGGCGGTGCCGTGGCGCTCGCTCCTGAGGCTCAGCGTTGCGACGGTATGCTGCAGGCATGGTATGCCGGTGAGCAGGGTGGCAAGGCCATTGCCGAGGTGCTCTTCGGCGATGTCAACCCATCAGGTAAGCTGCCTGTGACGTTCTACAAGGATGACTCTCAGCTGCCAGACTTCCTCGATTATACAATGAAGAACCGTACATATCGTTTCTTCAAAGGCGAGCCATTGTTCCCATTCGGACACGGACTGTCATACACCACCTTCCAGAAGAAACTTCAGCGCGTTGACCCTTACCAGGGCGGATGCGCAGTGCAGGTAGAGGTTGCCAATACCGGCAAGCGCGACGGCGAGGAAGTGGTGCAGGTATATCTGAAGAATCCTAAAGACACTGACGGACCGCTGAAGACGCTGCGTGCATACCAGCGTGTGTCACTGAAGGCTGGTGAGACAAAGACCATAGCCATATACCTCGAAGGCGACCAACTGCTGTGGTGGAATAAGGCAAGCAACACGATGCAGCCGATGAATCCAGGCGACTATGAAGTAGAGGTGCAGTGATGTGACGCTGACAGGTCGAAAACTGTAATTTGTATCGGACAGGGCGTGCTTGTATCGCCTTTGTAGTCAAGGAAATACAAGGGGATTTCTGAAAGCTGTCATTTTACGTTGTAAAAGCTATGCTTTTGCAGTGTAAAATGATAGCTTTTACCGTATAAAACGATAGCTTTTAGAGTGAGAAAGATGTCACCTGTAAAATTGGTGCGGTAAGACATGCCGTCCAAAGGATATTTTCAAGGTTATAAATACGCAATCTTTTGTTATTTTTTATTTAAATATTCGGCAATCTGCGAATTATTTTGTAACTTTGCACATTAAAGCACAATTTTTAGGTGGGTTCTAATAATTCCCACTGTCAGATTTTTGAATTTATTTCGAGGACAAAATGTTAGCTGATAAGGAAGCATAGCGGGCTATGTGACCGCAGAAGTTAACAGTTTGCACCGAAAGAAAACAAAAAGATGACATAATGATATTCATATAATTGACTAATTTAACTCGTGGGAATTTTTAGAACCCACCTTTATATATTATAAAATGAAATCCACAGAAATAGAGATACGGACTGTCTGTACAAAAAAGGAAATAGGAAAGTTTATAGATTTCCGTACACAGTTGTATAAGGACGACCCATGCGCCGTGCCTTATCTGTATATGGATGAAATGGACTCACTGTCAAAGGACAAGAACCCTTCGTTTGAATTCTGCGAAGCAGAGTATTATATGGCTTACCGCGACGGAAAGCCGGTAGGACGCGTGGCGGCTATCATCAACCACAGGGCAAACGAGAAGTGGGGACAGAATAACGTTCGTTTCGGATATTTCGACTTCATAGATGACGCAGAGGTTTCTGCAGCCCTTATCGACAAGGTCAGGGAATATGGCAAGGAGCATGGCATGGATACCATTATCGGTCCTATGGGATTTGTAGATATGGACCGTGAGGGTATGCTCGTAGAGGGTTTCGACACCATGGCCACGATGCATGCCAATCATAATTTCCCATACTATAGCAAGCATATTGAACAACTGGGATTTACGAAAGACAATGACTGGGTGCAGCAGCTTGTCACCGTGCCTGACGAGGTGCCTGAGAAGATGGCTAAGATAACCCAGATGATTGGCAAGCGCTATAACCTGAAGGCTCATAAGCTTACCAAGAAGCAGTTGGTTGACGAGGGCTATGGACTGAGGCTCTTCCATGTGCTCAACGAGTGTTACAAAGACCTCTATGAGTATTCAGAGCTTACTGACCGCCAGATAGATAATCTGCTGAAGAACTATCTCTCCATAGCCGACCTTAATCTCGTGACGTTCATCTTCGACGAGAATAAGAAGTCGGAGGAGCACCCCGACGGTGAGATGGTAGGTTTCGGAGTAAGCTTCCCGTCATTCTCTGAGGCACTGCGCAAGACTAAGAACGGCAAGCTGTTCCCCTTCGGATGGTTCCACCTGCTGCGCACGCTGAAGTGGCACAACACCGATACGGTGGACCTGCTTCTCATAGGCGTATTACCTGAATACAGGGCAAAGGGCGCCAACGCCATACTCTTTGACGACCTCATACGCTGGTATAAGAAGTATGGATTCACCAAGGCTCTGACACTCGCCATGATGGAGACCAACGACGGAGTGCTTTCAGCATGGCAGTATTTCGAAGCAAAAACCGTAAAGAGGCTTAGAAGTTACAAAAAAGCGTTGTAATCGCTATTAAAACAATAAATTACGTTTAATTCAAACAAAGAAAAGACATTGTGTTCGCACACAGTGTCTTTTCTTTGTTTTTTCTGTAAAAAAAATTTGCAGGAACAAAAATTATTTCTTATATTTGCAGCACCATAACTAATAACCATCTTTAAATCAACATAAAACAAATAAATCCAGACTCTGAAAAGTCAGAATGTTTTTGTAAGATTTCTATCGCTAATAGATACCCATTATTAGATATTTGGAATATACGGAAATAGTCACATAATATAGAATAGATATAAGCACTTATAACAAAACCAAAAACTACACACCATGAAGAAATTGTTTACCTTCGTTGCGTTGATGACGATAGCCATCAATGCGCAATCGCAAACTCTTACGGCAACTTTGCAACAAGGAGATGTCATAACCCCGTTCTATGGTGCCACTGCATTTAAAGAGGCATACGAAGCTGCTAACGATGGTGCCATAATCACTTTGTCGCCGGGATTGTTTGATCAAAGAACTATAGAGAAATCCATTACCGTTTATGGATCGGGGGCTTACGGAGATGACGACCAGATAACGTATGTCCCAAATATATGGATAAAGCACTCTGGCGTCAGAGTAGAAGGACTGTATGTTCAATCTTCACTTCGCGTGGAGAATGAAAGTTCTAAAAACAATGTGGTTCGTCATTGTTATATAAAAGAATTGTCGTTCGACTATAATCCATCAGACAATATTATCAATCAATGTACCATCGACAATATGCGCTGTGGTGGTACAGGCGAATTGATTACAAACTGCGTCGTTAATAATCTTAATAGTAATGGCAATGCATTAGCCCCAGTGACTTTCATCAACAGTACCATCTTCCAAGGATGGTATGTAGATCATCTTAAAAATAACATATTCCGCAACTGCGTTGTCGGGATGTGTGATGATAAACCAACACTTGGATCGCCAGGACAGTACTACAACAATGTATTCTTCAGATACAGTTCCGATGGTTCGAAAAACAGTTTTGCTGTGCAGGTGTCTTATGCCGACGGTTGCGTACGTTCCGGAAACTCGGTTGATACGTTTGGTAATCTCTTTGGCGGCAAGACCGACCTTTCACTGATGCCAAACACCAGCGTAAAGGGTGATGACAACACCAAGGTTGGTCCGGAGGGAGGAGCCGGATATAAACTCTATCCGGCAATCCCACGTATCATAAGCAAGCAGATAGACCGCCAAACTGATGCGAATGGAAAGATAAACGTAAGCATCCAGGTTAAGGCTGAGTAATAATCATAATGAAAAACATCAGCGACTATGAAAAGGTTGATTTACATACTCATCGCCTTGCCGCTGTCAGTAATGCTGAATGCACAAAAGAACTTGTCACTATATGAATATTGGATTGACAGGGATTATGATAATCGCCAGGAACGTTACCTCTCGCAGACTGAAGAAAACATAGCTTTTTCTATTGATACACAGAACCTGGAGGAAGGAATACACGACGTAAGCCTTCACGTAAAGGATAATGAAGGAAACTGGAGCGAGACAGTGTGCAGCTATTACTATGTGACACGCTACAAGCGGCAGGGAGGTACGCAAGTGACTACTTGTGAATATTGGCTTGACGATGAATATGCTCTGCGTAGGCAGCAGACAGTGACTGATGATAATGTAGCATTAGCTGTTGATATGTCAGCCATGCAGCCAGGTATGCACACGTTGTCGTTGCGTATGAAAGACGACAACGGTAATGCTACGGCCACTGTGCGTAGTTATGTATATGTGCGCACTGCGCCTGAAACTGTTTCAGGTGATGTGGTAGAGTGTGAATACTGGACGGATGATGACAGCTCTGCCAAGAAGGTGGTGGCAGTCAGCGGAGAAAATATAGCCATGTCTATTGACGCTTCATCATTGTCATTCGGCAAGCATACCCTAAGCTTGCGTGTGAAAAATGCGCAAGGAAACTACAGCGGAGTGATAACCGACTCCTTTTATAAGCTCCCAGTTGAAGAAGAGTCTGGCACACCAGTTACGTGCGAATATTGGATAGACCAGGATTTTGCTAACCGTAAGGAGGTGCCCGTAACAGGTGGGGCAGTAGCATTTACAGTTGATGCATCAGACAGTCTTGATGGCATGCACTTGTTATCATGGCATATACGTGATGACAAAGGGAGATATGGAGCTTTGAATAGCTGTATGTGTTACAAGTATACTCCTGATTCTCAGGCAGAAAATATAACATGGTATCAGTATTGGTGGAATGACCGTGCAGACATGGCAGTACGCAATGATGTGTCATCCAATGGTATTTTTACATTGGAAGATATAGTTGAAGTGCCTGACTATGTCAGTGAGACTCGTGGTTTGGAAACGGGTACGGCAGAGTTTCATATCCTGTTTGGCAATGATAAAGGAATCATATCCAATATAATTACAGAAACGGTGACCGATAAAATACCACCGACTTCGCACATGAACCCATTGCCAAGCACACAGGAAACCAGCCGTCAGGAGTTGTCATGGAGCGGAACGGACAAGTGGTCTGGGGTGATGGATTACACGGTGTACGTATATAACGATATGGAAGGACAGTTTGTGCCATACGTAGAGAATACCTCTGATACGGTAATTACTTACTATTGCTCACAGAAAGACCATGTGGTGAAATTCTTTGTAATAGCCCGTGACAGCATGGGAAATGTGGAGCCAATGAAAACAGAAGCAGAAACCGAAGTGCGTTTCATGTATGTTGACGTGTATCCTCCAACAACGGAGTTGCAGGCATCAAGTGAAACTGTGAATGTAGGTGAGGCTGTAGAACTGACTTGGAGAAGCATAGATGATTCTAACGATATAGCGGTGACAAATATCTACTATTCGGAAGATGATGGACCGTTGATACTTTGGAAGACTGTAGCAGGAGAATCTACTGCTACGTTCAAAGGTAAGGCTGGCAGCACCTATCACTTCATCGTCACTGCATGTGATACGGAAGGCAATTTGGAGAAACCTAACATCGCAAAAGCAGTTAAGGTACATTTCAATAATTGAGGAGGCATACCATGAGAAATATATTTCGAAATAAAGGTGAAACATTCTGTGCCATCATGTTGTTATGTGTGATGGTGTTCGCAAGTGCTCAGCAGGTACAGGCGCAATATAGCAAGTCGGGATATGTGGGCGATTTGATAAGTTATAGCTTCGTACCACAATATCCTGGCAGAGGTTATGTAGAGACTGTAGTATGGGAGAGTAGTGACCCTACTGCCGTCAGTGTAATGTCAACTGGTGCATCTGCATCACATGGCTACATCCTGAGATATTTCACGGGATACGTGACGATAAGAGCCACATATTATTACAAATACTACATTACAGGTCATACGTATCCTTATGCTGCGCATGCCATGAGAACATTCAGTGTGTCGTGTAATCAGGTCTCAATAAACGTGACGCCCTCAACCATTACGCTTGCTCCTGGTGATACATATAAGCTGAGTTATGCCCTGACACCAAATGTTTCAAGTACGTTTGTTGGATGGATTTCAGGAAATGAAAATGTTGCAACCGTAAGTGGAGGAGTGATAAAAGCTGTGGGACCAGGCTCAACGCGTGTGTATGGACTTACGAATAGTTCTACGTCAAGTTATTGTTTGGTGAATGTGGTGTATTATGAACCAACTAAGATAACGCTGCCAGCCACAAGCACCGTAGAATTAGAGGGCGGTATGAAAATAATACCGACTTTTGAGCCGGAGCTTGCGAGCGCAGACATTACATGGACATCAAGCAATCCTGATGTGGCTATGGTAAATGAGACCGGTTACGTGACACCTGTAGGTTGCGGAACAGCTGTAATTACTGCCACTACAGACAATGATCTTACGTCGTCAACAACGGTGACGGTGAAAGAACCTGACTATAAAGTAACAGACATGACACCATTGGATGATGCCACAGGACAGTCTGCTTTCGTAGCACCCAAAGTGACTTATTCGCTCAACTCAAAGCGAGGCAGCACATTTGATAATATTACACTGACTACTGGCGGAAAGAATGTGGAAGGAACTGCCACCATTGAAGATGGAACGGTGGTGTTCACTCCTGCTCATCCTCTTATGGAGAATACTGACTATATTCTGACGATACCTGCTGGTGCTGTGGCTAATAAATGGGGAACGGAATGTTCCACCACTGTCACACAACATTTTCGCACGGGTGATTATGAGAAATTAGGTATTGCCATATCAGATAATGGTGGTTTCGTTAAGTCTGGCAACCAGATTGTCTTGTCCACAGATTATGAGTCTGCTGAAATACATTATACCATTGATGGAACGGAGCCAACAAAGGAAAGTACACTTTATACTGGTCCGATAGCATTATATCAGGATGTACAGTTGCGTGCAAAAGCATTCAAGGAGGGGTATGCACCGAGTGATATGGTATCTGAGGATTTTATCATAAGCAACATGGAGATATTGAGAATGTTTCCTGTGAATGAGAAAATATACAAATATGATCACATCATACCGTATATTTTATTCAGTAATGCGATTTCTCCAAGTGCCAACATAAACAATGTAAGAGTGTTGAAGAATGCTACGGAAGAGGTGGAAGGCGAGGTGATAGTTGCCGACAGCTCTATCTGTTTCGTGCCTGAAAAGACCTTTGCGCCAGGAGCTGTATATACAGTACTTATCCCTGAAAATGCAGTAAAGACATCAAAGGGAGAACCTAACAGTGGAAACGAATGGAAGTTTACGACAGGAAATGTAATAACCCAGGTGTCTGCCGGACTTGAAATCTTTGCTATCCATAAAGCTGATGGCAGCCTTTGGACTTGGGGTGACATTATAGAAAATGCTGATGATGTGAGTGGCAACTACAGTAGTCGGAAACGCAGTGAGCCTGTATGGTACAAAGCAGATACAAAATGCGTGGCAACAGGCATGACTCATTACGGTTTCTTGACAACAGACAACAAACTGTATATGTGGGGCAGGCAGTATTGTGGGGAGTTTGGAAACAATAGTACAAACTCATCAATCCAGCCCATAGATGTCATGTCAGAAGTGACAGACGTTTCTATAGGAGGTCAGACTACTGCTATAATAAAAAACGGCAATCTTTATATGTGTGGCAGAAACGACTATGGACAGATAGGCGATGGTACGGTGGAGACAAAGACTGCACCTGTGTATGTAATGGATGCCGTGAAGAAATGCGTAGCAGGATATTGTTCAACATACGCAATAAAAACAGACGGAACATTATGGGCATGGGGTAGAAATGATTATGGAGAACTTGGAGACGGTACTGTTAATGAGCAACATGAGCCGGTGAATGTAATGGCTGACGTAGCAGATGTTGCTGTAGCAAGGCTCGGAGGTTATGGGGCAGCCGTGCTGAAGACTGATGGTAGCCTTTGGGTACTTAAAGAGAATCCTGTAAAGATATTGACTGAGGTGCGGACTATGTCTGTAGGTGCTGATTTCATAGCTGCCGTGAAACATGATGGAACCCTCTGGACATGGGGCAATAATGAAAAAGGCCAACTCGGGAATGGAGGTTTTGAAGCTCAGAATACACCTGTGAAGATAATGGAGAATGTTGACAGTGTTGACTGTGGCTACCAGAATGCAATCGTGCTGAAACAGGATGGCAGCGTGTGGACATGGGGAAATTCACAACGTTCTATCTGCTGCACTCCTGAGAAAAAAGTAGAAGGAATGTCTCACTCTGCAATGCAAGGACTTACAGGATGCTCAAGGAAAATATCCTTGAAGTCAGGAGATGTGACAGTTATGCGTGCCGTCACTGAGCCAATAGATGCTGAATATACAACTTGGGAGTGGTCTTCCTCTGATTATGATGTGGTCACTGTAGATGACCGTGGAGTGGTAGAAGCCAAAGCTGATGGCATAGCCACGTTGACATTGACGGTGGACGATACATTCATGGCCGTATGTGAAGTACAGGTTGGTAATAACTTGTCGGGTGATGTCAACAATGACGGAGCAATTACAATGGCTGATGCAAACTCTGTGGTTAATTATTTCCTTGCGAATGACAAAGAAAGTGTCACGAACTTTAACATTAAGTCAGCAGACGTTAATAATGACGGAGATATAACCATGGCAGATGCAAATCAGATTGTAAACATCTTCCTTAATTCAAAATAGTAACGAATACAATTTTTGGATGCTTTTCACTCGTATATGGAGTAACTTTTTCTTGTGATTATTTTGTCATGTCAGAAAAAAATCGTATCTTTGCCAATTGATTAAAATTACAGATTACATCATAATACAAATGGCTGAAGATATAACAGGACAGACAGAACAGGTAGAATATACCGACGACAACATACGAAAGCTGTCGGACGTGGAGCATATACGTACGCGTCCGGGTATGTATATAGGCAGGCTCGGCGACGGTACGCATGCTGAGGATGGTATCTATGTATTGCTGAAGGAGGCCATTGATAACAGTATCGATGAATTCCGCATGAACGCCGGTAAGCGCATAGAGGTGGATATGTATGAGAACAAGGCCATCTCGCTGCGCGACTATGGTCGTGGCATTCCGCAGGGTAAGATGATTGAGGCTGTAAGCCAGCTTAATACCGGCGGTAAGTATGACTCAAAGGCATTCAAGAAGTCGGTCGGCATGAACGGCGTGGGTGTCAAGGCTGTGAACTTCCTCTCTACCAAGTTTGAAGTGCGCAGTTATCGTGACGGTAAGGTGCGCACCGCAAAGTTCGAGTGCGGAATATTGAAGAGCGATACTACCGAGCCTACACAGGACGAGACGGGTACATACATATACTTTGAACCAGATGCATCGCTGTTCAAGAACTATTCGTTCCACAATGACATAGTGGAGACGATGCTGCGCAACTATACCTACCTGAATACAGGACTGGCTATAATGTTCAACGGTAGGCGCATAATATCACGCAACGGACTGCAGGACCTTCTGAAGGATCAGATGACGAGCGATCCGCTATATCCTATAGTCCACATGAAGGGCGAGGATATAGAGATTGCCTTCACGCACACTAATCAGAATGGTGAGGAGTATGACTCGTTTGTAAATGGTCAGCACACTACCCAGGGCGGTACGCACCAGTCTGCCTTCAAGGAGCATATTGCCAAGACCATAAAGGAGTATT
>Ga0310691_10007081_pt1 | contig 11787 bp, 10 predicted proteins | sample 176DNAGHGlowgp2_FD_203887 | JGI IMG/M metagenome (GOLD analysis project Ga0310691, IMG submission 203887) | Sheep rumen microbial communities from Palmerston North, Manawatu-Wanganui, New Zealand - 1766 DNA GHGlow gp2 (v2) (version 2) | ecosystem: Host-associated > Mammals > Digestive system >... | reverse complement strand
CGTTCTACCGCTTCCGCACTTTTGTTGGCGGCAAGTGCAAGCACGCTAAGGCCTTCGTTGTTATCGACTATTTCAAGAGTCTGTGTACCGATCGAACCGGTAGAACCCAGTATTACAAGTCTTTTTTCCATAGTTTTTTATCCCGATCTTTCATAAAGAAACTGTCCGGTCCCCAAGACCGTATCAGCCAAGCAAAAGCGTGGCAAGTATGTAGATCAGGGGCGCCGTTATGATAACGCTGTCGAATCTGTCCATGACACCGCCGTGTCCAGGGATAAGATGACCGTAATCCTTGATGTCTTCGTTTCTTTTTATCGCAGATGCCGCCAGATCTCCTATCATGGAGATCGCTCCTCCGACACCCCCTATTATCGCAAATTCCAGCTCTTTTCCCGCAAGACCGGGAGCGAAATTGTTAAGTACAAACTTTGCATAAAGCCATGCTATCAAAGCCGCACCGAGTATACCGCCCACAGCACCCTCGATCGATTTCTTGGGGCTTAATTTGGGTGTCATCTTATGGTTTCCGATCGTCTTACCCGTAAGCATTCCCACGCAGTAAGCAAGCGTATCGGCCCCCCACGAACAGATATATACCATCCAAACGATAAAGAGACCTTCTTCAAACTGCCTTGTCGGTAACATGAACGAAAGCATTACGGGTGCATACAGAAACGAAAAGACGGCCGATGTTATGTTCTTTGAATCATACTTAGGAAAAGAAAACACATATATCGCCAGAAATCCTATTATCACAAGCACAGCGTACAAAACCGCCGGCTGGTATCCGGGGATCAATGACAATACGAAGTAATATGCCGCAACGGCGATATAACCGTATATCATCAGCGCATTTTGCCTGCCTTCAAAGATCTTAAGCGCTCTTCCGAGTTCAAAGAAAGCGACTTCCGACAAAAAAAGAAGCATAACAGCCAGCGCATATCCGCCGAAATATATAAATACAAATGTAAGAGCCAGCATAACGGCTCCGCTTATCAGCCTTTTAAAAAACATTTCCTTTTAGTCCTCTATGTGATCTTACGATCAGCCCTCATCCTTGATACCGCCGAATTTCCGTGTCCTGGTGCCATACTCTTCGATTGCCTTTTCAAGTGCCTTTTTGTCAAAATCAGGCCATGCGATATCGGTAACATATATCTCCGAATAAGATATCTGCCAGAGCAAAAAATTTGATATTCGCTTTTCGTTACATGTACGTATCAAAAGATCGGGATCCGGAAGTCCTGCTGTATCGAGATTCTTTGCGATCATCTCTTCCGTAATGTCTTCGGGCGAGACCTTGCCTTCTTTTACGTCTTGTGCGATCTTTCGTACCGCTCTTGTTATCTCATCCCTCGAACCGTAATTTATCGCTATCGTAAAGAAAAGACCCGTGTTGTTTTTGGTGCCCTCTTCAAGTCTTTCGATACTTTCCCTTATATCGTCGTCGAGACGGGATTTCTCGCCTATGACTCTTACGCACATATTGTTTTTGGAAGCTCTCTGAAGACAGTTCTTCATGTAGTTTCTAAGGAGCTTCATAAGCGCGTCAACCTCATCTTTGGGACGCGACCAGTTCTCTGTCGAAAATGCATATACCGTAAGATATTTAACGCCCAGATTATAAGCATCCTCACAGATCTGTTCGACGGCTTTGGCTCCCTGGAGATGTCCGTAGTTTCTGGGCATTCCGTGTGCCTTGGCCCAGCGGCCGTTACCGTCAAGTATTATCGCAACATGATTTGGTATATTACTCACTGTAATTCTCCGCAATGATAATGGGCAGGACCCAAACATTCGCCGGCTCCTGCCCGATAGATCAGATATTTATCATCAAACTTTTAATATGTCCTGAGCTTTGTCTTCAACAGCCTTGTCAACATCTTTTACAAACTTGTCGGTGATCTTCTGAAGCTCATCCTCAAGATCCTTGATCTCGTCCTCGGATATCTCGGTCTTGGCAAGTTTCTTTAATGCGTCATTGCCGTCACGTCTGATATTTCTGACGGCAACCTTGCAATCCTCACCTTTCTTACGCACTTCCTTGACCAGATCTTTACGTCTTTCCTCCGTAAGTTCGGGGAAAACAAGGCGGATGACCGTACCGTCGTTGGAAGGTGTGATGCCGATGTCCGATGCAAGTATCGCTTTCTCGATATTCTTGATAAGGGATTTCTCCCAGGGCGCGATCTGAATGATACGCGGCTCGGGTACCGTAACATTGCCTACCTGCTGAATGGGAGTAGGTGTTCCGTAGTAATCGACACGAAGCTTATCAAGAACATGAGGATTGGCTCGTCCCGCTCTTATCGATGCAAACTCGGACTCCATGAAATCAAAAGCCTTTTGCATTTTGTCGCCATACTGTGAAATTCTCTCATCCATAATACTCTTCTCCTTATGTTGTAACCCTTTATTTATGCGGTAACCCTTGTTCCGTTAAAATCACCGCTTAGTGCCTTTATGATGCTGTTCTCTTCATTTAAGTCAAACACCATGAATGGAAGATGATTTTCAAGTGCAAGGGCACTTGCCGATGTATCCACAACCTTTAAGTTTCTTTCGACAACTTCCGCAAGCGAAATCTCGTCGAATTTTACGGCGTTGGGATTTACAGCGGGGTCGCTATCGTATACTCCGTCTATGGATTTGGCCAAAAGAACGCTCTTGGCCTCAATCTGGAGTGCAAAAAGAACGGTTCCCATATCCGTCGAGAAATACGGCTGTCCGGTACCGCCCGCAAGGAAGATTACCTTTCCGGCTTTCATTGCTTCAACGGCAGCCTCTTTGGAATAATGTCTTGTAAAAGTACCTACCTCGAACGGTGTAAAGACTTCGGTATCGATACCTTCGGTCTTAAAGATCTCGGATGCATACATACAGTTCATGACGGTTGCAAGCATTCCGATCTGGTCGGCCTTGACTCTGTCCATATCATTGCATGTACGACCTCTCCAGAAATTACCTCCGCCCGTTACTATGGCTATTTCGTTGTCCGCCGCTATAGCCTTGACCTGAGCCGCTACTTTTCTGACACTTGCTTCGTCAAACCCCTGCTTTTTGTCTCCCGCCAAAGCTTCACCGCTTAATTTGAGTAAAATACGCATACTGCCTCCACGCCGATCAAAAAACGTTATTTATAACATATCCCGGTCGGATATTATTTGGATTTCTTTTTGAACTCGTCAAAGAATGTGGTAGGTGAAACATCCGCATAGCACTGCGAGCAAACACCCTCGATGACCGCACCATTATTGATCTGAACGGATTTGGACTTGATATTGCCCATTACGATGGCGGATGTATCAAGAACAACGGGACCCTTAACATCGATATCACCCTTTACGGCACCGGCGATAACTGCGCTTGTTGCGAAGATGTTACCGATGATAACCGTGCTCTGTCCGATCTTAACCGAACCCTGGCTGTTTACTTCACCGATGATCTTGGCATTCTCCGCATAGATCTCGGCAGCTTTGGAATCACCTTCGATCGTTCCGACGATGTTGAGTTTTCCGTTTATCTGGATATTACCGCAAATAGCTCCCAGAACCTCAAGTGAACCCGATGAAACAACATCGCCCTTGATGCTCATGCCTGCTGTAATAACGGCATTCTCGTCGGTTGCCTTGTTGGAAGGTGCGCTGACCGAGGGTGCCGGAGCGGGTGCGGGTGCAGGTTCCGGCTCGGGTTCGGGTTCTGTATATTTTGCAAGATCGGCAAGATCGATCTCTCTTTCTTCCTTGTCATCAAGACTGTCAAGCAGATTGTCAAGATCGATATTTTCAACCGATGCCGACTCTTTTGCTTCTTCTGCGGGAACTTCAGCTTCGCCGAGTTCTTCTTCGGGCGTCAGTTCATCAACTGCCTGTGAAATGTCTTCTTTTAAATCAGTAAAAAATCCCATGTTAAGTTCTCCTTCCGGAAATTATTATTATTCCACCGATATATGCTGAATCGGATTGGTATCTTTGGAAATCGGTAAGATCACCGTGTTATCAAGGCTCTGGATATATTCGATGATCTCGGGCAATGCCTCAACCGTGGTGACTTTCGAACCGGTATCGTGAAAAAGGATCATCGGCTCCGAAAAATACTTAATGTTTGATGTAACGTTACGAACTATGCTTTCCTTGGGAAGTATCGGGGAAGTCGCATCCTGAGACGACATGTTCCAGTCATAATACTCTATTCCCTCGTCTTCCAGTATCTTTGCATATATTCTCATGTCAACGGGTGAAACCTTGTTGGAGCTTCCGCCCGGAAATCTGTAATAATCGGATTCCACACCCGTCACCATATAAAGAAAATTCCTGAGTCTTTCCGTGTCTTCCTTAAATGACTGCTCATCTTTGTACAGCGTCGAATAAACATGCGTGCACGAATGCATGCCGAGCGTATGCCCTTCATCAACTATCCGCCTGTAAAGATCCTCAAATTCGCGGCCCTCTCTCATTATCACAAAGAAAGTGGCCTTGACATCGTATTGTTTCAGTATATCAAGTATCGCTTCCGTGTTTGCACTGGGACCGTCGTCAAATGTAAGATAGACCTTCCTGTATCCGTCGTAGAGTTCTTCGGTACTGAGTGACAGCGCCGCGATCTCTTCTTCTGTCATAGCCTCGACATTATATCTCGGTCCGTTCATCTCGCCGGTTTCCGACTTTCCCGGATCGGCGGCGAACTGCGTGTTTTCCGATAATGTCTCTATCTGCAGAAGATAATCGTCTATCAGTGATCTGTCGGCATCGAGCTCTTCGGTAAGCCGCTCGTTCCCGGCATGCAAAAACGCGACCACAAACCACGGAAATATGATAAGAAACAGGAATACTGCGAAAAAACCTTTCTTAAGACGTTCATCGCGACTTTTTCGCTTACCGGTATCCATTTTATCATATACTCCTTATTTTTGAAAACAGAAATAACACTTTTTTCAACTCCGCTTAACCGCTCTTAACATAACGACTCCGCCCGGATTGAGCATCACTTCCCTGTCGCCGTTTTCAAAGGAAAAGCCCTTGGGAGACAGTATTCTCATAGGCTTGCGGCCCTGGTTTTCAAGGTGTGCTATCACCGTATCATCATCCAGTTCAAGCCTTATCACATGGATCTGTCCTTTGGCTCTTAAGCCCTCTACGCACATAAACTTAAACTTGTCCGATATAACAGGGAAAAGAATGACTTTCTCCGTATCCGAATACAGAAATGCCTCATACAGTGCTGCGGTAATTCCCAGGTTTGCATCCATCTGGAACAGAACGTGCTCATTGTGCGTCGTAAAGAGATTGTCGTATGTAAATACAGTTATAAGTCTGTTTAAAGCTTTGTACCAAAGATCCGAGTCGTTCAGTCTTGCGCATATATTTGCAAGATGTGCAAGTCCCCATCCGGATATAGCGTCAACACCGTCGATAAGCCTTAACTCAGCGGCTTTGTGACATGCCCTGAAAAGATCTTCATTGCCGGATTTGAGGGCTTCATTACCGGGGAATACCGGATAAAGGTGGGATGAATGTCTGTGGTGATAATCATCCTTCAAAAATTCCGGAAGCCACTCTTTTAAAGCACCGTCTTCGTTAACCGTATAATCCGGGAACCTTGAAAGTTCATCACGCCATTTGTCGATGTTCTCGCTTTCGATATCAAGTATCTCACATGCATTGATGAGATTCGTGTAAACTTCCTTGGCGATAGCCACATCCATTGTTGCGTTGATCGCGGTCGGCGAATCGTGGCCGAGAGGCGTATTTTCGGGAGAATAGGAAGGAACAAACATGAACTTTCCTTTTTCGTCGGTGATCAGAAAGCCTTCATAGAACTTCACAACTTCTTTCCAGTATTTAACACCTCTTAACAGTATGTTCTTATCGCCTGTATATTCGTAAAAATCTTCGTAGACGGAACTTAACCATCCCGCTCCCGCAGTCCAGAAGGCCATAGGAAACATGAAGGAGAAATGTCTGTGAATACCGTCAGTAAGCGAAACCCTGGATGCACAGAAAACGCCGTCAACGCCGTATATGGTCTTTGCGTTTTTCTTAAAGTCATCAACATATGACTCAAGCCAGTCAAAATAGACTCTTGCAAATTCGGGAAGCGATCCCGGAAGCACCTGCCACATCATCATCTGGATGTTTTCGTCAAGTGTGTAATCGGCGCTCCACGGCGGATTTGCGGTTCCGTTATATACTCCCTGGAGGTTCGGGGGCTGATGCCCGAAACTCGTTATCTCAAGATACCGGCCGTAATCAGCCATCCTTTCAAGAAATTCCGGAGATATACCGTCCTTTTCGGCCATAGCCTTTAATTCGTCGTTGGTGTATTCCTTGTCGCTTTCAGAAAGCGTGACCCTGACTCTTCCGAAAAGTTCCGCATGGATCGTTAAGTGTTCTTTTAACAGAACGTCATAGTTTACGGGTGTATCGTTGAGCGTACGGACCGCCTTGACCTTGGCGGCTTCAAGTCTGTTCTGCCAGGGAGTGATGGTAAAAAGTATCATGACTCTGGTGGCACCTTTAACCGAAAGGCCACGGTCGGCGAGTTCACCGGACATTCCTTCAACCGTTCCGTCGGTCTCTATCTTAAGAGCGGATACGTATCCGCTTTCTTCCTCGGCATGAGTGGCCCTGCATACGATAATATCGTCTTCAATGCGGTGATCGATACCGGCCATGTCGTGTATCTCTTCGTTTTCGCCGACAGAAACCGTATAATCCGAGGGTTTGGAAGACTCGCATAACATCACGAACACATTGCGCGTACGCGATGTAAAAGAACGCCTTTTTATGACATTGTCACCGCATTTAAACGAAGTTACCAGTTCACCCGTCGAAAAATCAAGACGTGAGGCATAATCGGATACATCTCCCTTATCGTCAGTGTCAAGATATATCTCTGTCGCAGTCTCGAAAGGATTTGTCCAGATGATCTGATCGAAGGGATAACCGTCTTTTTCAGCCGTACGCAGAAACAGTTCGGTACCTTCTTTATACTTTCCCGCAAGGATGAGTTTACGCATCTCATCTATGCAGCCTGCTGTTTTAAAGGGGCGTGCATCGTTATTCTCGGGCATGGGAATAAAAAGATCCTCATGACTTGTCACGATCTTTTCGTTTAAGGGATTTCCGAATACAAGGCACCCTATGGTACCGTTTCCTACAGGGTATGCGTTATCCCAGCGTGTAGCATATTCGTTTCTTAATAATCCTTTGAATTTCATAAAACTCCGTTCCGCGTCGTTATCCGGCTTTTTGTTATGATCCGTACCATGAATATCTATTATTTTATATTATTGTCTCTTCGTTGTTTTTGTCTGGAAAGAGAAAGAACAGTCTTGTAAAGTTCCCCGATATCATCGGCGTATTCTTCTCCGGCCCGTTCTTTTGCCTTACTTATGACCTTGTCTTCTCTTGCGGCATCGGTAACCGTAATATTATTTTCGGCCTTATATTTTCCGATGGCGGCAGCCGTTTCCTGACGTTTTACAAACAGCTTCACAAGTTCTTCGTCGATCGAATCTATTTCATTCCTTAACTCTTCTAATCTGTTGTCCATGTGCTCTTTCCCAATATTAATTATCCGGCAATCCTGCCGGCAGTTGCGGTCGCTTGCGAAAGACCGACAATGATTATACCACAAAACAGCCGGGGAAACATCCCCGGCCGTATGATTTTGTAGCGTTCTTGTGCAAAGCTGTCAGGATATTTTCCCGACTTGTCCGTCAGTGTATGAAACCGAAGGAATGGAGATTTACATTGCCGCCGCCCGTGTAGGTAAGATAGATCGCGGTCTTACCGTCGGGAAGCTTAACGTCGGTTGCGAACTTAGTGCGGATATTTGCGTTCTGTACATGGATCGTGCCGAGTACATCGCCGCCAATCTCTGTGCGGATCTCAAAGGTTCCGTTGCCGTATCCGTTAACACGAACGTAGAATCCCTTAACATCCTTTAAGTCAAAGTACTTAAAGCCGAATGTAAATCCTGCGGTCACGTTTTTGATAAAGCCGTAGCAGACATCACCGTCACCGCCGAGCTGTGTAACATAGGGCTGACCCGGTGCAACATAGGTTTCTTTTTTGTCGCTGAACATATTGCAGACAATGTATGCGGGATACTCCGCCTTGTCGTTAAGAAGATTTCCGTTATTGGAACCGCAGGAAGTCATCTCAACCTGGGTAATGCTTCCGTCGGGATTGAATTTGATCTCTTCGATGCAGCCCTGTCTTGAGAACCAGTGGTTGTTGGTCTGTCTGTGATAGAAAATGTACCACTTGTCTTTGATCTGTACAATGCTTCCGTGGTTGTTGCCGCCGAATCCTGTCGGGAAATCGGCAGGTTTATAGGAATCGATACCCTTATCGCAGTTACTTACGATAACTCCGCCGTATTTGAAATCTCCGTCGGGGCGCTTGCTGGTCGCATAGCAAAGTTCGTGCATAACTTCCGAAGAATATACAAAGTAATATGTATCGCCGTTCTTGCGGATCGAAGGAGCTTCAAAGAATGCATGTCCTTCAAAGCTGCTGCCCTCGGAATGCATCTTGCCGGGAGCCACAAACTTAGGTGAATCCACAAGGAGTGTTAACATATCACTGTCAAGACATGTGTACATAGCGCCATGCCTTGACGCATCGGTCTGTCCGCAGAAGCCGGTGTAAAGGTAAGTCCTGTCACCTTCGGTAAGAACGCCGGGATCGAACTGAGGCTCGTCACAAGCCTTGTCGCCGAGAAGCGTGCCGTCTTTGTAATGAACATATCCGTGGAACTGATATTTTCCTGCGGGAGTATCACATACCGCAACGGAAACATTGCCTACCTTATCAAGCACATAGAAAAGATAATATCTTCCGTCGGGTCCCTGCGTTACATCGGGTGCGTAAAGGCACATCTGTCTGTCGGGATTGAAGGGATCCTGAGTGCTTTCATAGATAACGCCTTCATATCTCCAGTCGGCAAGATCGTCTACGGATGCCGACCAGCATACATAGTCACCCAAACAGAATGTAGCACCGTTAAATGTATCGTGAGAACCGTAAACATATACTCTGTCGCCGAATACATAAGGTTCACCGTCGGGGATATATTCCCATGAGGGAAGGTAAGGGTTGTAACCCTGGCGCTTTCCGGTAAGATGCTCAGCTACTTTGTATATGAATTCGCTCTTATCCTTGCCGGCTTTCGGGCCTTCCATCGTAAAGTTCATTTCGTTACGATCGGTAATGTCATATCTTGACCATGTGGGAAGAGGATCTCCGGCTCTGTCGCATCCATTGGGATCTCCGGTCTTTACAAAGTTTGCAAGATACGAACTCATGGCATCCGCAAGTTCAAAATGACGTCCCTTATAAGGTCTTGAACACTTTGAAATGGTGTTAAAGAAAAACCACAGGTCGCACGAATGGAAACATCCGGGATGGTCTTCACCGGGGATATCGGGCATGAATCTGTAGTAATATACAGGCTTCTTGGACGGATTTGCTCCGACTTTATTGAATACTCCCTTAACCGATGCCTCAACAATATTAAGAGGCTTACCGGTATATTTACCGTCAAGAAGTATATCGGGTGTGGGAAGTGTGAATTCATCTATCGTATTACCGGCCATTACGGGAATATCCGCATAGAAACCGTCCGCGAATCTGTCATAAGGCTCGGATACCGCAAATTTACCGTCAACAACAGGAGCAAATCTCGGATGATCCTTTACAAATTCCGCATATTTGTCGCGAATGAAAAATGCATCGAGTTTTCTGGCTTCTTCAAGTGACGAAACACCCATGTATGCAAAGAATTCTTCTCCCGCCTTCTCTGTATCGGCAAGCGATCTGGGAGCAAGGATCGGATCGTCTCTGAAAGGATTTTTGATAAGTCCGCTCATTATGATCGCGCCGTGAATATCCTTGAAATTTCCTTCATGTGTGATCTGGTTAAGAACGGAGCCGCCACCTGCGGACTGTCCTCCGATCGTGATCTTCTCGGGGTCTCCGCCGAAGTTTGCTATATTTCTTCGAACCCATCTTAAACCGGCCTGCTGGTCAAGTAAGCCGAAGTTTGCGGGTGCGTCGGGACTTTCTTGGGATATCTCGGGATGTGCCAGAAATCCGAGTGCCGCGAGTCTATAGTTTACAGAAACAACAATGATGCCTTTTCTTGCAAGATTCTCTCCGTCAAATTCCATTTCTGCGGTATAACCCCACTGGAATCCGCCTCCGAAATACCACAGGAATACCGGAAGTTTCTCATCCGTTCTTTTGGCCGGAGTCCATACATTTAAGTAAAGGCAATCTTCTCCCATCGGGATCTCGGGATCTACATGCCACTCACGGCAATAAATATCGGTACCCAGTCCCGGTGTATCCTGCACCGATATGGGTGCAAACTGAAAACAGTCTCTTACACCTTCCCAGTTCTCGGCGGGCTGTGGAGCACGCCATCTGTTTTCTCCTACAGGGGGTGCCGCAAAAGGAATGCCCCTGAACGCCGTTACTCTCGGATCGGCAGATGCAATACCGCGGACCGTTCCGTTTTCTGTCTGTGCGATTCTTATCATAGTAACCCTCCTAAATCGTGCTGTTCTTGAAAAAAACAGTACCAAGCAGATTGATATCTGTTTACACTTCTGACACTAACTTTAAAAGGATACTAAATCAAATACTTCTTATTTTTTGCGGTAGAACGTTTTACTTGTTGCTATTTTGCTTCCTATACTCCGATCACATGGAAAAGAATGCCGAAGAACTGCAATATGCTTCCGGCGAGAACAAAGATATGAAAAACAGAATGAAAATATCGCTTTTTGGAACCGATACCGTACAGTATCGATCCGACCGTATATGCGATACCGCCGCCCAGGATCCACAAAAACCCTCTGACCGATATCGCTTCTATGAGCGGTTTTACCGCAAATATTATGCACCATCCGACACAGATGTATGCGATCATCGAAAAAACGTTATACTTTTTCCAGTCTATAGCCGTAAACACGATGGCAACGGCCAAAAGCCCCCATACGATCCCGAAAAGAGTCCATCCAAGCGCCGGATTATGTTTTCTTAACGGTCCCAATACGATCGGCGTATAGGTTCCTCCGATAAGAAAATATATCGTACAGTGATCGATGACCTGCATTACCTTCTTGGCCATACCCGGTTTAAGACCGTGATATACACTCGACATTGTATAAAGTGCGATCAGCGAGACGCCGTATATCGCACTTCCCACAATAAGTGAGGCGTCTCTTTTGGCTGATGCAAAAACAACGCACAACACAAGAGCGGCAACTCCGAGAGCCCCGCCCACAATGTGTGTTACCATATTCATTATCTCTTCGGCCTTTGTATAATCGGGTAATTTCCGATCGGCCAATTTGGTCCGTTTCATATTACTCCGCCCGATATCACTTTTTCTTTAACGCCAGAGTCTTATCATATGCCGCAATAACCGCATTCATGGATGCCGCTCTGAAAGCGGATTCTTCGAGTACTCTGACACCTGCTATCGTGGTGCCGCCGGGTGAGCACACCTCATCTTTTAACTGTCCGGGATTTTTGCCCGATTCGATCAAAAGCTTCGCGCTTCCCATAAGTGTGCGTGCAGCCAGTTCAACAGCCGTTGCTCTCGGAACTCCGCATGCTACGGCTCCGTCAGCAAGACTTTCCATGAAAAGATCGACAAATGCGGGACCGCATCCTGAAAGTGCACCTGCGGGATCCATAAGTTTTTCCTCGATCTTAACGCATTTTCCGGCAAAAGAAAGTGCTTTTACAAACTCTTCTTCTTCTCTTGCCG
>Ga0310691_10007080_pt1 | contig 11787 bp, 12 predicted proteins | sample 176DNAGHGlowgp2_FD_203887 | JGI IMG/M metagenome (GOLD analysis project Ga0310691, IMG submission 203887) | Sheep rumen microbial communities from Palmerston North, Manawatu-Wanganui, New Zealand - 1766 DNA GHGlow gp2 (v2) (version 2) | ecosystem: Host-associated > Mammals > Digestive system >... | reverse complement strand
TGTTAGATGCTTCCACCCGGTTAAGGATGACATCCTTTACCACAAGCCGCCTTACGGAGCGGACCGGGGTCCACGCGGAAAGAACGGAGAGCAGGATGGCAAAGATGATGCCGATCAGGATGTAGGTGGGATTCACATGAAAGGTGGGGTAGATCTTATATTCCGCCAGAGGTGAGATCCATCGGCCAAGGAAGAAGAGAAGGATCTCTCCGAGTGTGCAGCCTGCGAGGCCGCCCAGGATGCCGTAGAGGAAGCCCTCCATCAGGATGATCCGTTCCACCTTCTTTTTCGTGGCGCCCTGGCTCATGAAGGTGCCGATGATGGAAAGCCGCTCGGTCACCACCAGCTTAAACACGCCGTGGATGATGATGGCGCTGACGATCATGACTATGGCAAGCATCATGTAAAGAGCTACCTGTATGGAACTATCCACATGGAGATGGGATGTGTCCAGTGACATGGCGGTAAACCGCGCCGAGGAGGTGTTGAATTCCTCTGTGAACTGCTCGATTTCTTTTGCCTTCGTTTCTCCTTCGGAAAGACGGGCTGTCAGATAATTAAATTTTCCCTCAGCGGAGAGCTCGCTGTTCAGATAGGAATAGGGGACAAGTATGGAAAATGATGTTTTCTGATCGGTCTGAAACAGATTCTCATTTGCGCAGATGGCTGAGATGGTAAGCTGCTTTTCCGAACCGGAAAGATAAAGCGTAATGGTATCGCCTGCAGAAAGATTTCTGCTGTCAGCGATCCGCTTGGATATGATGCAGGAGGCTTCATCCGGGGACTCCGTCTGCAGGAAGTCTGCGTTTCCGTCCACGAGGCTGCCGCTGCAGGCGGTTCTTCCGTGAAGCCGGACGTAGATCAGCCGGCCGTCATCCTCAATTACGCCGGTAGCGGCAAGCTCACCGTTTGTTTCATACAGACTGGTTCCTTCGGGGAGATCCTCTGTCAGCTCATCGAGACTGAAGAAGGGCGTGTCACTTGAGAAAAAGGCGACATCCATGCCTTCGCGGCTGGCTTCGTAGGGGGCAAGGAAGCTGTCCGTCAGGACATCCACAAGTCCGAGGCTCCCCACAAGAAGTGCTGTGCTGATGGCGATGGAAAAGACCAGCAGAAACAGCCGCCCTTTTTTCTCCCACATGCTTTTTGAAATGTACCTAAGAAAAACCTTCACTTTCTTCCTCCTTTGTAACACTGGTGTAACTAAGCGGTTACACGGGTTTCATTTACAGGTGTTACTATAAAGGTCGAAAATGAAGGTATCCTTTGAAAAAAATTAAAATTAGATTAAAAAACTCAGAATCCGATGTGAAGGGAGGCCCCGCAGCTCTTGCAATGGAAAGCATCGAAGAGGTTCACGGTTCCGCAAAGCGGGCAGCTGATGAAACGGTGCTGCTGTCTGCCTATGGTTCCAATGGTCTGGAATTCATTCCGCGCGGACTGCTCTTCAAGACGGAAGAGGCTGACGGTAGCTTCCTCTGCCATATCCTGGCCGTTATCTACGTTGAACAGGCCAACGGTCTTCTCTTCGTCCTGAGACGGTTCAATATAGAAGGAACCGGTGCCCCGGGGCTGCTGCATGGGACGGCCGTTCATGTTTTGTCCGGCCATTTTCTGCGGAGCGAAGCGGCTCTGATTATTCATGCCCTGTCCGTTCATACCCTGTCCGGCCATATTCTGCGGAGCGAAACGGCTCTGATTATTCATGCCCTGCCTGTTCATGCCCTGTCCGGCCATATTCTGCGGAGCAAAGCGGCTCTGATTATTCATACCCTGTCCGGGTGTGCGTGGGCCGGCGACCGGACGCATATCATTTGCCCTGAACGGCCGGTTCATGTTCATGCCGTAGCCGGCGGGAGAAAGCGCTATTGCACCGCTATTCATTACCGGCCGGTAAACGCCGGTATAGACCGGAATGGCCTGGAAGATTGCCTGGTTCCTCTTTGCAGACTTATGCACCAGGATAATAGTGATGATATCCATGGTGATGATAAAGACATAAAATACGGTAACGAACCGCTCATCACCGGTCATCAGGCAGAAATCATAGAAGCCGTGCAGGAGGATGGCGGAAAGCAGCGACAAACACAGATTACCGAAGCAGGCTCCGGAATTGCCCATGGATTTTGCGTAGCGGGCGCGGCCGTAGAAATATCCCATGAAAACGGAAAACATCAGGTGTCCGGGAATAGAGGTCACAGCCCGGAGGAAGATGACGGAGGTATCCTCCAGACGGAAAAGATACGCCACGTTTTCGATGGCCGCAAAGCCCATGGAGGTAAAGGCGGCGTACACGATGCCGTCGAATTTGTAATTGAATTCCTTCTTCCGCCAGGTGTAGCTGAGCATGAAGATATATTTGAAGGATTCCTCTGTCATGGCGGCGCAGATGAAGGCCATGCGGAAGGCCAGCGCATACTGGTCTTTGATCGCTCCGGTATAAAGATCCAGTTCGATATCCTTATTGATGGCGTTTTCCACGAAGATGATCGGGACGACGCTTGCCGCACCAAGAAGGAAAAGTGTTACCAGTATCCTTGGCGGCTCCTTTTCAAAGGTCTCGGATTTGTAGATATAAAACAGCATGGCAGCAACCGGCAGAAGCGCCACCGGGAGCAGATAAGCAGGTTCCATGTTATGATTCCTTTCCGGATTGACAAGTATAGGATTGTCCATTATCCTTGGTTATAGAGCCTTTTGCAGCGGTTCCGTCATGCAGCATACCGATTACGCAATAACCGGCCGAAATAACCTGCCTTTTTTCCCGGATAGTACAGCACCAAAAGCCTCAATATAATAAAGTATACAAAAATGTCGAGATGAAAACAAGAATTAATTCGCAGATGATGTACGTACGGAGCGGGAGATAAGAGAAGGTAAAGGCCGGGCTGAAGGGAAGGAAAGAGTGAAAAGATGAAAATCGGGTTGGTCGAAAAAAAGAAAAAACTGGAAAGTATCCTTGGGGAAATGGCGCCGGTCGCTGTCGCCTTTTCCGGAGGGGTGGATTCCTCTTTCCTTCTGGCGGCTGCCGCTGAGTTTCTGGGAAACAGCCGGGTGTTGGCAGTGTCAGCGGCTGCTGAGTTTTGTTCGGAAGAGGAAAAAGGGAACGCCGAAGACTTTTGCCGAAAGCTGGGCGTTAGACGGAAGGTAATGACATGCAGTATGGCAGATATTTCCGGCTTTGACGAAAACCCGCCGGATCGCTGTTATATTTGTAAAACACACCTTTTCCGGCAGCTTCGTCGGGTGGCAGAGACGGCTGAGGGCGGTCCGTATCATCTCGTGGAGGGTTCCAATGTGGATGACACCGGCGATTACAGGCCGGGCATGAAGGCTTTGGCTGAGCTGAAAGTAGACAGCCCTCTTCTCATGGCGGGCCTTACCAAGCAGGAGATCAGAGAGCTTTCGAAGGAGATGGGACTTCCTACGTGGGACCATCCTTCTGCAGCCTGTCTGGCCAGCCGGTTTGTATATGGGGAAAGGATCACCTCTCCGCTCCTAAGAATGGTGGATCAGAGCGAGATGTTTTTGCATCGTCTGGGCTTCCGGCAGGTCCGGGTTCGCGTCCATGGCGGTAATCTCGCCAGGATAGAGGTGGAGCCGGATGAGGCGGAACGGCTTTTTTCCATCCGACATGAGGTGCAGGAGGTCTTGCAGCGGCTGGGCTTTAAGTATGTGGCCATAGACCTCGGTGGCTACCGCACCGGGAGTATGAATGAAGCGCTGCATCCCGGCGATATTGTACAGCACTTCAAAAGATAGTTGCTGACAGAAGAAGAGAAGATGGCAAACCGGTATCTGTACCGGATAGTGGGTATGGCAGAGCATACTGAAACCGGCGAGAAGATGGTGATTTACCAGGCACTCTACGGCGATTTCAGAATGTTTGCCCGGCCGTATGAAATGTTCATGAGTAAGGTGGATCGTGAGATATATCCGGAAATCCGGCAGGAGTACCGGTTCGAAGAAAAACAGAGTGGATTTAAATCAGAGCGAATGTAAATCAGAGTGAACGAAAATCAGAGTGAATAAAAAAGGAAATGGTTCTGGATGGATAAGGGTTACGTTGATTTAAAGTATGCGAAGCTGGATACTGACCGGGAAAGAAGGACAGGCTTTCCGGAGGTGGTATTTTGCAGTAGAAAAACAGACGAAGCGCTGGTGGAGATCTATCGGAAGCTTGTGGAGCGGGACGGACGCGCTTTCGGGACAAGAGCAAGTGCGGAACAGGCGGATCTGATCCGGAAAGAATTTCCGGGAGCGGAATATGACCCTGTGTCCCGGCTGCTTAAGGTGGAGGCGCAGCGGACTGACGGAACCGGGCAGACCGGGGAAAAAACTGATGTAATAAAGCAGGCCGGGAAGACTAAGCTTCCTTATGCGGTGGTTTGCAGCGCGGGGACCGCGGACCTGCCGGTTGCAGAAGAAGCGGCAGGCACAATGGAGTTTTTTGGCGTCCGGGTAGAACGGCTTTATGATGTGGGGGTAAGCGGGATCCATCGTCTGCTTGACAGGGAGGAGCTTCTGCAGGGGGCTGCGGTTGTTGTGGCTGTGGCCGGCATGGAAGGAGCGCTGGCCAGTGTGATCGGAGGTCTCGTCTCCTGTCCGGTGGTGGCTGTTCCCACCTCAGTGGGATACGGCGCTGCATTTGAAGGACTTTCCGCCCTTCTTACAATGATCAATTCCTGTGCGAACGGGATATCGGTGGTAAACATCGATAACGGCTATGGCGCAGGTTACATAGCAGCTGCGATCTGCCGGCAGATCGAGCGATTCCTTAAATCATGATCATTTGACTTAACAAGTGAAAACCTATTGTTGTACTTCTTTGAGTCGATCTTCTAACTCTACCTTTCCGGCTTTCGCTTGTTTTGCGTTTGCCATGTACTCATTCAGGTCACTCGAATTTGTTCTGACTTCATTGATCAGTTCCTTACATTTGTTCCGGGAAAGACCTGCTTTTACACCTACGCTGATCAGATCATCATCTTCAATATTTTTACCTTTGCCATTAACAGAGGTTGTGTGTTCGCCATAATATGTATTGCTAAGGGTCAGGTCATATGCAGGAGCCAGCTGCCATCTGTCGTTCTTCCATAGAATCGAAAAATTCTTTGCATGGTCATCAAGATTATGGTTAAAAACGTTGAAACACATTACCATAAATAATTGTTCTATTTGTTTTTTATCTTCTCTGGAAAGAATGTTGATCAGTTTCATATAAGTGTTATAATCACATGACGGTGATCTGAAATCAGTTTCCAGAACACCTGCAAAAGTTAGACTTAATATTTTTTCGCCATCTTCACGATCAAATCTCTTTGTCTTAAAATATCCTTCGCATAGTTTTGAGGGGATCAGGTTGGTTTCTGTCATTATGATACCGGATTTTTTTGCGCAGATTGAATAATCATATTCTCTTTTTCCGCTTATTTGATCGTCAAGACTCATTGGGAATTTTACAATCCAATCACCTTTGTCATCTTTAAGAAGTATTTTGGGTCTGGAACCACCACTCGAACCACCTAGATCATATAGTATGTCCAGCTGATCTGACTCCTTCGATCGAAGAATCTGACAACATTCTTCTGCGATAGAATCATAATCCAGTCCGCTTATATTAAAATCATTTGAATGTGATGGATAATAATCCAACGCGCCCATTCCTGATTCTCCGATATAAGCAAGCCTGTCAATACTTGAGACGGAATCTCTTGAAACACCTTTACTCGCCAGATATCTGTCCATCAGGAGATTTCCCCACGAGTCCGGGAGAGAATCGTCAAATACACCAAAAAGCCCCCCGAATATTCTCCGTGAATCACCTTCCGGTATAAAAACATTATCTCTTAACGGCAAGGAAAAGGGACTTATAGAAAAGCCGTTCTTGAGCCATTCACGGTAATACTGAAAAGCAACGAGTTTGTCCTCGGTCTCAGCCAGAGTTCCAACCAGTTTCTTTTTGTAGTATACTTCTAAAACCTTGTGCTTCACCCCGTAATCTCCTCAATGCTATTGTATGTGCTGCTCGTAAATAGATTCTTAATTTCATTAATCAGGCCAAGTTCATAGGCGATTTTGGTCAGTGACCTTAATGAGATTTCGCCTGTTTGCTCAAATTTTTTTAAGGAACCATAGCTCACGTTACATCTTTCTGATAGTTCTTTCTGCGTTATTTTTTTTCTTTTCCGGATTTTCTGCACTCTTTTAGCCAGTTCCAGATCAATCTCCGACGGGGTTTCCCATATATATTCCCACATATCAAGACTCCTTTTACATAGCTATTATAATATCAATCACACCCATTTTTCTACAAAATTGATATTATTATAGCAGTTGAAGGTGAATTGTTCAAGCGCATTTTCAAGTACATTGTGCACACGCTCTGCTGCCGGGAACGGTGCGTATCCCGAATGATTGCAAAAGCGCTCCGCTCCATCCTTTTTCCGTTGTTCCACGTATATAGGAGTGGTTGAAATCGCTGTTTCCCTTGTGTATAATCGCGTTAGTAGAGATAAAAAATATATCATTTATGAGGCAACTGGTATAAATAAGGGAAGTCGGCAGGAGGGTTTCGGGTATGAACATGATGATCGATGCCAGCTTTGGCATTAGCGGGGATATGACGGTAGGGATGCTTCTGGATCTCGGGGCGGACCGCGCGCGACTGCAGCGGGAACTGGAAAGTCTGGGACTGCCGGATATAAAAACAGAGATCACATCGGTGAAGAAGAAAGGGCTGATGGCCTGTGATTTTAATGTGATCCTGCCGGAGGAAACCCACGACCATGATATGGATTACCTCTACGGGCATCTGCACGGGGCGGCGCATGAGGAGCATCACCATGATCACGACCATGAGAACGATCATGAGCAAGAACATGAACATCATCATGATCATGAAGAGCATGAGCAGAGCCACGATCAGGAAGGCCATGACCATCATCCTGGCCACGCCCATGATCATACACATCATGATGAGAACCATGAGGACAACCATGGCCACGATCACCACCATCATGAGAATGATCATCATCATGGGCATGTGCACCGGGCGTACCGGGATGTGAAGGCGATTCTGGATGGCAGCGGGCTTTCGGCACCGGCCCTGACACTTTCGCATAAGATCTTTCGTATTCTGGCAGAGGCAGAGTCTCTGGCACATGGCGTTCCCGTGGAGGATGTGACTTTCCACGAGGTCGGTGCGCTGGACTCCATCGCAGATATCTGTGCTATCAGCATCTGCTTTACCGACCTGGCGCCGGAAAAGGTGTATCTGACTGATCTGACCGAGGGCTGCGGTACTGTTCGGACGGCGCACGGCATCCTGCCGGTTCCGGTACCTGCGGTTGCACATATTCTGGAAGCAAGCGGGCTTCCGGTCAACCTCTCCGACAGGAAGGGCGAATATATCACGCCCACGGGAGCAGCTTTTCTGGCGGCTGTTGTGACAGATCACGGGCGGCCGGGCAACGTCCAGATCCGCAAGGTGGGGTATGGCGCCGGAAAACGGACGTATGAGGTGCCCGGTATTCTGACAGGCATGCTGCTGGGATAAATGCAAAAAACAAGTGCTGAACGTCGTGATGTATAATCCCGTTATTTTAAAGAAGGACGGCCCTTTCGAAGCTGAGGAGGGCTGTCTTTCGCTGTCCGGCGTGCGGAAGACCGTCAGATATCAGAATGTTGAGGTGGAATATCTGGACGGGAGGCTTGTTCGATCAAAAAAAAATAAAAATCATAAAACCAAACAGGTTTTTCATGTGTCTGATAAACAGAACAGATGAAATTCATCTGAAAAAACAAAAAGATGGAGGAAAGAAACATGGGAACAATTGGGATTGATGAGAACAACAACGGGATGGTAAACGGCGGTTACGGGCAGAACAATAACGGCTACGCGCAGAACGGCGGCTATGGCCAGTACAATTACAATAACGGCTATGCACAAGGCGGCGCATCTGACTTCGGTCGGAAGGCCGGAACGGTGGGTAAGGATGCGGCAGAAAAGGGAAAAAATCTGATCGCCAAAGTTATCAGCTGGGTGAAGGGACATAAAAAGGTCTCCGTTATCATTGGCGCAGCAATGCTGGCGGCCATTCTGCTGCTGGTGCTCCTGAAGGGCGCTGGCTCCTCTGCATCCGGTGGCGCATCCTCCGCAAAAGAAGCCGCAAAGGAATACATCAAGGCGAGAATGGAATCTCCCGATGGGGATAGGCTTCTTTCTATTATGCTTCCGTCAAAGGCAAAGTCTTCCTACAATAAGATGATAAAAAGCAGCAGGGGCATTTCCGCCGCAGAGTATACGATGAAACAGCTGGATATGGGGGGGTCTTATAGTATTCAGGATCTGAAGGTGAAGAGCAGCGACTCCATCTCCAAAGAGAACCTTTCTGATGTTGAGGATGAGATCCTGGACCGGTTTGGTGTGGAAGTCAAGGTGCAGGCGGCAGAAAAAGTTACGCTGACCTTTAAAAGAAAAAAGGGCGAAGATGGCAAATGGAAAGATTATAAGGCCAACTTCTACTGCTACAAAGCAGACGGGAGATGGTATGCGTTGATCAGAGACAGTGAAAGGTAGGAAAGCGGAATGAGTGGGACAACGGGAGAAAAGACATATATCGATCCGGAACTGGTCAGGCGGGCCATGCAGTGGGATCAGGATGCCTTTCGCCGGCTTTACGAGGCAACCTACTACCGGGTGCGGCTATATTGCTGAAGATTCCCTTCATGCCGAATCCCGATATTTGCGGCAAATCACTGCTTGCCAAAAGACGGGAAATTATGGTTTAATGGATTGGATGGGGAGGCGCCTATGGAACAGATGAGATCGACCCCTGATTTTATGGATATGTTATATTTGCTTCTGCTGAAGGAACGGATGAAAATGGAGGAGGATCCGGCCGGAAGAGAAGGAATGTACGAGAGAATATATAAAGGAATCCGGTTATGTTTCCGGTCTGAAGAGGAGAGAGAAAATGGGTTTATTTTCAAAAAAGGGAAATCATGATCCGGCAGGAGGGAATGCGGTAAACAGAGTTTCAATTTTTGATACGGACTATCCGCTGGACCGTTCCCGCTGGTTTCATGTTTTTTCCGCATGTCTGGGAAAGTCGGCGGCCGTGCAGGAGGCCTTCGGCAAGTATACGGTAAAGAACAGGAATTGGAACGTTGATTTTTCCAAGGGAACCCTTTCTTTTGGAAAGGATGCGTATCCCCTGCAGTTCCTGGGGAGTGAATCATCCCAGAGTAACAGCTGGATGTGGGGCTGGAACAATATAAACGGCTTTGATGAAAGCCTCATCACTCTGGCCGAAGAGATCCGTTCCATCGGAGAAAGCTGGAATCTGGAGGAGTTTACCACGGCGCAGTTTGAACTGGATGATACCTTTAACGGTCATACGCTTGCCATTGCGGCGACGGGCGTAACGAAGGGAAATTACTGCTACTATAAAGGCCCTCATGCTAATGGAGCGGTCCTCATGGCGGTGGATCCGAAGGATGCCAGGGTGTTTGCGCCGGTTGGCCTGAAGACCTTCATGGATTATGTGATATCCGGGATCCAGAGCTATTATGTGGATCATCCCATTTTTGTGGAAAGCTTCCTGATGTGGAACGGAACGCCCTATGAAAAGGAGGGGAAAAGGATCATTGCCCACTTCGAGAAGGATCTTCTAATTGATTTTGAACAGGCAGATGAGTTTCTGCGGATCAAGGGGATGAAGGTGCTGTAGGCGCATCAATAAAAGAAAGGGGGAAAATTCAACAAAAAACATCCTTCGATTTGTTAATTTTCCCCATTTTTAACAAAAGTGAAAAAAAACATTGCATTTCAGGTCCTGCTGTAATATAATGACTAAGCGTTCAAAAATTGAACAAGTTCTTACGGGCCGCTAGCTCATTTGGTAGAGCACCTGACTCTTAATCAGGGTGTGCGGGGTTCGAGCCCCCGGCGGCCCACTCCAGGAGGGCTGAGGACTTTGCTTATGCAAGGTTTTTGGCTCTTTTTTTGTAGAAAGGATAAAAAATGAAGAGACCATTTGATGAGGTGGAACTTCCGGAGCCCAAAGCGGTTTTCCGGTTTTTCAAAGAGATTTCCCGGATCCCCCGGCCATCCTATCAGGAAAAGGCCATCAGCGATTATCTGATGCAGTTTGCCCGGGAAAGAGGGCTTGAGGCCAGGCAGGATCCGCTTTATAATGTGATCATGATCAAGGAAGCGACGCCCGGTTATGAAGAGGTTCCGCCGGTGATCCTGCAGGGCCATATGGATATGGTCTGCGAGAAAACGGCGGATTGCGAAAAAAACATGGAGACCGAGGGACTGGATCTTGTGCTGGATGGAGACTTCCTTTCTGCCGAGGGGACGACTCTTGGCGCGGATGACGGCATCGCGGTGGCGATCGCTCTGGCGCTTCTGGATGACGGCAGCCTGCGGCATCCCCGGATAGAATTTGTCTGTACGGTATCCGAGGAGGTCGGCATGGATGGCGCGGCAGGCGTTGATCTTTCGATGTTGAAGGGGCGGATGCTCCTCAATCTGGATTCCGAGGATGAAGGGCATTTTCTGGCAGGATGTGCCGGAGGAGGAACGGTCCGGTTTTCCCGGAAATACGAAACGGAAAGTTTGTCTGCGGTTCCCGGCGGACCGGGAGAAAATCCGGATGGCCTTTTCGGTGCAGTCCTGACCATTGACGGCCTCACCGGCGGTCATTCCGGGCAGGAAATCCACCGGGGAAGGGCAAGCGCCCACAGGCTTCTGGCGCATGCGCTGCAGAGCATAACAGAGGCTGGGGGGCTTCGGCTTGGCGCGATCAGAGGCGGTACAAAGGATAATGCCATCCCCAGAAGCGCGGAGGCTGTTCTTGCTGCTTCAGGAGTGGATTTCGCCGGTTTGAAGAGCATGATCGGAGAGCTTGAGGATGAGTTTCGTCTGATCTACCGGGAAACGGATCCGGAGCTCAGGCTGAGAATAGAACCCGGCGATTTGTCCGGCCATGCATTTATGCGGGAAGACGATACGAGGGCGCTGATCCATTTTCTCCTTGCTCTCCCGGATGGCGTGCAGCGCATGAGCCAGTCGATGCCGGGAATGACGGAAACCTCTCTTAATCTGGGTACTCTCCGACTGGAGGATGGAGAGCTGTACGGAGAATCGCTTCTCCGGAGCCAGGTCAATGATGCTCTGCATATGCTGGAGCAGCAGGTATTCTGCGTGGCGGAGGGCTGCGGCGTTGTGCCGGAGCTGAGGAGCGAATATCCGGCCTGGGAATATGTAAAGGAATCGCCGCTGAGAGAAAGGCTTTGCAGGATATACAGAGAGCTTACCGGGAAGGAGCCGGTGGTTGAGGTGATCCATGCCGGTGTGGAATGCGGCCTCCTGGCAGAAAAGCTGCCGGGACTGGATGCGGTTTCCATGGGACCGGATATTTATGATATCCATACGCCGGAGGAGCGGATGTCTGTTTCCTCCGTGAAGAGGATATATGAGCTGGTGAGACGTTTTCTGGAGGAATCCGGAGGCAGTCAGTAAAGTGCCGTAAGCGGTTATTAAAAGAAAGGAAGCCTAGATGAGCAGATTAGAAGAGATCAAAAAGGAGACCGGTAAAAAAGCGAATAAGATGTTCCTTCTCACAGGCATAATCTTCATGCTTCTTGGCATTGGACTAAGCGTTGCGGGGATTATCGTATTTGTGAAGGCTGCCGGTGCCAAGGATAATATCTGTGTGCAGGATGCCGACGATCTTAAGGTCAATAAGTGGTATACCATCGAAACCAACACCCTTC
>Ga0310691_10007078_pt1 | contig 11787 bp, 10 predicted proteins | sample 176DNAGHGlowgp2_FD_203887 | JGI IMG/M metagenome (GOLD analysis project Ga0310691, IMG submission 203887) | Sheep rumen microbial communities from Palmerston North, Manawatu-Wanganui, New Zealand - 1766 DNA GHGlow gp2 (v2) (version 2) | ecosystem: Host-associated > Mammals > Digestive system >... | reverse complement strand
CGTTATTTTCCATGATTCTATAACGGCATTCAACCCCAATTATTGTATTGGTCAACCTTTTCCTACCTATTTATTTCAAAGAGCGCTCGGTTTATGTTTTTTGCCAAGGCCATCCCTCGGTGTGGATTCTTCAATCCTTCTTCGGTCTCTCGGTGGTGTTGGCCTATTCCATTGGTCGTATCATACTTTCGATAAAGGCAATCTCGTCTTCCGTCAGGCCGTATTTCTTGTACAGCATCTCGTCCGTCCACGGGTGTGAAAAGTCTTGGAGGGGGACTAGTCCGAACACACTTCGTGTTACTTGCATGGTGCCTTTCCCATAATACAAAAGAACCTTAAAGAAGTTGGTTTCCATATATGATTTGCAGTTTAGTTGCTCCTCTTTTGTTTCAAATGGGCCGATTACTAGAAAGGTTTCTGTGCATACCTCGCCTTTGTCCCCTATAATGATATCGGGTGGCTGTATGGCATTTGTAGAATAGCTTGTTGTAAAAAACAATTTATACTTATCAATGCTATCTTTCCCTGCTGTTACTGTATTACGTGTTATGTACCCCGCTTGCCTACGAGCTCCACCTTTTATACCTTTGACTCCATGAATCTTTACGCAATTATGGAAAGGCGTATCGGATAGATTTGCCTCTGGATACCTATCTGGTTCGTTGAACAGAAACTTGCGTATACCATAAGGTTTAGTCGCAGATACAATTTCAGAAAAACTACGTTTTGCAGCTATTTTGTTTATTATTGGAATAATACGCTGGTCTCGAATTACAAAATCAAAATAATCATTCTGCAGTCTACCTTTTGCTTTTGACACATAGCCATCATTAGATTTGAACGTATATTCCACATCCCCATTATACATGTTATCCCACAAGAAATAGCAAACACCTCCATCTATATGCATTCCAGCAAAGCATTCTCCAGCATCTTCATAATCGAATAACTTTTTAATATGTCTATCCGCAATCATTTTACTTCGGAATGACTGTAAGCCTCGCCCACCAACCATCCATTTTGATGGGATAATCATTATTAGATAACTGGGATTCAGTTTTTGTGATTGCTCTACAAATTTATTATATATGGGCATAGCTGCATCTGTTGAAGCACCACTGCCATCACTCAATTGGTATGGTGGATTACCTATGATTACGTCGAATTGCATATCTTTCTTGAATATTTCTTTGATTGATTTGTGGATAAAGGGGTAGGCGTAGGTCTCACGGCTGTCGGTGCGGGCGTACTCTCCTTTGCTGGCTCCGCAGTACTCGCAGCGGCCTTGCGCGTTCCAAGTGTGGTGGCATCGCTCGTATAGCAAGTTGCCTTGTCCGTCGCGGAAGGAGGTGCTGACGCTGTACTCGCCGTTGGCATGTTTTGAGCAGTAGAGCGTCCGACGGCTCATCTCGGCGGTGAGGTCGGTACAGGCGATGCCGAAGACCTGCTTGGTCATAATATGGTCGATGCGCTCCTGCAGGTCGGGTATCTGCTCTTCAAGTCCTGCCAGCAGTCGCTTGGCAATCTCCCTCAAGAAGACACCACTCTTGCTGCAAGGGTCGAGAAAGCGTGTCTTGGGGCTGCGGAACAACTCCTGCGGCAGCAGGTCAAGCATCCGGTTGGCCAGCTCCGGCGAGGTAAAGACCTCGTCGCTACTGAGGTTAGCCAGGCAGTTCAATATGTCCGGTGAATATTTTTGTTTCATAAGGTTGTATTATTAGTGTCTGGGTGGACGTCCCGAAAGGGACGAGACCATGCATAACACGGTACAAGCCGAAGGCACAGTGCCGTGCTGAAACTGCCATAGTGTACAGCGTCCCGATAGGGACGCGACAGTCTTGTCATCGTTGTCGCATCCAAAGCGTATTGTTGCAGCCAGTCTCTCATAGACCACACCGCGCGGTATAGTAGCTTATATGGAGTGTGTATCTTGTTCTTCATAGCGGTAGAGTTGTGTGTAATGCAATGGTGGATAGGAACGGACAGGTTCGTCGAAGCTCTGTGCCTCGCCCTGCTCGTCGAAGAGGGAATACTGGTGTGTCTGGTTGACCAAGAAGTCAAATTGGAAATCACGCCTTGAGAACTGCATACTCCCCGCAATAGGTGTCCACTCGCAGAAGGTGATGGGCTTGCCGTCGGCAGTGCGATAGGTGAGGGCATCGCCGCAGACGATATTCTTCTGCAGCATATAGTGGAGGGAAATCGTGTATTGGTTTTGAGGTCGCGTTTCTTCGAGACGCATTACTTCGGACGATGACACCCCCACACTGCACTCCTTCGTCGTTTGTGTGGGGTTATTGAGATTCAACCTCTCCGAGGTTGTTTTTTCAGGATGGCTCTGCTTCAAGTCTGGATGCTGAGAAAGGACGTAATCGAACAGCCGCTGGCGACAAGCCTCGGCATTGTCCTCCAATAGTTCAATCCCATAGCACGACCCCACGGCGATAAGGCTTTTAAATTCCCATTCCGTTTGAGACTTGATGTTTTCAATTATGGAAAGTTTGCGGCGCAGAATCTCGATAAGGTAATTCCCGTCACCACAGGCGGGCTCAAGGAAACGGCTGTCAAGTCGGAACGACTCGTCCCGCACTAAGTCGAGCATAGCGTTCACCTCGCGCGGATTGGTGAACACCTCGCCATGCTGAGCCACCCGCTGGCGGCTCTTAATCTGTTTTGTGTTTTCGTTTGTTGCTGGCATAAGAAAATCGTGGAACTTTGCTTATGCCCTCTTAGGTGTTCCACGACCTGCCAGCAACTAAGTAAAGCCCACGATATTCTCGTGAGCGTTTACCGCTTTACTGTTGCTGACCTTGATTTGTGGAACTTCAGAGGGCAGGTTAGAGCGAAAACGCTTTATAATATGTTATTTATCTTTTACTTTTCTGTTTCTATTTGTTGTTTTTAAGTTGTTATTTCGTTTGCAAAGATACTATTTTTTTTATATTATATACAATTATCATTCAAATCCATTGCTTTTTAACGAACTCAGTAGTCTAAAATAGTTTACATGAATTTCCTGCTCTGTCATTTTAAGATAGGCCAATGCGTTCTTTATGCTACACTTGTTGTTGTATGGCGCATCAGTCTCTGTTACAATTCTTTCATGAGGTATCTTTTTTATGATAGTTTGGCCATTGGATGACAAACACATAGCCTCATTTACAGAAAAGTAATATCCTTGGTCAAGAATATTATGAATCAGATTCTCAGGTCCACTATACCAATGAAAAATCACATTCTCAATATTGTATTCTGATAACAAACTCAAAATTTCTTTTTCGGCTCTCCGTGAGTGAACACTTACGATCTTCTTCTTTCCTTTGATTGTTGATAAGATTTCTTTAAAAACTATTATTTGATCATCTTTTGTTGCATGCCCTTCTTTTGAAAAGTCCAAGCCAATCTCACCGATATAAGAAGTTTCTCCTATCAAACGCTTGAATAACGGTAGTTCTACCTTATTATTAGCAGCTAACAGCGGGTGTAGCCCCAGTGCTAATCTAATATATTTAAAGTGCCTTACATATGGCTGTCCCATCTGAAAATGCGATGGAAGATTGGTCATACCAATAACGATATTCTTTGATGCTTCCTTTTCTCGGATATATGCATTCGGATTAAGCATCATATCAAAATGGCAGTGTGTATCTATAATCATCACCAATTCATGTATTGTAGTATGATTGAATTATTATCTTTCCTAATCATAGCTGACAATTCTTCTCTTGTACGGATAACCAAATCAACATAGTCATCCAAATCATCAAACCCGCCCATGCCACCAATTCGCAATTCTCGTCTTATTTGGGCTCTTGTCAAGTCTTTTTTTAGAAATTCTATCATCGCAAAGAAGTCTTCTGCAACCTTATATCCTTTTTTATTGTAAAGAGTAATAAAACTATTTCCATATGTCGTATTATCTGCCCCCCCCTTTATCTTATCGGTTCCTTTTATCATAGCCGCTTTCCTATACATGCAAGGCATACAATGGCCGCAATGAGTCGCATTGTGAGTATCATACATAAATTGACGCTTCCCGCGTTTACCGCATGAATTTGATGTAGCAACAACTTGCAAAAGGTATTCTTTGTCAGCACACCTTTCAACCATCTCACCTTTTGTCTGCTTCTCATAAGGGTTGCTAATACCAATAGTTACACCCAATATGGCAATAATGTCACGAAATTGGTTCAAGAAAACTGGGTGCGTAGTACGAGTACTGCAGGAAGCTCGTCTTGATGGCGAGAGTGGATAGTTTAATGAAACAGAACCATTTTCGGGCACAACAATATCACATTTTGCATATGAAGCAACAATCAGAGCAATTGAGAGGAACATCAGGGAACGTGAGCGAGATGATAATTCAAATGATTGTGAGGGAGTAATCATTATGGCCGGCACATCACAGAATTGATTTTTGTATTTAGCTAGTAATAATTTTTTCAATTCGTGCTGATCTCTTTTGGGGCCTGGCATTTTACTATCATAATGTGATGCTAGAAACAATTTGCCATCTGGATGATTGGTCATGAAATCAATTGCCCCAATTAGGGAATCCATACCGCCAGAAAAAAGGTTCACTTGAGTTATTCCGTCAAAGAAAAGAGATTCTTTGAAATTAGGAAACTTAACAGCTTCCGTACCAACAAAATGACAAGTCCAGTAATCTCCAGTAAGAAACGACAGCATTGTGTTTATATGTCTTTCAATGGATTGGAATCGATCATAGTGAGGCAGCGCAATATCAACATCAAATTCTCGAGACCATCCATCAATGGAATATATACCACGATTAACTGCTCGGTCAATGGCATATATTATCGCAGAAAGATAGAGCATGTCAAAAGACATAGTGGACGCTTTGTCCACAAAATATGCAATTGGATTCAATTGTATAACCACCGATGTGTCAATTCTTTTTTCTACAGACACATCAATACTTATTCCTATATTCAACCGAATATCATCTTTGGACCTAAGATCAATACTGTATTTTGTGACATTAACCTTCATTTCCCGACAATATATATAATATACGACTAAATTCTTTTTGGACGAATTGTTGACCATCTGCCGAGCCCCAATCTACTGTTGATGCATCACGTCCCCAATAGCTCCTTTTGATGTCATCCATAATCAACTCCTTTATTTCCTCCATTGTTTCTTTCGCCACCTTCACGCCCTTTTCATATTCAAGTTTCTCTTGAAAATCTTGGGAGAGATGACTGAAAATATACATCCCGAAAAACATGTCAAGCATGTTCTTGATTTCATCTGAAGTCATTATGTCTCTCATTACACTATCAAATGCATTTACATCGTCACCTATCCGTTGCTCCATTTCGTCAAGGACACATTCCAAAGCTTCATTTGCAGCAGTGTCATCTAGCCCAGCCAGCCCAGTTTCTATATAGGACTTGATAAGGTCGAGGATATCACGGCAACTTTTCCCAATCATCGAAACGCCTTTTTTCCGCAACCATTCTGTAAGTCCATTGTTCACAACCTCTTTTAAAGTGGATAAAAGACCGCCTATTAAACCTATGCCAGCATGGCCTATTGCTTTAGAGACACCAGAACTCACTTTATCACGCCCTCCTGCAGCCTTAACAAGATATCTAACAGCATGATGATAGTTTCTGCGTATGCGGTTATCCAATTGCCGTTGAACCATTGCAACTTTAATTGAGGTTATTCCAGTAGGAGGAATCCCTTCCATCTCATCCAACTTCTTTTCATCCCTTGCAATGCTTGTAATGGATTTTGACGAATTGCCCCAGTTGGGCTCGCCATAAACCGTAGGGGTATGCCTGTGTGATGTTCCCATGTTATTATAATTATAATTTACCTAGTTGCCCTTCATGGCTCTTGATAGTTTGTCATTCGTCTTTAGCATCTCAAGTAACTTTTTATCATCGCCGTAACGTTTTAAGATGTCATTGAATTTATTGCTAAGTGCAAAAGAAATTTGCTTTACATCAATTCTTGACAGGATATCGAGAAGGCGGTTATATGCCTTCGGACAATCCTGCATAATACAGAAATAATACACACTAAGAGCTTTTTTGTCGTTTGCAGCTATCAAAAGTTTTGAATCAAGTAAATCGTAAAAATCGTCAATATCAGTTTCTGGCAAAACTTTAACTTCATTCTTGCAAGTGTTTTCTCTTATTTTGTCAGAAGCTGATTCGTACGCATTCGCAAAAATAATCTTAACGCGTGAAGACACCAACGACAAACCACTCATCTCATTTACTATATTATCCCTGGAGACCCAGAACAATTCCTTCATACTTACTGTACTGAATCTTGGATCCGATGATATCAACTTCAATAAATCCTGACTTTTCCAATCCTGGTAGTTACTTATGTCTTTGGTATTATCATCAACGTATTCCTCAATATCAGCAAGCTCCTTGGGAACGCCATTGCAATTCATCACCCAAGTATTCAGCTGTTTAAATTGTGCCAAATGTTTCTGTTCTATCAGCATGAGTTTCAGTAGGGCAAAGCGAGATTTGGAATCTGTGATGCCAGATTGGGACAAAAGATTGGAACGTATCTCGTATGCATTCAAAAATCTTTTTATTAATCTTGGATTCCATTTTAATGATGTACCTATAATGGTTGCAAATCGCGACACAAATCTGATTGTTTCACCTAATTCGGCAGGAGTAGATTCTGCATTGATCACTTCTTTGATATTGTTCCACCCATAGATGTCAAACTTGTTTGCACTTATAAAATTGGCAAAATCCAATCTCACATTGTTAAATTCAGTCTCATTTAAAATTGACTGACAGAATAACAATGTCACATATGTTTCTACCTCCTTGGGACTGAGTGCAGGTATAATATAGGGTAATTGGATAAATTTCTCCATATAGGAGTCTCCTAAATCAGGACGGTCTTCTGATGCAGCTGAGATAATATCTTTGTACTCATTCTTGATGGCGTTAGATACAATAAATTTGTCCGCTGCTATTACAAAGGCTGTTTGGGGTACATTCAAAAAGAGTTTTATTGCTTCAAGGTTTTCAATAATGTGACGAGGCAAACACCTATCAAGGTCGTCAATTAGCACAACAATTCTTCCTTGCTTGCTTTTTTTTATTAGTTCCTCAAAATCTTTTCGAAACGCTCTCACTGCTTCATATTTTTTTTCATCCTCTTCAGCATGAAATATGTCTTTTAAAAACTTCTCCGCCTTTTCACCTGTCAATAAATCCTCAAGGTTATTTTTGTTTTCGTTAAAGACTTTTAAAAGTAATGGGATAATGAGTGATGTACCTCCCGAGGCTACTGCTGTCGCAATAGGGATAGCGCTTGAAGCCGCAATCTTTAACATTCGCATCCAATTGATAGACTTCTTTAGGTTGGTAAAAGCCGTTTTCAGGTCATCTTTTTTTTCTCCGACTTTTGCCCAAAATTTTTCCTCCTTTTCTAAAGCCTCAACTATTCCCTGAATTAATGCCATTTTTGCATCATCGAAACTTTCAAACGCCCATCCATCAAAATATACAACAACAGTACTATCTTCTTTTCTTAACTCCTCTTCCAATATTTTAAGAATGCTTGATTTTCCGGATCCCCAGTCACCATATAAACCAACTGTAATGGGAAGATTCTTGTCATTCGTAACAACAGCTTTAAGCAAATCCGCATGTACGGTATAACCTAAAAGGTCTTTTGAAGTCTCTTTATCTGACCACATATTAATAGCATTTTAGTTAACCATGCCTTTACTTCTATTTATTGATAACATTTTTTCTGTACTGTAATAATAAATAAGACCATCATATTCCACTTCAACAACTGACATAACACTCTTTATTCTCTTTCACGCTGCAAAAATACGAATCTTTTCTTATTTGGCAAAATATTTTTTAGCAGTTAATCTTCTTGGCAATTCTCCCAACGCTGGCGGGCGGCTTCCAAACCTTTGTGCAGTTGGCGTTGCAGAAGTTCTTTGGAGGGGAGTTCGGTCATATATTGCGCTACCTTAATGCCGGATTTGTCGAGTTGCAGCAGTTCTATCTGCTCATCGCCACCTTCAGTGCAGAGCAATAGGCCGAGGGGTTGTTCCTCGCCGGCCTCCATCTCGTGGGCTTCGAGCCAACGGAGATACAACTCCATCTGGCCTTTGTACTGCGCCTTGAATTTACCGAGTTTCAAATCGATGGCAATCAGTCGGTGCAACTTACGATGATAGAAAAGCAAGTCGAGATAGAAATCCTCGCCGTCGATAATCATCCGCTTCTGCCGCTCGACGAAGGTGAATCCATTGCCCAATTCCAAGATAAACTGCTCCAAGTGCGCCACCAGGCTATCCTCCAAACTCTTTTCACTGTACATTCCCTTCAGCCCTGTAAACTCTAAGAAATAAGGGCTCTTGAAGACAAGGTCGGGGGTGAGGACGTTGTTCTCCCGCAGTTCCGACAGCTCCTGTTTGATCAGTTCGTCTGGTTTCGTCGCAATGGCGGTACGCTCGTAGAGCATGCCGTCAATCTCTTTGCGCAATTGGCGAATTGACCATCTTTCAGAAGCAGCCAACGTCAGGTAGAATTCTCGCTGGAGGCTGTTCTTTAAGGGTAATATCTCTGTTATGTGCGACCACGTCAATTGTGTCGACACTGTCGACACAATTTTAAACTCTGGAAACTCTTGAGCAAATTGCATCATCCGCCAGATACTACGAGGTTCAAATCCTTTCTTTCCAAATTCTGACTGTAATTGTGTCGACACTGCCGACACAATTTGTTTGCCGTATTCGGCACGCTCGTTCCCAAGCACTTCTCTATTGATGCGTTCGCCGATATGCCAATACATCAGGGTGAGTTCGGCATTGACATTAACGGCCACACGATTGCGCGCTTGATTGATTATCTGCCGCAAGTCGTCAACCAACGGCATAATATTGCTGTTCTCTTGTATGGTTATGCTGTCTGACATCAGGTAAGTGTTAGCAGATTTTTATTTGCAAAAATACAAATTTTTTCTTGTTTGGCAAAATAAACTTTAGTGGTTAGACCTCAGGAAGATTATCCCAGCACTGGCGGGCGGCTTCAAGTTCTTTGTGCAGCTGGCGTTGCAGAAGTTCTTTGGAGTTCATCTTTGCTAGGGTTACAACTATCACAGGCAGGGGGTCATATACAGCGGCAAGTGCAAATTACAACTTTTCAAGATTATCACAAAATATATTTTACATCTTTTCAAGATTATCAGAACGGCAAATTTACATCTTTTCAAGATTATTGTGAGATTTCTCCTTTAAAATTACAAAATGATTACAAAGAAACGAATCTTTTCTTGTTTGCCAAAATAATCTTTAGGGTTAGTCCTCCGGAAGTTTTTCCCAGCACTGGCGGGCGGCTTCCAGGCCTTTGTGTAGCTGGCATTTCAGAATTTCTTTTGAGGGGTGTTCGGGCATATATTGCACCACTTTGTTTGCCATCTGCCATTTTTATTTTTTTTGAGTACCACTTGTTTGTAATTTGGTGGTTGGCATCCGCCAATTTGATGGTGATTTAGAATCTAGTGGCATCGGCTGAATGGATTTGATGTATTTTACTAAAGTTTGACATGTAAAATAGTCATACCTTCTGAGTCTATAAATCTCCCTGAAATGGCAAATACAGAAATAGCTGTAGGCAACGCCTACAGAAAACGGAGGAGGACAATAACGCTTTGCTGTAGTGCGCAACAACAGACCTTACGAAGAAAATTTCAAAAATAATTATGTCAAATCATAAGAATAAGGGCAAAACCACTTACCAATGCTGCGATGAACCATTCCATATCGGGTTGTTTTGCCCTTACAGGGCGCGACTCACGGCTCATTGAATCACCTAGGGCGATGCCCTAGGCTAGATGTGTTTTGGCCTTTCAGGCCACTAGAAGACTCAAATATAGCCATTTTTTGTCTTGACAAGGTCGTCATGGTGCTAAAAAAAAGACATGTCAAACTTTAGTATTTTACAATTTCAACACCAAGCAACGGGTACACGACATATAATTGTCTGAATTTCTTTATTTCACGTTGCAAAGATACGAATTATCCGAATCGCCAAAATCTTATTCAGAAATGGCAGTTCTCAATCGATAGGTACGGTTGCCGCCATGAGACTCTAAGTAGCCCTACTCAGAGGTGACGCTTGGCGGGGGGGGCGAAATTATACCTCATGGATTAGGTTGGCTGGGATTCGTATTCTATAATAATGTGCATGTTTTTAACACGAATTACCATTAATTATCCATTAATTATCATTAATGTTCAATTAGATGGTAATTATATGTTAAATATAATTGAACAATTACTGATCAACTAATCGCCCCTTCGTGTAGCAGTTCGATGGGGAATATCAAATACCAGTTTTTACCCTAGACGATGTTGCCACCATCGAGTGTGAACGTGCGGAACTTTTGGGGCAAGGTATTTGTTGTGCTGCAGATGGAGTTGCCGATGGATGTAGTCGACTATATCAACAGGGAACATCTAAAAATACGAAAAATACAAAAAATTAAAGAGAGTAAATGTTGATTATTAACTTGTTCGCAAGCCATCGGGTTCTCTAATTCTTGTTTAATAGAACTCACTAACAGTATTGTCTGTACCGTCGCTGAAAAACAGCCGTACCCTAAACCCACCAAGTTCAACCTTATAATCTGTCGCTCATAGTTTTGTTTTGATGCCCGGGCCACGTCATTTCAGATGAGAAGTTGGTGCTTGCCCTCAGGGTGCGTTTCATGTGAGAGAAGCCATTGCTTGCGGTCGAGGCCGTAGGCGTAGCCTGTCAGATGCCCGTTGGAGCCAATGACCCTGTGGCAGGGAATCATCAGAGCGATAGGGTTGCGCCCTACGGCACTACCCACAGCTTGTGCCGAGCGGCAGTGGAGCCGCTTGGCAATGGCTCCGTATGACACGGTATGTCCGTAAGGGATGGTGAGCAACTCGCGCCAGACGGACAACTGAAAGGGCGTGCCAGAAAGGGCAAGTTGGGGGATGAAGTCAGGCTGGTGGTGGTTGAAATAAAGGTCGAGCCAGCGACAGGTGTCAGCAAAGAGCGGGTCGCCTTGTGCGGGGAAAGCCGTGTAGGGTTCCTCAAAACGCAGTCCTGTTAACGCCGTGCCGTTGCTTGTCAGCACGATGTTACCCAGCGGGGATTGGTACACGTTCGTCAGTTGGGGAGTGGTACTGGTTGCCGTCAGAGCCTTTGACTTCATGCCTAGCGGTGTTTTTTCGGTCAGCAATAAGGGTGGATAAACAGGTGTGCCAATGGATAAGATAAAATGCGTATGTGCTATGGCTGTCTCCTAAATCATGGACTTGCTATCGGTAATATCGAAGCAGATGTTGACCCTGTGACTCTCCTGTTCTCTGGGGTAATGCTCTACCGTCATGATGGGTAGGGCGATTGAGAAGGTTCGGCCTCCGGAAATGGAGAAGGTTTGCTGCTCATCTGGACCGTAGAAGCAGTTGTCGCGGATGGAATAGAGGGTATAGGTGTCGGTGCCGTTGATGCGGACTTCCACCAGGTCGTCGCTGCCAACGGTCTGGACGTGCAGGATGTTGGGGCTTCCGCCGACGTAGGATAGTCCTTTTCGTTGCAGGGTGATGCTTTTGCCCATGGGGACGGAATCTTCGAGGACAAGGAAAGTGTTCTTTACTGGTTTGCCATTGGCATCCAGCAGGTCTGCGGAAGCTTGCTGAACGACCTTCACGGTGCCGTAATTGGATGTGGCGGTCACTTGTATGGTGCTGTCGTGGTCGGCCGTGAAGATCGCCGT
>Ga0310691_10007077_pt1 | contig 11789 bp, 9 predicted proteins | sample 176DNAGHGlowgp2_FD_203887 | JGI IMG/M metagenome (GOLD analysis project Ga0310691, IMG submission 203887) | Sheep rumen microbial communities from Palmerston North, Manawatu-Wanganui, New Zealand - 1766 DNA GHGlow gp2 (v2) (version 2) | ecosystem: Host-associated > Mammals > Digestive system >... | reverse complement strand
GAGGGAGCGGCGAACGACCAGGTGGCTCTTGCCTGCGGACTGAAGGTTGGTTCTTCCAGGGAGGATGCCGTGAACACCTTTGGGTTAACCGGAACAGACGCCGAGCTGGAATACGGCGGAACGGCTGCGGATGGAGATTTCTATGTGAGCTTTGTCTGGGATGGAACAATCTCCAATATCAGCGTCACCGATATGAGCATCCGGCCGTAATATATCTGATCGTCGCATCAGCTCGTAGATCAGATATCCGGCTGTAAAACAGAAGGCCGTAATATATCAGATTGCAATCATCAAGCTGCGATCGATCAGACTGTACTAAATCAGACTGTGATTCATCGGGCTGAAAACCGGCAGGAATGAAAAGCAGGCGGAGCGAGCTGCTCCGCCTGTTATTTTTATGTAAGTTTTGTTTTGAGATGATAATCTATTGCCTTAACCTACACTCCATTGTTTGGCTTAAACGCCATGAGTTCCCGATGAAGGATCACGCAGCCGGAAGCGGCCTTACATGGAAGTATAGCCGCCGTCTACGGGAAGGATCACGCCGGTAACGTAGCTGGAAGCGGGAGCTGCCAGGAAAAGAGCGGCGGTATCCAGCTCTCCCTCATTGCCGTAGCGGGACAGCGGGATCATGGTCTTCGCATTTGCCTGGAAGAAATCGCTGTCCAGCGTCTCCTTTGTCAGCGGAGAGTAAAAGTAGCCTGGGCAGATCGCATTCACATTGATGTTGTATTTGCCCCACTCAGCCGCAAGGCCTCTGGTCATGTTGACCACGCCGCCCTTTGCCGCATGATAGGGTGAGCAGGGGGCAACCTTGTTGCCAACCATGCCGTACATGGAAGCAATGTTGATGATCCGGCCGTATTTTGCGGGGATCATTGCCTTCTTTACCACAGCGCGGGCAACGCGGAAGGAGCCGAAGAGGTCGATGTTCAGCTCGTTGTAGAACTGGTCGTCGGTAATATCCTCAGCCGGGGCAACTGCGCCGGTACCTGCGTTGTTGATCAGGATATCGATGCGTCCGAACTCGGCAAGGATATCATCCACAGCCTTGTTAACGCTCTCGGTATCGGTGATATCGCAGCGGATGCCGATCGCCTTTACACCGAAAGCATCGGTGATCTCTTTTGCCACCTCATCGATCAGGTTCTGCCTTCTTGCGATGCAGACAATGTTTGCGCCCTGGCTGGCCAGAGCCTTTGCCATCTGTACACCAAGTCCGGTGGATGCGCCTGTAACGACAGCAACCTGTCCGGTAAGATCAAAATAATTTTTAGCCATAACAGCCTCCTTATTGAATTGATACGGATAGTCCGTCCACTCTATTTTCACACAATCTCATTAAATATACAAGAAAGAAAAAAGGAAAAAAACTTAACATAATGAAGTTGCTTGTATTTTTTCCTCGATTAGGGTATGATGATACACAGGGAATTTGTGCTTATGCACGTCCGAAGGAGGGTAATGATCTTGGTAGACAGAGAGAAAGTCCGCCTGATGACGCAGATCACGATCTACGAGAAAAAAGAGAACAATCGGGATCTGGTTATGAGCCGTTATTTTAAGGAGGACTACGTAAAATATAATTGCCTGAAAACGCTGGTCGTGGCTACGGTCATGTACTGGCTGATCGTAGGAATCTACATTGCTGTGCGTTTCGAGAAGCTCCTCGTCGACGTCTATACCATGGATTATTTCAAGGTGATGTCCGGACTGCTTCTGGGTTATGTCGGAGTGCTTGGCATTTTCTTTGTTTATGCCTTTACCATCTATTCCATCCGGTTTTACCGGGTGAAGCCCGGACTGGTCCGGTACAACCGGAACCTGAGAAGGCTTGTGCGCTTATATAAGCGTGAGGAAAAGGACATGATGCGGAAAAGAAACAAAGCCTATCCGGTCAAGGTGAGCTCGGCAATCGGAGACGATGACCATGAGCTTGACAAAATCCTGGCAAATGCTGAAGTGCAGGATGCCAGAAAGGAGAACGAACCGAAACAATGAAACAGCTGATCAGAATCAGGAATCAAATCAGAGATTTCCTTCGTAAATATGATGAGATCACCGCGCCGGTCCTCCGGTTTATATGGTGCTTTGCCGTTTTCACTTCTATCCGGCACATGTATGGATATTTTGAACTGGTAAATATGAAGTCCTTTACCCTGCTGCTCTCCCTGCTTACGGCGCTGATGCCCCAGGGATTCATGTTCTTTGCGGCAGGCGCAGTCATGGCTTCGGAGTGCTTCTCCATTTCTACAATGGTAGGCCTCGCCTTCCTGGTATTTTTCCTTCTGATCTACTGTGTATATGCGCGGTTTTTCTCCAGGGAAAGCGATATTGTCCTTCTGATGCCGCTGCTCATTATGCTGCATCTGAAGTTTGCGGCTCCGCTGATCATTCTGGTGACGGTCGGAGCGATAGGCGCGCTGCCTGCCCTTTTCGGCCTGTTTGTTTATCAGTTTTCCATTGCGGCAGGCGAGCTGAAAACCATGCTTGCTGTGGCTGAGGATCCGGAAAAGGTTGAGGTATTCAAGTATCTGACAGAAAATGTACTCCGCAATAAGGAGGTTTTGCTTCTCGGCATTACCTTTATGCTGGTCATTCTGATCTCCAGCGTGGTATACCGGCTGCCCTATAAGTATTTCCAGTATGTCGGGGCAGGCGTATGCGCGGTATTCAGCCCGATTATTTACGCCATCACCGGCTCGATCATGAAGGTAAAGCCGGATACCGGCGATATGTTCCTCGGCGTTCTTGTAGGCCTTCTGGTGGCTGCCGTCGTACGGATCGCAAAGGGTATACTGGATTACAAGCATACAGAGCGGGTGGAATTTGAGGATGATGATTATTTCTACTACGTAAAGGCGGTGCCGAAGATTCCCAGCGAAAAGAGACGTTACCGCTCCAAAGCAATGGATACGGAGGAAATGATCCCCGGGGAAGCTGAGGAGGCAGAATAAAGCTTCCGGTCTGAGGATTTGGGATGATGATTCTGAAATGATGATTTTGAAATGATGCTTCCGGTCTGAACCGGTGTATGAGGATTATGATGATAAGGAGGCGCCATGGACAGATTATGGACATGGCTCAAGGCGTATCTGGACTGGTTTTACATTCCGAGAATAACCTGGTCCGATGTCTTGGACATCATTTTAATTGCATACGTTCTTTATCATATCCTGCTCTGGTTTAAATCCACCAGGGCATGGACCCTGTTAAAGGGTATTCTTGTTGTACTGATCTTTGTGGTACTGGCAGCGCTCCTTCACCTGAATACGGTTCTCTGGATCGCGAGAAAACTGGTGAATGTTATTGTTCTGGCCTTTATCATCCTGTTCCAGCCGGAGCTGAGGCATGCGCTCGATGAGCTGGGCAGAAAGAAGATATTGAGGAATTTTATCAACCTGGATTCGAACAGGAATCTGGGTGCCAGACTTTCGGAAAAATCGGTGTATGAGCTGGTGAAGACTGCGACGCAGCTTTCCATGGCAAAGACCGGCGCGCTGATCGTCATTGAGCAGATGACGCCTCTGGGCGAGGTGGAGAACACGGGCATTCAGGTGGATGCCACCATTTCCCAGCAGCTTCTGGTCAATATATTTGAAAAGAACACGCCTCTTCATGACGGTGCCGTTCTGATCCGGCATAACCGGGTGGTGGCAGCAACCTGCTATCTGCCTTTAACGGAAAGAAACGACATCAATAAGGATCTCGGTACGCGGCACAGGGCCGGGCTGGGTATCAGCGAGGTGTCCGACAGCATGACGGTGATCATTTCCGAGGAGACCGGAGGGGTGACCGTAGCTTATAAGGGTACGCTTTATCGTGATCTGGATGAAGACGGTCTCAGAAAACAGCTCCAGAGGATTGCCGGACCTGAGGAAGAGCCCAGCCGGGGACCAAGAGGAAAGAAGAGCAGGAAGGGAGGCCGGAAGCATGAAAATAGCTAAGGGCAGATTTCTGCGGAATCTCTGGCTGAAACTGATCGCCATCATCCTGGCTGTGATCACCTGGCTGATCGTTGTGAATGTAGATGATTATATTGTAACGAAGACCATCCGGGGGATCCCGGTGGAACAGGTGAACGGGGAAAAGCTGGAGAGTATGGGACAGATTTATACGGTGACCAGCGGGGAAACCGTGGATGTCAGCGTAAAGGGACCCAGATCTCTGGTGGAAAGAATGACTGCGGAGGATTTTTACGCCAGCGCCGATCTTTCCCAGCTGTCCGTTACCAATACGGCGGAGATCAGTGTTTCTCTGGTAGAGAACCATGCCAATGTGACCGTTACGCGGCTGAATACGACCATGACCCTTTCTCTTGAAGAAAAGGTGGAGCGGGAGCTTCCGGTGAACGTGGTGACGATGGGAAATGTCATGGAGGGATACGCTCTCGGCTCCTGTACGGCAAAGCCGAATATCGTGACCATTGAGGGAGCGGCCTCCGTTCTGGAGAATGTGAAGGAGCTTCGTGCCGTGGTGGATGTGGATAAGGCATATTCCACCTTTAACAGCGAGGTCAGCCTCAGCTGCTTTGATATTTACGGGGAGTCCATGGAGGGAAAAAAGATCACCCTTTCCGAGAATTCCGTTCTGGTCACTGTTCCGGTTTATCCCACAAAAGAGGTGGCAGTCCGGGTGGAGATCGCTGGAAATCCGGCCGACGGATATTCCGTCAGCGGGGTCAACTTTAATCCCCAGACTGTCCGTATTGCCGGAGACGCGGCAACCCTTGCGGATATCACCGAGGTTGTGATTGACGATATTTCCATCTCCGGCATAACTGAGACGAAGGAGGAGAATATCCGTCTGGATGATTATCTGCCGAAGGGCGTGGAAACGGTGGAGGACGGCGCGCAGGTTGCGGTCAGTGTTTCCGTGGAAAAGCAGGAGACCAAGACCATCAGCCTGAACAGCAGCCAGATTGAGATCGTATCAAAAGAGAAGGACTATAATTATTCCATTACTTTTTCCGGTACGCTGAATGTGGAGATCTCCGGACTCAGCTCCGATCTGGAGGAGGTTACGGCGGAAAGCCTGCATCCGCAGGTGGATGCAGCAGGACTGTCCCCGGGGCAGTACGCGCTTCAGCTGGACTTTACCTATGATAAGGAAAAGGTATCGATCGACAAGACCTTTTCCGTGATCCTGACAGTCGAAGAAAAACCCACGGAGGAATAGGAGGGGCCTATGACAGAAGAAATACAAAAGCTTCAGGATGCCATTAATGAGTCATCTTATATTGTGTTTTTCGGCGGCGCCGGGGTCTCCACGGAAAGCGGTATTCCGGATTTCCGCAGCCAGGACGGCCTGTATCATCAGAAATATAAATACCCGCCCGAGCAGATCGTCAGTCATACCTTTCTGACCAGAAAGACAGAGGAGTTTTACGAGTTTTACAAGGATAAGATGCTGGCGCTGGATGCAAAGCCCAATGCGGCGCATGTGAAGCTCGCGGAAATGGAGGCGGCCGGAAAGCTGAAGGCAGTGGTCACCCAGAATATTGACGGCCTGCATCAGGCGGCCGGGAGCCGGGAGGTGCTGGAGCTGCATGGCTCAGTGCTCCGGAATTACTGCAGTAAATGCCATACCCGCTATGACGGGGTGGAGGAAACAAAGAAGATCAAGGCGGCAGAGGGCGTTCCGAAATGTCCGGTATGCGGCGGCCTGATCCGTCCGGATGTGGTGCTCTACGAGGAGGGACTGGATTCCTCCGTGATCAGCCGGGCCGTTTCCCACATTTCCCGGGCAGATATGCTCATCATCGGCGGAACCAGCCTGGTGGTATATCCGGCAGCCGGCTTTGTGGATTACTTTAACGGGAAGCATCTGGCTGTGATCAATATGTCGGAGACAGCCCGCTCTGTCCGCGCCGATATCGTGATACGCGACCGCATCGGCGAGGTGTTTTCTCAGATCACTGTGTCTAAATGAAAATGAATGTAGATGCCGCCTTAAAAAAAGTGCATGATCAGATGACTGCCACACAGTGATCTGAGAATTATAAATCATATTTTACGAAGGAGAACAGCAATGTACAGTTTTGACATGATTTCCGGAATCGATCCGGAGGTAGCAGCAGCCATGACCGATGAGATCAACCGCCAGAACCAGAATCTGGAGCTGATCGCATCTGAGAATATTGCCAGCAAGGCAGTAATGGCAGCGATGGGAAGCCCGCTGACCAATAAGTACGCAGAAGGCTATCCGGGCAAGCGCTACTACGGCGGATGCCAGTATGTGGATGTGGTAGAGGATCTGGCCAGAGAAAGAGCGAAGGAGCTCTTTGGCGCAGAGTATGCCAATGTGCAGCCCCATTCCGGCGCACAGGCCAATATGGCGGTATTTTTCTCCATTCTGGAGCCGGGCGACACCTTTATGGGCATGAACCTGGACCACGGCGGACATCTGACACACGGATCACCGGTAAATATGTCCGGTAAGTACTTTAACTGCGTGCCCTACGGCGTAGGCCCCGACGGACGCATCAACTATGATGAGGTTCTGCGGATCGCAAAGGAAAACCAGCCGAAGCTGATCGTGGCCGGCGCTTCTGCTTATGCCCGTCAGATCGATTTCAAGAAGTTCCGTGAGATCGCGGATGAAGTTGGCGCAGTGCTTATGGTGGATATGGCGCACATCGCAGGTCTCGTGGCTGCAGGCTATCATATGAGCCCCATTCCTTATGCGGATGTTACCACAACCACCACACATAAGACCCTTCGCGGACCCAGAGGCGGCATGATCCTCTGCAGCGAAGAGGTGAATAAGAAATATAACTTCAACAAGGCTGTATTCCCCGGTATCCAGGGCGGCCCGCTGATGCATGTCATCGCCGGCAAGGCTGTATGCTTCAAGGAAGCGCTTTCCCAGGACTACAAGGATTACATGGGCAGAGTAGTGGAGAATGCGCATACTCTTGCGGATGCCCTGACAGAAAGAGGCTTCAATATTGTTTCCGGCGGTACCGACAATCACCTGATGCTGGTTGACCTGCAGAATCTCGACCTTTCCGGTAAGGAAGTGGAGAAGTTGCTGGATGAGGTGCATATCACCGTAAACAAGAACACTGTTCCCAACGATCCGCGTTCACCCTTCGTGACCAGCGGCATCCGTGTTGGCACGCCTGCAGTGACCACAAGAGGCGCAGTAAAGGAGGATATGGCAGTGATCGCCGATGCCTTCAAGGCAGCCATCATTGATAAGGATAACGTAAAGGCTGAGGCTCTTGTAAAGAGCATCACCGACAAATATCCGCTCTATGGCGGACAGATGTTCTAAGTCTGTATAAAAGGTGCAACAGGAAGCTGCCGCCTCCGGAGGATCTTCGGGGCGGCAGTTTATAAAAATGCGGAAAAACCTGCTGCCATATGCAGAGGCACAGGCGGCGTGCTGACTGAGGATACCCGCGGAGCTTCGGCGGTATCCGCAGCGATAATGAAAGAAGGATTTATGGATAACGGCAACAACAATAACAGAAATGACGATCAGGGAAAGCGCGGAAATAATCATACGATCATTATTCTGATCATTTCCATTGTGCTGGCGCTGATCTTCTGGCAGCAGTTCAATAAGTTCAGACAGTCGGGAGAGGAAGAGGTACCCTACGACAGGTTCATCGAAATGGTGGATGCCGGAGAGGTAAAGAATGTCAAGATCTACAGCGACAAGATATACTTTACCCCCAATGAGCAGGGCGTAAAAACCGAGAACGTGACCTATTATGTGATCCGTACCGATGATTATGAGCTCGTGAACCGTCTGGCTGAGGCAAATGTGGAATTCCGGGCAATTGACGAGGGCAGCAATGCGCTGATCAAGAGCATTCTGTCCTGGGTGGTCACCATTGCGGTATTCTACATATTCTTTATGCTGATCATGCGGAGCATGACCAAAAACGGCGGCCTAATGAATGTGGGCAAGTCCGGAGCTAAGCTTTACGGCATGCAGAAAAACACAGGCGTAACCTTTAAGGATGTGGCCGGCGAGGAGGAAGCCAAGGAAAGTCTGGCCGAAATGGTTGACTTCCTGCAGAATCCCGACCGCTACCTGGCTATTGGTGCCAAGCTTCCCAAGGGCGCTCTTCTGGTTGGCCCTCCGGGAACAGGTAAGACTCTTCTGGCCAAGGCAGTGGCAGGTGAAGCGGGTGTGCCCTTCTTCTCCATGTCCGGTTCGGAGTTTGTGGAAATGTACGTCGGCGTGGGCGCCTCCCGTGTCCGGGATCTCTTTAAGCAGGCCGAACAGAAGGCTCCCTGTATTATCTTTATCGATGAGATCGACGCCATCGGCCGGAGCCGCGACACCCGCCATATGGGCGGTGACTCCGAGCGTGAACAGACGCTGAACCAGCTGCTTTCCGAAATGGACGGCTTTGATACCTCCAAGGGTATCATTGTGCTGGCGGCAACCAACCGTCCCGAGGTGCTGGATAAGGCCCTTCTCCGTCCCGGACGGTTTGACCGCCGGGTGATCGTGGAAAAGCCGGATCAGCGCGGCCGGGAGGATATCCTCCGGGTACATGCCAAGGATGTAAGGCTGGATGAAACCGTGGATCTGAAGGAACTGGCCTTTGCTACCAGCGGCTCGGTTGGTGCGGATCTGGCCAATATCATCAACGAAGCAGCGCTTCTGGCAGTTCGCCGGGGCAGAAAATATGTGTCCCAGAATGACCTTTTGGAATCGGTTGAGGTGGTATTCGCCGGTAAGGAAAAGAAGGACAGGATCCTGAGCCCCGAGGAAAAGCGGGTGGTGGCTTACCACGAAACCGGCCATGCCCTGCTGACGGTGCTGCAGAAGCACACCATGCCGGTGCAGAAGATCACTATCGTGCCAAGAACAATGGGTTCTCTCGGCTATGTATGGCAGACGCCGGAGGAAGAGAAATATCTGGAGACCAAGGCGGAGATGGAGGCTCATATCATCATCACCATGGGCGGCCGTGCCGCGGAGGCGCTGAAGTTTGAGTCGGTAACCACCGGCGCATCCAACGATATCGAGCAGGCGACCAAGGAAGCCCGGGCCATGATCACCATGTATGGTATGTCCGAACGCTTCGGTATGGTACAGCTGGAGGCAATCACCGGAGAATATCTGGACCGCAGGGCGGTGATGCAGTGCTCGGATGAGACGGCCACCAGGATTGATGAGGAAATTGCCCGGATCACCAATATGGCGTATGAAAAGGCATATAAGCTGCTGAAGCAGAATGAAGCTATTCTGGACGCCATCGCCGAATACCTGATCGAACACGAAACCATTACCGGTAAGCAGTTCATGGATATCTTCAACAGGATCACAGGCGGCGTAATACCGGAAGCGGAGATCGAACTTACCGGAACCGGCTATGTCACCGGAATGGAAGGCGGCTTCGCAAGGGGTAAGAAAAAGAAGCTGAAGGGTGAAAAATCCGAAAAGGGCGAGAAAAAAGAAGGAAAGACCGGAAAGTCCGGCAAAAAGAAGGATAAATACCGTGTGTATGAGGCACCGGAGCCTTTCCGGCCGGCGGCTCAGGAAAGAGAGTCTGAGAATGCGCCGGAAAGACAGCCCGAAAGAAAGCCATTCCCTGTGCATGCGGAGAGACCGGTGGATCATCAGGTGAGCTTCCCGGAGCGACCCGCTGAGAGTAGGGCAGGTGCCCCGGAGAAAGCAAATACACCGCAGTATACGCCAAGACAGGATGCTTCGGGCAGCACAGGTGGCAGAAGCGTGTCAGATAATGCTGCAGAAAGCTGGTCTCAGGCTAAGCAGGAGAATAGAGCGGAGAATGATCCGGATAATAAGGCACCCTGGGAATCTCATGGCGGTGCTTTCCCGGAGGAACGGGAAGGGAAGCGACCGCCCATGCCCTGGGAGATCGCGGCCTCTTCTTCAGATGATGCATCCGGAGAAGATATAGTCGGAAATGCAAAGGGTTTCTGGCCGGCAGAGAAGCAGGATGCAGTTGAACCGGAAACGGAAGGAAAGGAATCTGAAGAAGCAGTGACAGAAACGGAAAAGGGTTTACCGGCCGACTCCGGATATCGGCAGGATTCTTCAGACAATAAAACGGGAGCTCCGGAAAGTATGACGGAGGAAAGTCCGGAATCTCCGGATGAATAATCGTAACTGATCGTTTCAGTTTGGATAACAAGTATGAGCATTTAAAAAGCTACCGGGAGGAATTTAAAAAGTAAGTCTTGGATGAAGCAGCAGAAGAAGATGAGGGACGGTTTCCCATGGGAAACCGTCCTTTTTCTTTACAAATCTAATCTATTTTAGTATAATACATAGATTAGTAAAGCAGTTTTCCTTGTGCAGGAGGAACAGAAAACTGTTAGCGCCAGGCCCGTAACAGGGTGACGAGGTTGACAGTGGTCGAAAGACTCGGCGGATGCTGTCACGGTCAGAAAAACTGAAGTAAATGCCGGTACGAAAGATGTACCCCAAGGCAGTCTTACTTTGCAGCGAACGGGTGGACCGTCAGGAGTGGAGAAAAAAGCAGAATCAAAACTGTAACAGAGACCATTCCAACACCGGATGAAACAAATCGATCGCAATAAGGAGATAAAAAATGAGAGTTGTTATTCAGGAAAATTACGAGAAGATGTGCCTTTGGGCAGCAAATTATATTGCAGGAAAGATCAAGGCACATAGAGAGGACCGTCCCTTTGTTCTGGGTCTGCCCACAGGCTCCAGCCCCATTGGGGTATATAAGGAACTGGCAAGAATGAACCAGGCAGGGGAGCTCAGCTTTGCGAACGTAGTTACCTTTAACATGGATGAATATCTCGGACTGCCTCATGAGCATGATCAGTCCTACTGGTATTTCATGCATGATAATTTCTTTGATCATCTGGTAGATATGAAGCCGGAGAACATCAACATTCTGAATGGTATGACCGACGATCCGGAGGGTGAGTGTGCAAGATATGAGGAGAAGATTGCTTCCTACGGCGGGATCGACCTTTTCATGGGCGGTATCGGCGTGGACGGACACATTGCTTTCAATGAGCCCTACACAAGTCTGGCTTCCCGCACAGGTGTCAGAAATCTGACCACAGATACACGTATCGTCAACAGCCGTTTCTTCGGCAACGATCCGGAGAAGGTTCCCTCACAGGCCCTTTCCGTTGGCGTTGGTACAGTAACCGATTCCAAGGAGGTTCTGATCCTTATCAACGGCCATAACAAGGCAAGAGCTCTTGCCGCAACAGTTGAGGGCAGCGTAAGCCATAAGTGGACCTGCAGCGCTCTGCAGATGCATAACGGCGCGATCATCGCCTGCGATGAATCTGCCTGCGGCGAACTGACTGTTGATACCTATAAGTATTTCCTGGACATTGAAAAGAAAGAGAGGCTGTAATCTATGTATACGATCCAAGACCTTTACGACCTCGATCATACACTGGCGGCGGATTACCTGAAGCAGTTTACCTATCCCTGGGAGGCACTGAAGGGAATCAAAGACATGATCCTTCAGCTTGGCCCTACGCTGGGCGAGGATTATGAAGAGGTTTCCGAAAACGTCTGGGTGCATAAGACGGCAAAGGTATTCCCATCTGCTTATCTTGGTGCTCCCTGCATCATCGGCCCCAATACAGAGGTTCGTCACGGAGCATTTGTCCGCGGCAGCGCGCTGGTGGGTGCTGACTGTGTAGTCGGAAATTCCGTTGAGCTGAAGAACGTGATCCTTTTTGATCATGTGCAGACTCCCCATTACAATTACGTGGGTGACAGTATCTTAGGATATTTCTCCCATATGGGAGCCGGCTCCATTACTTCCAACGTAAAGAGTGATAAGAAGCTTGTTGTTG
>Ga0310691_10007075_pt1 | contig 11797 bp, 11 predicted proteins | sample 176DNAGHGlowgp2_FD_203887 | JGI IMG/M metagenome (GOLD analysis project Ga0310691, IMG submission 203887) | Sheep rumen microbial communities from Palmerston North, Manawatu-Wanganui, New Zealand - 1766 DNA GHGlow gp2 (v2) (version 2) | ecosystem: Host-associated > Mammals > Digestive system >... | reverse complement strand
TGGTAGCTGCCGATTCCGTACGTCAGTCCCTCGGGAAACTCCTGTTGCAGGAATATGCCATAGCAGCTGAACCGGTTCATCGTATGACGTATCTCACCCACCTCGTCGTAACGTATCACCGAGACGTGGGGGTGCAGGACGGGCGCACCAATATCCTGTGCGTAGTCATTTGCTTCGTTGATATACAAGTCTATTGTCATCGCAGTTTCGCCGCCTTATGGTTGTAAAGATACGTAACTATTCAGGCCACCGTATTGACATCATGTTCTGAATATTTCTTATCGGGGGACAAAATTACACATTTTCCATCAGAAAAAAGCAGTAAGCACCAACTTTTTTATGTGGTGAGCATCAACTTTTCTGGCAGGAAAGAACCGTCGGTCAACTGTTCTTTTTGTAACTTAGAACCGCCCAGGTGGCCATGAAAAGTGAGATGGAGAGGAGTGCGCCCACCTGATGAGCCACCTCGCCGAAGCTGCCGCCACGGATGAAAACGGTGCGGATGGCGTCGATGAAGTAGTGCATGGGGTTGATGTAGGTGGTCAGGTAGGCCCAGTGTGGCATGGAGCGGGTAGGGGTGAAGAGACCGCTGAGCAGCATGATGCAGACAATGAAGAACCACATGACGAACATGGCCTGCTGCATGGCGTCGCTGTAGTTGGAGATGATGAGGCCGAAGCTGGAGAAAAACAGTGCCAGCAGCATGGCGAGCACATAGACGAGCCAGAGCGGTCCGGCAGAGGTGATGCCATAGACGAGCCATGCCAACAGGAGGCAGACGGTGACGACGAAGAGGGCAATGAGCCAGTAGGGTATGAGCTTGGAGAGAATGAAGGCCCACTTCGACACGGGAGTGACGTTGATTTGCTCGATGGTGCCTGTTTCTTTCTCGCCGACGATGTTGAGCGTGGGCAGGAAGCCCGTCATCAGCATCATCACAATGGCCAGCAGGGCAGGAATCATGTAGAGCTTGTAGTTCTGGTGAGGGTTGTATAATGTTAATGAAGAATGAAGAGTGAAGAATGAAGAATTTCCTGCCGGGTTCCCAACCGATTCTTCATTCTTCATTCTTAATTCTTCATTCCCAACCGATTCTTCATTCTTCATTCTTAATTCTTCATTCCCAAATGATTCTTTATTCTTCATTCTTAATTCTTCATTTATGATCTGCGAGAGGTAGGCACTGCCCATAGAGCCCTTGGTGCCGTTGACGGCATTGGCGGCAATGAGATATTGGCCGTTGCGAATCTCCAGAATGATGTCGGCCTGGCCTTTTTCGATGTCCTTCATGGCCTCAGCGTAGGTGGCTTTCTGCCCGCCGAAGATGAAATAGCGGGAGGCGGCAATTTGCCTGACCAGCCGCTGCGACTCGACGGTATGGTCAATGTCAACCACATCCACAACAATATTTTTCACCTCCATATTCATGACCCACGGCATGACGCACATTATCATGATAGGGAATATGACGATGAGCCGCGGCAGAAAGGCATTGCGGCGAATCTGAAGGAATTCCTTTTGTATGAGATATTTCAGTGTCATCAGCTATTCTAATCTTACGTTAAACTTCTTCAGCGCGATGGTGAGCAGCAGCACGGTCATGCCGGCAAGTACGGTGACCTCCTTCGTCACCTCGCCAATGCCCACGCCCATAATCATCAGTTTGCGCATGGCCTCGATGTAGTAACGGGGCGGCACGATGGCGGCTATCCATTGCAGGACTTGTGGCATAGACTCTATGGGGAACATCATGCCCGAGAGCATCACTACAGGCATGAGCAACACCATGGCCGAGAGGAGCAAGGCGACGAGTTGTGTCTGGGCGATGTTGGAAATGAGTAGTCCGAGCGAGAGTGCCAGCAGGATGTAGATGATGCTCACCGCGACAATCCAGAACAGGGAGCCGACAAGTGGGACACCGAGTACGTAACGGGCCATCAGCAGAATGACGACGAGGATGATGAATGCCAGTACTAAATAGGGTACAGCCTTGGCTATAATCACCATCAGCGGACGGACGGGCGACACAAGCAGCACCTCCATCGTGCCCCGTTCCTTCTCGCGGACGATGGAGATGGAAGTCATCATGGCGCAGATGAGCATCAACAGCATGCCCATGATGGCCGGCACGAAGTTGTAGGCCGACTTCATCTGCGGGTTGTAGAGGAGTGTAGAGTGAAGAGTGTAGTGTGAAGAATTTTCACTCTTCACTCTTAATTCTTCATTTAAAAGAATGCCCTGCGCATAGGTGGCCCACTGCTGGGCCATGTTGGGGTCGGAGCCGTCGATAATCAACTGCAGGCCATTCTTCTTGCTTGCAAAATTGCTGGCGAACACCACGGCCATGTCTGCCTGTTGGCTGCGGATGAGCTGCTCCGCCTCGCGTGGTGTGCCGACGGTGGCGGTGATGGTGAAGTACTCTGATTGCGAGAGCCGCTCCACGGCCTGCTGCGTCAGGTGGTCTATCTGTGACGTAACCACCACCGTCCGCACATTCTTTACGTCGGTAGTGATGGCAAAGCCGAAGAGCAACATCATCACCACCGGCATGCCGAAAAGGATGAGCATCGTGCGCTTGTCGCGCAGGATGTGTTTGGCTTCTTTGATGACAAAACTGACAAACTGTTTCATAATTGTTCCAATTCAAGCGTTCAGATTCTTCATTCTTCACTCTTCACTTTTCACTCCTTTTAGCCTGCCGCGCCAGATAGGTAAATACGTGGTCCATGTCGGGCTGGTGGAATCGTGCCTTCAGTTCGTCGGGGGTTCCGAGTGCGCTAATCTTGCCGTCAACCATGATGGAGATGCGGTCGCAGTATTCGGCCTCGTCCATGTAGTGGGTAGTGACGAACACGGTAATGCCGCGACGGGCCGCGTCGTAGATGAGTTCCCAGAACTGGCGGCGCGTGGCAGGATCGACACCGCCCGTCGGCTCGTCGAGGAACACCACGCCCGGCTCATGGAATATGCTGACGGAGAACGCCAGCTTCTGTTTCCACCCTAACGGCAGACTCTTGACCAGCGTGTCCTTGTGCTCCGTGAATTGTAGCCTGCGTAGCAATTCTTCACTCTTCACCCTTATCTCTTCACTTTTCATGCCGTAGATGCCGGCGAAGAGGCGGATGTTCTCGCTGACGGTCAGGTCTTCATAGAGTGAGAACCGCTGCGACATATAACCGATGTGTTTCTTAATCTGTTCGTGTTGGGTGCGTATGTTGAATCCACATACGGTTCCCGTGCCGCTGGTGGGCTGATTTAGTCCTGTCAGCATGTGCATGGCGGTGGTCTTGCCTGCACCGTTGGCTCCGAGGAAGCCGAAAATCTCGCCTCGCTTGACGCTGAACGAGATGTCATCTACAGCATGAAACGTGCCGAAGGCCTTTACCAGGTGCTCCACCTCAATCACATTCTCCTGTTCCGTATGCTGCAACTCTGTCTCAGCCTTCTCAATACCTGGCGGATTGAAGATATCCCTGAACTCGTCTAATATGGCATCGGGTGTACCGATGCCCCTTAACTGTCCGCGGTCGAGAAATGCCACACGTTCGCAACAGCGCACTTCATCGAGGTAGGGCGTAGAGGCCACGATGGTGATGCTCCGTTCCTTCAGCGTCAGGAGCATCTCCCAGAACTCCTTGCGGCTCACAGGGTCAACACCCGTGGTGGGCTCATCGAGGAAGAGTACGCTGGGCGAGTGGACAAGCGCACAACAGAGTGCCAGCTTCTGCTTCATGCCACCCGACAATGCTCCGGCTTTACGGTCTTTGAACCGCTCTATCTGCGAGTAGATGGCACGTATGCTGTCATAGCCCGCTTCGACAGTCGTGCCGAACAGCGTGGCAAAGAACTCCAGGTTCTCCTGCACCGTCAGGTCTTGATAGAGCGAAAACTTGCCCGGCATGTAGCCCACACGGCAGCGTACCTCGCGTATCTGGCGGACGACATCGAAACCATCTACCGTTGCGTTGGAGGGGATTTGTAATCCCCGGTCAGGCAGCAGCAGCGAACAGAGAATGCGGAACATCGTGGTCTTGCCAGCCCCATCAGGGCCGATGAGCCCGAACACCTCACCCTTTGAGACTGAGAACGACACATCGTCGAGGGCCTTCACCTGTCCGTAGGACTTTGAAACGTGATTTACTTCTATTGCATTCATTGCAGCAGTAAATTTTTCACTTTTTACTTTTTTACTCTTCACATTTCACTTAAAACAAACCTCCCCGTACATACCTATTTTTATATAGCCGTCGTTCCTGACGGCTATCTTTACGGCATACACCAAGTCGGCCCGCTCATCGTCGGTCAGGATGGTCTTGGGCGTAAACTCCGAACGGGATGAAATCCACGCTACGGTGCCCACGTACTCCTTCTTCTGCTGGTCACCATAGTCGGCGAACACCTTCACCTGCTGTCCCAACTTGACGTTTTGCAACTGGGCAGAGGTGACGTAGGCTCGCAGATACATAGCCTGTGTGTCAGCTATCTTGAATAGCGGCTTGCCAGTGGCTACAAACTCGCCACGCTCCACATATTTCTCTAATACAGTTCCTTGGGTCGGTGCTGTGATGTGGCATTTGCGAAGCATGTCACGCAGACTGGCCACCTGCACCTCGGCGGCAGCAGTCTGCTTGTCCAGTACTCGGGCACTCGTCGAGAGTGACGAAATCTGGGCATCCAGTTGCTTTTGCAGTACCTTCACCTGGCTCGTCGCATCGTCGAGCATCTTGCTCGGTGCTGCCCCGTCGGCCACCAGCTCCTTGTAGCGCTGCTGCTCCTGGCGAGCCTTTGCCAGTTGTTGACGAATGGCGGCAATCTGCCGTTCCGTGTCAGGCTTCTGACTCTGGTACACCGCCTTCGTCGCTTCCGTCTGCTGTATCTTCAGCCACGTCTGGGTGGTGTCTATCAGACCCACCTCGGCACCCTGTGCCACTTCATCGCCCTCGTTGATGCCGAATGTCAGCAAGGTGCCGCTTTGTTCTGCAAACACGGTCGTCTCCGTAGCCTCAAACGTGCCGGTGGCATCTTGCGCTTTCTCATTTCCACCGCAGGCGACCATCATCAGGGCCGTGCCTGCCAGAGTCAATATCTTTCTCATATTCATTCCAGTATTAATTGTTCGTGGTAAATTTATTGTCGTAGATTTCCTTCAGCATCTCTATCTCGTGCATCGACTGTTGCAGCCGGGCCGCATTCTCCTGGTTGATTTCGCGCACCAGGTCGTTCACGTCGATGATGCCGTGTGCGAGTTTCGACTCGGCAGCTTTCCTCACTGCTGAGCGCAGCGCAATAATCTCTTCGTCGTCAGCCATCAGCTTCCTGTAACGGGCAATCTCCTCCTGCTGCTGAATTTGCTCTAAGCGGTTGTTGAAGAGGAACACCTCACGGTTCGTCTCCGTCACTTCGCGTTCCAGCCGTAGCTTCGTCTTGTCGTTCTTGCGGGTATAGAGAGCACCGATGCTCCAAGTGAGCCGGGCACCTATCATGCCGTTCAGACTCCACTTGTGGCGCATCATGTCCTCAAACATGTTCAGGCCGGGATAGCCGTAATAGCCCTGCGCAAACACGCTGAGCCGGGGCATCAGTGCTGAGTTCAGTCCCTTCTCCTTAGCATCGGCTAATCGGAGCTGGGCATCAAAGAGTCGCAACTCGGGACGATTAAATGAAGAATGAAGAGTGAAGGATTTTTTAGTGTAGAGTTTACATTCTACACTATTTTCACTCTTCACTCTTAACTCTTCACTCCTCTGTATTTCTTTCACCTCCATGCCGCAGAATGCTGAGAGCATAGCCGTCAGCATTCGCTTCTGCGACTCCAGACTGGTGGCCTGCTGTACGACGTTTAGCCGCTCAGCCTTCACGCTCTGCCAGTCGCTCGCGGCCGCAGTACCACCCTTCACCATTGCTTCTAATTTCCGCTCGTTGCCGGCCAACAGCTCCTGCAGGTCACGGTTCAGCAGAATCTGCTCGTCCAACATGAGCAGCGAGAAATACAACTCGTTCACACGCTTCCGTACAGCGTAGAGACTCACCTCCACCTGTGCCGACTGCACATTACCCTGCTCGCGGGCAATAGCCTTCTGACTGCTGATGGCACCACCGTCATAGACGGTCTGCTGCACGTCGATGCCCACACGATACTGATTCCGCTTCAGCCCTTTCATGTCAATGCCCATCTGCTGATAGACGGTCTTCATTTGGTCGGGCCACGACGTCACGTCACTCTGCCAGGTCGTCTGAGCCGAGACCGACACCTGCGGCAGCCAACCTTTCTGGAAGTTGGCCATCGTCAGATCAGTAGTCTTTTCTATAAGACCATACTGTCGGATTAGCGGAAAGTTGCGCTCTGCTGCCTGCTGACATTCCTCCAGCGTCTGTCCGTGCAACGTTATGCAGAGTGCTGACAAGGCTACGGTAAGTATTCTCTTCTTCATAATCATTTTGTTTTTTTCTGGTGCAAATATACAGTTTTTCTTGGACGAAGCTATTACCCATTTGTATGAAAAAAGTACGAATTTGTACGATTTCCACCCTTTCCGTTCGTTATTCTCCCAAAAACGTATTAATTTTGCAATCGAATCGTACAATTCCGCAATTAAACAGCACCTGTGCATACTTGCATGCAGATGGCCGAACGTGAGCGGAATCGCTAATATGGAAAAAATGCAATGATGACCGACAGCAAAAACATCAATTACTTCACCATCGACTCCATCAACCTGCAGAACCTTGCCGGAGCCGAGAGTCACGTATTCAACAACGATGACCTCAGCATCATCCTGAACGGGCGACCGTCAGACAAGACGTTCTTCCGTGAGGGCGAAGTTTATCAGTTGCCGGAACCGCGCCTGCTGTTGTTCATCAACGGCGAGGCTGACGTGCTTCTGGACTTGGAACAGTATCATCTCGAGCGGGGTACCGTGATACTCACCACGCCCGATGTGATACTGGAGTTTGACCATATCGGCCAGAACGTAGAAGTGTGTGGCATTGCCATGAAAGAAGCCGTGCAGGTGGTTGAGCGTAACGTCACCAACGCTTCTGAAAAGGATTGCGAACTGCTGCTGCGTATGATGTATTTGCTTTGGGATGTGGCCACACAGTCTCCCTACCGCCGTGAAACCGTGCTGCAGCTGCTCAGGGCGATGGTGGCCGATGTGCAGTATATCAAGCAGGCCTCTGACAGCATGGTGGACAAAACTGCCACTTCACGCTACCAGGAGCTGTTTCAGCAGTTCAAGACGCTGGTGAGTCGCCATTGCGAACGTGAGCGCAAGATTCCCTTCTATGCCGACCAGCTACACATCACTCCCCACCACCTCTCGGCGGTCATCAGCCGAGCCAGCGGCCACAGTGCGATGTATTGGATTAACCGTGCCGTCGTGTTGCGTGCCAAGGTGTTGTTGCACACCAGCGGCCTGCTGACCTACGAGATAGCCGAACGCCTTCATTTTGCCAACCCTCCAGCCTTCAACAACTTCTTCAAGCGTGAGACGGGCTTGACGCCCAAGGAATATCGGGGAAAATGAGGTATTGCTCTCTTTCTCTAATTAACAAGTCTTTTAAATACGGTTGTTTTATTGTTCCTTTGCCGTCTGCAACGGCAAAAAACTTTGACCTGAAGATGTAAAGCGTATGCGAATTCTCTGCCTCGTAAAAAAAATCAAACGCGTTTGTTTTGTCCTTCTCTCGACTATTCGTAACTTTGCGACAAAAGTCGCGAAATTACTCCGTCTCGGTAAAAAAAGGAACAAGTTTCTTTGTTGTGCTCTCGGCTTTTCGTAACTTTGCAGCTGGAATGAGACGGATTCTGTTAATGACAAGGATTTTGGCGGCTTTTTGCGCCGTGTTTCTGGCGGTTTTAACAGGCTGGCAGCACCATGTAGAGACCATCGCGCTGCTGCTGTAGCAGCGTCATCAGCAAGCGGGGGGCGTATCGTCGCGGCGTGCCCCCGCCTTGCTGCTGTTCGTAGAAATGTAACCATATCGTAATCGTACCATTAGTGCCATTACCACTTATTATATGTAATTTTGCACCCATGAATTTAATGGTATTGCCCCTCTGGGCTTGGATTGTTTTCTATGTGTTAGTATTGCTCATGCTGGTGGCCGACCTGAAGATGTTCGGCAAGAAAGGACAGCATGAAGTGAAAGTTGGCGAGGCTCTCAAGATGACCGCCGTGTGGATAGGCGTCTCGCTGTTGTTCTGCGCAGGCATCTACTTCTTCTATCCCGGCGACTCACACGAGATGGCGCTGGAGTTTCTGGCTGGCTACCTGATAGAGAAGTCGCTGTCGATGGACAACCTGTTTGTGTTTCTCATGCTGTTCTCCTTCTTCGGCATCGAGCGTAAGTATCAGCACGAGGTGCTCTTCTGGGGCATCTTCGGTGCATTGGTGTTGCGCAGCATCTTCATCTTTGCCGGTGCAGCCATGGTGGAGCGTTTCGAGTGGGTGTTAGGACTCTTTGGATTGTTCCTGCTCTATACCGGCGGCAAGATGTTTGCCCACGATGACAATGAGCAGACAGACCCCTCGCAGAACATCATCGTGCGCTGGTTCCGCAAGCTCTATCCCGTGACCGACCGCATGCACGGCGACCGCTTCTTCATCATGGAGAGCGGCCGACGCATGGCCACGCCGCTGTTTGTGGCCCTGCTGGTCATCGAGACTACCGACGTGGCCTTTGCCGTTGACAGTATTCCCGCCGTGTTCAGCGTCAGCCGCGACCCGTTCATTGTGCTCACCTCCAACATCTTTGCCATTCTCGGCCTCCGCGCCCTCTATTTTGCGCTGGCCGCCGTGGCCAAATACTTCAAGTATCTGAAGTACGGGCTTGGCATCATCCTGATTTTTGTCGGCATCAAGATGCTGCTGGCCATGAATGAGTATATCAACAGCCTTGGTGCGCTCGCAGGTCAGAACCTGGACATTCCTCACATCGAAGTGCCGACCCCCGTCAGCCTGGCAGTCATCTTCGGAGTCCTTGCGTTGTCCATGTTGCTCTCATTCATTGTGACTAAACATGAACAAGCATGAACACCGTCACCATGCCCATGAAGATGATTTCCATGTAAATTCTTCTTTGGTTTGTAAAAGTTTCCGTACCTTTGCGGCGAATCACAAATTGTATGTGGTTCTCGGATAAACCGGATTGTCAAAAAAAATTTTTACGCAACATGAAGCATTTTATGAAGACATCAGCACTCGTGCTGACAGGCGTGCTGCTCATCGTCGCCTGTGGAAACAAGGAGCAGAAGAGTGACGCAAACGTGAACGAGAACAACACGGAGGAAAAGATGGAGGTGAAGGCCGTCGAAGGTCGCAAGAACTTCAGCGACAAGGCAGTAATTACGCCGCTGCCCGCCATCATGATTGCCACGTGGGACGAGAACAAGAATCCCGACGTGATGATGGCAGCATGGGGTGGCCAGTGCGGCCCGAAGCACATCACCTTCGAACTCTCCAAGCACAAGACTACCGACAACATCCGCCTGAAGAAAGCCTTTACCATCAGCTTCGCCACGAAGGACGACATTGTGCAGAGCGACTACTTCGGCATCGTGTCCGCCAACGACGTGCCCGACAAGGTGGCCAAGGCAGGCTTCACCATCACCCCGAGTCCCAACGTGGATGCACCCATCGTCAACGAGTACAAGCTGACCTTGGAGTGTAAGGTGGTGACGTTCGACGAGGACGGGAACGGCGGTGCCCGCGTGGTGGGCGAGATTGTCAACATGAGTGCCGACGAGAGCATTCTCGACGAGCAGGGCAACATTGACCTTGCGAAGCTGCAGCCCGTCATCTTCGACTCTGCCAAGAACGAATACCGTGTGGTGGGCGAGAAGGTAGGCACCGCCTGGGGTTCCGGCAAAGCCATTCAGGAGCGTGAGGTGAAGTAGTGTGGTTTCCCGTTTCTCACTTATATATAACACGCCAAGGCTATGACAGAATATGAAAAGATGTGCAGCGAGGAGTTCTATGACTTTACGAGCGAGGAATGTCTGGCGAGTTATTACAGGGCCAAGCATATTTGTGCAAGACTGCAGACCATGACAGTGGAAGATGAGGACTACAGGGCGACGATAGAAGAGCTGATTCCCGGCATTCCCGAATCGGCTACGGTGGCACCACCCTTTCATTGCGATCACGGACATGGCATCAGGTTGGGTGAGAATGTGTTTATCAACTACAACGGCACCATGCTCGACGGCGGCTTGATAACCATCGGGCGCAACACCCAGGTTGGTCCGAACTGCCAGTTCCTGACTCCGAACCACCCCATCGACTATGTTGAGCGCCGCAAACCTACAGAGCGTTGCTCTCCGATTAGCATTGGCGAGGACTGCTGGCTGGGCGGTGGTGTGACGGTGTGCCCGGGGGTAACCATCGGCGACCGTTGCATCGTCGGTGCGGGCAGCGTGGTGACCAAGGACATCCCTTCTGATTCGATGGCCGTAGGCAATCCCTGCCGGGTCATCCGCAAGCTGTGACGAGAAAAAAGAAAAAGAAGAGCGGATGCCGTTTGTGTGATGGCATCCGCTCTTCTTTTTTAGTCATTGCCGTGACGGCGGCGTTTCCTTTACATCATGGCAGCGAGGAAGTTCTCGTAGCCCAGCTTCTCGATGTAGTTCAGGTACTGAGCCTCCCAGGCCATGTGGTTCTTCTCGTCCTCAATCCACTTGTAGATGAGCTTCTGGGTGATGTAGTCGTCGCTGAAGGCGGCAGCCAGCTCGCTCAGTGTCTTGATGGCCTCGGGTTCGTAGTCGCCTTCAATCTGCTGCTTCGGGTCGTCGCAGAAGGGGAACTCGATGGTCTTCATGGCCTCCTGCAGGTCGGCGGGCTTGCAACCCATTTCCACCAGGCGCTGTAGCACCTCTTCGGCCTCTTCCCATTCTTCCTCAGCCTCTTCCTTCCACTTAATAGTTTTTCTTCACTTATTGGAGAGTGCCTCTATCAGGTGGTCGAGCGTGGGTGTGATGGCAGCAAACTCCTCGTCTGTCATTCCCTTTTCGTGCAGTACATCAGCCATGCAGTCGGGTATGCTGCTTGCCTGCTGCTGCAAGGCCCGTCCGTGTTCGGTCAGCACGATGATGGTCTGCCGGGCATCGTCCTTGCTCTTCTTGCGCGTCACCATTTTCATGGCCTCCATGCGCTTGATGAGTGGTGTGAGCGTGTTGCTCTCCAGATAGAGCCGCCGCGAAATGGCATTCAGGGGCTGCGCATCCTGCTCCCAGAGCACCATCAGCACCAGATACTGTGTGTAGGTGATGCCTAACTGTGCAAACCAGGGCTGATACACCTGTATCAGCAGTCGTGCCGCCGTGTAAAGACGGAAGCAGCCTTGGCGGTTCAGTCTCAGATTGTCATTAATCATACACACATGTTTATTTTAGTCGTTCACGATGCAAATATACGCATTATTTCTGATAGAAAGTATATTTTTGTCTTTTTTTTAATATCTTTTAATAGAAAATCGTTTGCGATTAAACTGCCTCCTGCTTTCCTCGCCTTCTACGTCAGGCAGTGGCACCAAGAGGTATTCTTTTTCACTTTTGAATAAACGGGCGCGAGGTCAAAACAATTTCAGTAGCTTGAATACCTTAATTAATATTTGCGCACGCGCAAGCGAGAAAATGATCATTTTCTTTTGTGTTTCCATATTTTATTTGTAACTTTGCAGCATAGCCGCACCACCTGTCTGTGCGACACATTTCCAGGAGAATAGGGATTGGCCCGCCCGACCAAAGATATTTGGGCGCCCGACCAAAAGCATTGGGGCGGGCGCCCAAATTGTTTCT
>Ga0310691_10007073_pt1 | contig 11799 bp, 10 predicted proteins | sample 176DNAGHGlowgp2_FD_203887 | JGI IMG/M metagenome (GOLD analysis project Ga0310691, IMG submission 203887) | Sheep rumen microbial communities from Palmerston North, Manawatu-Wanganui, New Zealand - 1766 DNA GHGlow gp2 (v2) (version 2) | ecosystem: Host-associated > Mammals > Digestive system >... | reverse complement strand
TGAGATAAAGAATATTTATGACAGCTACCCATCCCTTCACATTGTATTCACCGGGTCATCATTATTAGAGATAGAACACGCGGAAGCCGATTTATCGCGACGAGTAAGCATGTACCACATGTATGGCCAATCACTGCGCGAATATGCCCTCCTCATGGGGCGTGGCGAACTGCCCATCGTGTCGTTTCAAGATGTGGTCAATAACCATTTTGCAATATCCACAAGCATTGTTTCCAAACATAAGGTACTACCTATTTTCGAACGGTACCTTGATAGTGGATACTATCCTTTTATCCAAGAAGCCGCCGATGAGATAAGCTATCGAAACAGGATAGGCCGTATGATAAACATGGCCATCGATGAGGACATACTCGCAGTGGAAGACCTATCGTATAAAACGCTGCTCAAAACCAAGAGACTACTGTCAATATTGGCGCAGACTGTTCCGTTCACACCGAGCATAACCACCCTTTGCGAGACCCTAACAACCACACGAAATCAAGTGCTGAAACTGATGTCCCTGCTTGAGCGGGCCGATCTTTTGATATCCCTTAGGAGCGACAGCCACAAACTAAAGTCTATAGGCAAACCAGACAAAATACTGTTTAACGACACCAATATCATGCATGCTCTTGCTCCAAATGTAGACAAAGGGACGGAACGCGAGTCTTTCGTTGCATCGTCTTTGAAAGCTGCCGGTCACGACATTCAATATCCTAAGAAAGGTGACCTAGTTGTTGATGGAAAATACCTGTTGGAGATAGGAGGACGCAACAAAACCTTTGAACAAATAGCCGATATGCCTGACAGCTATGTAGTGGCCGACGAGATTGAAACCGGTTTCGGCAACAAAATCCCTCTTTGGCTATTCGGCTTGCTATACTGATGGGACGAAACACCACAATAACTGTATCTCTCTCTCATGTGAGCGATACGGCAAAGACTGCATATGCTTTCTTACATATATTCATTAGTGTCCACTAAAAATTGACCTATAGGTCATTTTGCAGGATAAAATCTTCTAAAACGCTAGTTTTTACTGTTGGTTTCGCACTTCAGGCTGCTTGAGACAAATTTTAACAAATAAAAAATGCCAATAGGTCATTTTGCAGGATAAAAACTTTCGATTTGTGCATTTTTACTACCTTCGCGAGTAATCAAGCATCTCAAAAAAGGTAGAAAATGTACAAGATCAAATGTCCAGCATGCAAGGGGACGCACACTGTAAAAAACGGGAAACGGCAGGGCGTCCAGCTATACGTCTGCAAGGAATGCGGATACCAGTTCCGCAATGGCAACAGAGTCAATACCGACACCTTGTGGAGCCTTTACCAGGATGGGAAGCAGACGATGGCTGAGCTGGCGGAGAAGCATAGAATAAGCCAATCAACTATCAAACGGAGAATTCGCGAGGTGACAATTGGATGGGATCAGCCTTCGCTCACCGGTAGCGGGTTCTTGCATCTGGACACGACGTACTGGGGACACAACTGGGGAGTGCTGCTCGGTCTGGACGAGGAGACGGGCTTGCCGCTGTATGTGGCATTCATCGGACACGAAAGGGTGCAGGACTACATTGATGCGGTGCGCAGCATAGAACAACGCGGATACTGCATCAGAGGGATAGTGATTGACGGGATGCAGAGCCTATTCTCGGAGTTCTCGGCGTACAAGATACAGATGTGCCAGTTTCATATGATGGAGATTGTTAAACGGTATCTCACCAAGCGCCCCAAGCTGATAGCCGCCAGGGAACTGAAAGAACTGGCCGGATCGCTCACAACAAGACAGAAAAACGAATTCGAGGACGAGTACCGGAAATGGAAGGAACGGTGGGGAAATACGCTCAACAGACGCACAACGCTGAAGTCAGGGAAGACGCAGTTCATCCACAAGCGGCTGCGCTCGGCGATGCACAGCGTGGACTTCTACCTGCCATACCTGTTCACGTACCAGCAGCCGGAATGCAAGGGAATGCCAAATACAAACAACAAGATAGAAGGCACGTTCACAGACCTGAAAAAGAACCTCAACAACCATAGCGGAATGTCGAAGGAGAACCGCAAGCGGTTCATCAGTGGGTTTTTCTTGGCATTGAAATCTAAGCTTGAACGGGAGAAATAAAAGGGACTGGCTCCGCCGCAAGCAGAGCCAGTCCCGTTCAATCTTGAGTTTGCAGTCCTATTCCTCATGGGGTTGCTCCCCAGCAGAGCCCCACTACGCTTCAAACTGCGATGCAAAAATACGATTTTTCTTCAATTCGGCCATCCTGCAATTTGACCTATAGACACAAAGTACACAAATTCATCCTGCAATTTGACCTATACGCCTTGATTCGTCTGTCTATGTGGCACCAGTGGATGGTTTCAAGAATCTTATAAACGAAGTCACGCTGAAAGTTGGGATGGGCATACAACTCTGCTTCATCAAACACAATATTGATGTGCCGGTATGCAACTGTATGATACCCGTTCTTTACGCTTTGCAGATTCTTAATATGGTAGATGACATAGCTCAAAGAGTTCATCAGTTGCCGTTCTCCGCTGCTCATCTGCGAAAAAACGAATTACACCTTTTTTATAGCTGTCATTGATAAGCCCATGGTATTTATCCCAATTGCTGTTCTGCCCAACACCCTCCGCAGGCTTCAAAGTGACATCAACATTGTAATAAGACGGTGGTAACGCTTTTACAATGTCGTCGTATGTATTACCATCCAAGCCACTCACATAATCATCAATCTTCACAATGTGATCTTTTGAATCAATGATTCTATCCCGATAAAAAGACAAACTCTGATGTATCTTCAACGCCACGTGACTCTCATCCCCCGCCAGAGTCTTGACAATTTTAGATACTTTATTTTGATACTTTTGACCATCAATATATTCCTTTAGATGCGTGCCACCTCTCTTTGCCAAACGCGACAATTTTGTCAATCCTAATTGCCCTTGGTATTGTTGGTAAATCAAGCAAATCTTTAAACTCTTATATGCCAGATAATAGGTTGTGAGGTCAAATTCCGTTTTTAGCTTGTTTTTTATCTTGTCTTGTCTTGTCCTTTTATATCATTATCATCATAATCATCCAATGCGCCTGTAATCTTTTGATTGTAATTATCTAATAAATAAGCGTGCCACTGCTTTTGAAACGCATTTAGCAAATCCTGTATTTGTTCTGCATCAAATAATGTTGTGGTTCTACCTATGGCTGCAACTCTGCCATCACGATAATTCAAGTCCAGCGAATAAACAATATGCTCTGGATTGTAACTTTCAATAAACTGTTTTTTCTGTATATAAAATAAGACAGAAAGTACAACAAGCCGTTGTTGCGACAATTTGTTTTCCTTGTTAAAGTCAATCAATCCGTCTTTCCTATAGGGTGTCATCACTAAAGGAGCCAAATAACCGTCATTTTTGTGATAGAGCCCTGTCAGCCAATCGCCATTAACATTTTCATCTTCAGTGGAATTCGTAAGAGGCAGATAGTCTGCCCTTCGGAAAGCATATTGGCTATAGTTGCATGAAATAGTATAGAAGAATTGCCGCAAAATTTGCCTCATACCGACATCACCTTTAGCCAACTGTTGGTGTTCGTAATGTCGAACGACAAAATCTTTACCTTGTTGACAACTGTATGAGATATGATTACCTTCACAGGTTATCTTTCCAAGATGACCGTTGGTTTCAAAATATAAAGATGCCCACAAACCATGGGCATAACTCAATTTTCTACCTGTCTCTATCTTACTTTTAACACCTTTTTGTGGTTTGTTAGCCTTCTCATCAAGTAGCACATAAGCCAAATTGTTGATAAGACGGAACATTATGGCAATAATGGTTGATTTTCCCGAGCCATTATTGCCCACTATAGCACAAACACTAACTTCAGGCATTCGGTCATAAATCTGATACAATTTATCGACAGGCCTTTCCCAACGTTGTGGCTCGTATGGCATATCCATATTCGGTTTTTCATATTTTCCGAATGGATACCATCCAGGTTCCAAGTTATGGATAACCGCCGTTGAACCTTTCACTATGTCAATTCCTATGATTCGCATGTAAAAACCTATTATTTACATAACGTTCCCCTTAACTCTCCTCATTGAAGAATATCTGGTAATACTGCATTCCTGTTTCGGGGTCGTAGCCTTTTTGTATCATTTTTTCGCCTCCGTGGACATAGATGTGGAAGTTCTTATCCAGTTTTATAACGCTCCTCATCTTGCGTTCCTGTTTCTTCAATGCGCTGTCCGATATTGCAAAGTTATCTTCAATCTCCACATCCCTTTCCTGCTCATACACCGCCTTGTGCTTATGGAAACTGTCGATTATCTCTTCATCCCCAAGAACTTCCTCTTCAAATCCTTGCATCGAAAAGGCTTCATTGCCTTTGAAGTAATTCACGGATTTATTCAACAATTCCACCTGCTCTGCCTTCGTCACGGAATGCTCAGCTGGCAACACCTTCGAAACGAACTCCCTCGTCATTGAGAGGACATCCTTAGTGTAAGTGTATTCATTTTGGCGGGGGGTTATACCCAGAAAGTCGTCCGTCCAATACCTCGCATCCGTGCGGTTTGAGCTATCCAGCGTAAACACATAATACCCTTTCTCATCAGCGTAGTCGAGTATTATGCACCCCTTATCCAGTTTGTTGACATTGGTGCCTAGTTCGTTTTCAACCTCAAGATTGTTGTTCATCGAGACAAACCGCAAAAAAGTGTCTTTTGTTTCCGATTTGAATAGCCCAAGAGCTGATACTTTCCTCCCTTCAAACAGGACATCAGAAAGACTTGCCACAAACAACTCACCTCCTTTAATATTGGGGTGAATACTACACTCATACAAATAATTGGCAATCCTTTTCGAGTTGTCTACAAAACCTGCACCATTGAATATTTCAGCAACGAAAGAAGAGACCTCGTTAAATTTCACATCATCCACATGAGTGAAATACCAAGCCTCTTCCCTATCCTCAAAACTCTGTAAAAAATACTTTATTAGTGCAATCCTTAATTCAGGAGTCAATGTGATGGTGTTGTCAGACAAAACAACGCCCTCGTCGTTATTCTTATTCCCCACACGGTGAATGACGCATTGTAGTATCGTCGTCTCTGGAAACTGTATTTTCCCCATTGTTTATTATATCTATTACAATTGTTTTCTCAATTTCTGATTCTGTATTATCCTGTTCTTCCGTCAGTTCCGTCTTGGGTACTGATAAAGAAAGTCTATTCCACAACCTTGGCATATTAAAACTGAAACCCGCCAATACGACATAAAGAACCGCCATATAGATATATTGCCGTATGGCCCATTTCTTGCGTCTTTCAATCGTTCCTTTTTTGTGGCTATCAAAGTCTTCTCCGCTCATGTATTCTCGCGAAACCTTCTTCCAATAGTCTATTTCATTTTCAGAAAGATTCAAATCTCTCCAATCAACTATGGTCTGGAATATACACGACACCAACAGATAAACGCCATAAACACAGAAGATATAGGTCAAGACCTTACCCGAATCAAGTTTCTCAAGGTCACCAACCTGGGCAAAAATAGTGATGGCCACAGTCAAAAAACCAGCAAGCGCATCTCGCAGGAAATTGCTCAACAAGGTACGAACCTTCGAGGAATAAGAGTCACATAGACCCTGCAATTCTTTCAAAAATTGCTGAAGTTCCCTCTGGTGTTCGTCGCTTCGTTCCAAAAATGCATAATTATAACGTTCTTTCGCTTGTCGCAAAGCATGGTCCACCAAGGCCACCACACCTTCATAATAGGATTTCTTAATAGGCATATCCAGTGTCAGCCTATCCATCAACAACTTGTGCCGCAGCTCATACCGGGAATCTTTATCAAACACCCAACAGAACGCCTCACATAATGAAGTTTGTTCTTGTGCCATCCGACCATGGTCATACGTAGGCGAACCCAAATCAAACTCCAGCCTTCTTAATCCCCTTAGCACAATTTTGTCCTCATATAGCTCGTCACAAAGAGCAACTGAAAGGCACTTAAGCGAGTTTCTGTAAAAAGGTGCCGAATACTCGTTCACTTCACCAAATGAAACATAATGTTTCTCTGGACAAACCTCTTTCTTAGTCTCTGTGAATTGCCGTAGTACAGACTTCAAATAGTCATGATTATACACCAACTGCTTATTGTCGTGAATAACGTCATCATTTCCTGACACAATGAAATTGGGGCCGCCAAAAGGCGAGGACAACCCGTTTACTATAAGCTTACACTTATGACTGTTAAATGGATTGTTACTTGAGAAGGGGTCTGATTGCTCTGCCCATTGTTTGAATGCGTCCAAATCGTAGAAAAAATTACAGATTTCATCGCCTTCGCCCATAAACGCCTGCTTGTTGATGTTTAAAGACCATAGAGCGTCCTCAACAATCGAGTCCTGCAATTCGTCAATTGACAACGAGGCATTGCCTATTTTGAAAGTAATACAGCCCTCCTTCCCCAACTCCTCAAAAGCCTTATACAGCTCTGAAAAGAGGGTCTTGCTATATTGTTGCTTATATTGTCCTGCTAACAACAGGGAAACCCATGTCTCATCCTTGTTATTGGAAATACTTGCAACATTATATATCTTGTTAAACAACTTGCTGTACATACTACTGCAATGAGGTTATTCCACTCGTTTTGATAGTAATTGTTTGTTGTCCGTTTTCATCTTGAGGGCTAACTGCATAATTCACATCCTCAGCCGAACCTTCCCATTCTATCCGCAATCCTTCCCGTGTCAATCTAACATTTTTCGTTGACTTTCTGGTCAGAGCGGAATGAATAAGGGTGAAATGTTGTCCATAAAGTCCATCATCCTCCATCATTTGACGTAATGAACTCCGATGTCTTTCCCGCCGTTCAGTAACCTCATCGAGGATAACCGAGTTGATAAAGGCATCAGAATCGAAGGTTTCGTTGCCGAGAAGATATGCCTTCGCCCTGGATTTGTAATCTGAAGCCTCTTGGGTTTCTGGCAAGTCATCCTGATTTGCCACCGCCCACTTAAATGCCAAACTCAATGCTTGTCTAGTCAAATCAGTATCCGTTTCCCTCGGAATAACATCGAGAAATCTCTTGAAATAGTCGGTAATGTAATCCTTTTCAGCTCGGGCAGAAAGATCAGTAACAAGAACATCCCAAACAGCAGTGTCACTAACGTCAATTAATGCAACTTTCTGTATGGAACTTTTATCTTCGCTAAAAGTGTCTTGTACTTCTCTCAACAATGCCCTACCACCCTCTTCCACTTGATACTGATATATCTTCTTGTGATCAAACTTTATCAAGAAAACCAGTTTACGTTCGCCAATAGAAGCAACCGAAACAATAAATACCCCGTCGTTGGCACTTGGACCGTGAAGTCTTTTAAAATCAGCAGCCAATTCTTTCGACAACTGAACAAAACGCTCGTTATCACAATCTATGATTTCATTTGCTTTAATTCTAGTTGCGGAGCCATCCACAAACAAGAACTGCCTTCCGGCAGCGGCATCATCCAACCTGTCGCGGAAAAATGTACGTTGTTCGTCAGTGATAGCCACCTCGTTCAAATAACGCGGCTGAAGTTCATCCTTCAGAATGATATGAAAAATCAGTTTCTCAATCCTTATCTGATTTCTTTCTGCTGCTGTCAATACACTTTCTCTTGGCATATCATTATTTATTAGGTTCAGTGTCAATATGACACATTAATCAAAAAATAAGCTGTCATCAATTAAGCTTCTAAGCACCTACGCTAACCATAATACTCCTTATACCACTCAGCGAATTTACGCAGCCCTTCTCGTAAAGTGATTTTAGGCGTAAAGCCAAAATCCCTTTCGAGAACGGTACTGTCTGCGTAGGTGGTCTTTTATTCTCCGTTATTTGTCCGTTCTACTACCAAATTTTCTCTTTGAGAAACCACTATCGAAAGTCCACTGGACTTTCTTCACATCGCCAGGTACACAGTAGATTTACCCGTAGTATTGTTTGTACCATTCTGCGAATCTGCGGAGACCCTCACGAAGCGGTATTCTGGGTGTAAAACCGAAGTCCTTCTCAAGGGCAGAAGAATCAGCATAGGTTACGGGTACATCTCCTGCCTGCATAGGCACCAGCTCCTTGTGAGCCTCAAAGTCGTAATCCTGTGGCAGCACCTTGGCTCTTACCAATTCTTCTTGCAGGATGTTGACGAAATCCAGCAGGTTCTCAGGCTGGCCGCCACCGATGTTATATACGGCGTAGGGAGCCAGCGGAAGGCCGTCTTCGCCATTGCGTTTCTCTGGGGCTTTGGCCATCACGCGCACGATGCCTTCCACGATGTCGTCCACATAAGTGAAGTCCCTGCGGCAATTGCCGTAGTTGTAGATTTGTATGGTTTCGCCACGCAGCAGCTTGTTGGTGAAGCCGAAGTAGGCCATATCGGGACGACCGGCAGGGCCATACACGGTGAAGAAGCGCAGGCCGGTGCTGGGGATGTTGTAAAGCTTCGAGTAGCAGTGGGCGAAAAGCTCGTTGCTCTTCTTGGTGGCCGCATAGAGCGACACGGGGTTGTCCACCCTGTCCTCTACCGCAAACGGCACCTTCTTGTTGCCGCCGTACACGGAGCTGCTGGAAGCGTACACAAGATGTTCCACGGGGTTGTGACGGCACGCCTCCAAGATGTTATAGAATCCAATGATATTGCTTTCAATATACACCTCAGGGTTCTCGATGCTGTAACGAACCCCTGCTTGTGCTGCAAGATTCACCACCACATCGAACTTATAGTCCTCAAACAGCTTATCCACCAAAGCCTTGTCTGCAATTGAGCCTTTCACGAACTTATAGTTTATCCCTTCGGGAACCATCGCATCAAGTTCCTTCAAGCGATAATCCTTGAGCGACACATCGTAATAAGCATTCATATTATCGATGTTCACAATCGTTGCGCCCTTCACGTCAGCGAACAGGCGCTTTATCAGGTTGCTGCCAATAAACCCAGCACCACCTGTTACAAGAATGTTCTTCATTATATAGTTGTTATTTGTTAATCGTTTGGGTTTCTATACTTTTCCAACCACTTATAGCTCATAATATATAGATTTCTGTGAGCTCTGGTACAAGCCACATACAACTTGTTCTTTGTTTGTGGATTTAGATCGTTCAACTTACTTTTTTTGTACAAATCAAACGACGACTTATTCAAAACCACACATACATCCTCAAAACTATCCATTCCCTTCGATGCTCCCCAGTTCAACCCTGCACAATAGAACTTGCCACTATCTTTAAGAAACAATTTCGGTATTGAAGGATTGTTTATTATCTCTTCACAAGCCAACTCTTCATCCACAAAAGACACTGTCCCCTTTGCTTCGCCTGTAGATTCAATCTCAATACCCAGACCTTTCACAAAGTCACAAACATCCATACTACAACGGCGAGTCCTTGCCAATGAAGATGTATCAACATTAACCCCAACCTTTTCCCATTCCTTTATGTATGGTCGATACTTCTTATACAGAGAGGACCTTACATTTCCATCCAGACTTGTGTCGTAAGTATGCTGGTAGAAATCACCCACACATATCGTTTCACACCTATCAGGCATAATACTCATCAACAGATTAAAATCATGCCCTGCAAAATCCTGTACTTCATCTATTAGGAAGAAATCATAATACTTGTCTAACCTCACTTTGATACCGTCAGCGCATTGTGTACTGCAATAATGGGCAATGCGGTTATGATATAGCCGCCCCGATTTTGTACGATAAAACTCATCAGTTCCAGGTCTATATCTGGAATGGTCTGGCGGCAATTCAAAACAAATGCCATTTGCTTTTTTGTCCAAGCCACAGAAAGGCTTGTAGCAGAATGAGTAAACGAACTGGAAATACTTTAAAACCTTGATGTTGTCAGGGAAGTAGCCAAACTTTCTAATGACCGACCTTTTAAGGTGCTCATAGTTGTTACGTGTATATGTGACTAGCAAGAAACGCTGTTCGAGGTTCAACAGACTTATCAGATAGGTAGTCTTGCCTGAACCAGCCACTGCCAGCATCAATCTTTTACCCATTCCAAGGCTTCTTTAATATACTGAGGCTCTGCTATCGTTTCTCCTTTCTGTGTCAATAATTTGTATGCCGCCTCTGCTTTATTCGCCAACATATAATTCAGGACTGACAATGTTCTACGGTCAGCCCCAAACAACTCATCACAGCCTGCTTTATTATCATTATAAACCGCCACTTCAAACGTATATCTTTCATCGTCGGGATCAGCATACACTTTGATGTTCGCGTATTCGTTATTCATATAGCCATTGTAGGATGCCGTAATATTCTCGTCATAATTTCTGTCATTGTCAGTCACCACAGCCACCCTAACACCAATCTGTTTGGCGATTTCCAGATAACGTTTGAAGCATTTGCCATCCACAGCTATCACGTCAATTCCCAATTCTGCCAAAGAATGACCATGTACCCTCTTGCAAAAAGCATCCATCAGAATAAACTCAGCGTCGCCTTCAACCAATATAACCTTCTTTGCCAACACAAATTGCAACATATTGTTGTCCGGTGCTTTCATAAAGAAATTGGCAGTTCCCTTGTCTATAAAGCCCAGCGAAGTAGTCATTGCAGGCTCGGCACTATTCATCAAAATACAATTCCTTAAATCAAGGCGGGTGCTTATTAAATCACTATGGGTGGAAATAAACAATTGAGCCTGCTGGTTTTTCTCAATATCCTCAATCATCCTCCTCATATTCAAATGACTCAAATGATTTTCGGGCTCCTCCAATAAAATGGCGGGGATGTCGGCTGCTCTACTCAATGCCAGTTGTGTTTTCACCACACATTGCACACCTGTCCCCTTCTCGCTGATTGGAACGCCTCCCATTTCAATTGTCAAGTCGTTCTCTAAACAGTTCCTACCAGTGTTCTTGACTGAAAAAGAGTATCCTTCAGGTAATTTTGCGTTAAAAGGTGTCAGTACACCTGCCTTAAAACTGGTCTTTGAATTACCATAACTATGCTTGGTTGCCAATTGCTCCACCTGTGATAATGCCGCGCCATAAATTGTAGAGATATATTCATTCAACGCATACTCGTTCCCTATCGTACTGTTATCCAGCAACAACGTCTTCACTCTCTTTGTATAGCCGTTATATGCATCACCGCTGAATGTAGTGAAAGAGATGGAATAGAACTCGAAAGGAAATGAAGCATTATCATCTTGCAGGACTTGGTTTGTCTGCCGACTTAAAGCCAAATCAGGTTCTATTGATAGTCTTACACCATTAGTATATCTGTTGTCGCTATTTTCGTTTCCCTCCAATCCATCATCTACTATATCGTCAAGATAGAGTTCTATATATAGTTTAGGCAGATTGTTTATACTTCTATCGCCTTCCATAAACATCCGTACCGCATCTACATTCAACAATGTTTCAACCCCAATATCTTCAACACGGTGGCGACTGCCTCGTGCGCAAAGATCTATTGCCTGAAGTACAGACGATTTCCCCGACTCATTATCCCCAACAAGTATATTACGACCTCTGTTGAATCTAATTTCGAGATTTTTAAAACGGCGAAAATTCTGAAGCTTGATTTTTGAAATATACATAATCTACCGTTGACTCAGATTTAAACACTATACTTTAATTCTCCCTGTCTAGATTTTTGTGTACAATATGACAATCTAGACACTTTGTCCAGATTCTTGTCTATATTCCGCTTTTGAGGGTGAGAATCTAGACACCTTGTCCAGATTCTTGTCTAGATTCATTGACTTTATAAACCGT
>Ga0310691_10007072_pt1 | contig 11801 bp, 6 predicted proteins | sample 176DNAGHGlowgp2_FD_203887 | JGI IMG/M metagenome (GOLD analysis project Ga0310691, IMG submission 203887) | Sheep rumen microbial communities from Palmerston North, Manawatu-Wanganui, New Zealand - 1766 DNA GHGlow gp2 (v2) (version 2) | ecosystem: Host-associated > Mammals > Digestive system >... | reverse complement strand
GGTCGCCAAGGGCCTCCACGTTTTCGCCGAGCGGCCCGTCCAGCTCCTCCGGCGTGTAGCCGAGCAGCGTCGCGAAGCGCGGAGACAAGGAGAGGTCCGTCAGATGCGTGAGTCCTGAAAACACCGCGAGCTTCGTCAGTTTCGTCACGCCCGTCATCATCAGGAAGCGGATGACGTCGGAGTTGATCTTCAGCTTCTCGTAGAAGTCGTGGAGGAGATTGCGGACCTTCTCCAGCGTCTCGGGGGCGTCAAGAAACTTCGCCACCGGCTCGTCGTATTCGTCGATGAGGATGACGATTTTCCCCGTCGGAGAGAGATTCGCGGCTGTCTTCAGGAATTCGTCGAAGTTGACCGACGCCTCCACTTTGTTGTCGTATTTGAGCTTGACGATCTCGCAAAGACCGCGAACCAATTTGGCAAGGGCCGCCTCCAGCTTTTCAAATGTCAGGGCATTGACCTTCGACATCGAGAAACTGTAAACTGGCGTCGGCTCAGTCCATCCCTCCCAAGGCAAGTCGTAGATCTCCAGTCCCTTGAAGAGGTCCCTCCGCCCCTCGAACATCGCCTGGAGCGTGGAGAGCATGAGCGACTTGCCGAAGCGCCGCGGGCGCGAGATGAAATACTGCGCATCCGTCTCCTTCCGGGCCAGCTCAAAGAGAAGATCCGTCTTGTCCACGTATTTGTTCTCCCTGTCCCCTATCAGGGTCGGGAAATCGTGGACACCGGTGGTGAGTTCCTGGATTTTGCGTTTTGCCATGGCGCGCCCCTTTGCGTTTGCGGCTTCAATTCTAGCAAAACGCGGGGCGGAATGCAAAAACGGGCGCGGCCCGCGAACTGGCAGTCCGTCGCCATTCCCCGAAGGGTTTTTCAGAAAATGGCCGTCCACGACTCAGCTGGGGTGTGGGACCTGGACGACGCCCTTTGGAACCGACAGTGAGAAAGCGGGGTCGGACCCGGGCTGGCGCGCGGCGCGGACGCGGATTTCGCCAAGAGGCGTGCGGTGGCGGATGTCGAAGGCTTCGACGCCTTCCGGCAGATGGGGCCTGATTTCCACCTTGGCGAATCCCGGCTCGACGATTCTGATGCCGGCCAGGAATTCGAAGGCCCACGCGGAGAAGTCGCCGAACATGACGTGGTTGCGCGACCCGCGGCCGGGGCCGACATCGTCGAACGCTTCGCGCAGCGTGTCGCCGTCGCGCATCCAGGAGGCGAATCCGGGCGCCTCCGGCTGGATGAAGAGGCGCCAGGCGTCATCGATGTAGCCGTAGAGGGACAGCGCCCGCGGAATCCATTTCGAGCCGAGGATGCCGAAGTTCGCGCGGTGGCGCTCCTCCCGGACGCGCCGCACCAGCGCCTTCGCGACGGCGGGTTCCCCGCCGTCGGCGCAGAGTCCCCGGAAGAAGAGCGGTGCCGCGAGCGAGGTCGGCTCCCCGTCGGCGTAGAGGCCGCCGCCCTTGTGGAATTCCCGGTTGAAGGCGGCCCTCACCGCTGCGGCCAGTTCCCGGAACCGCGCCGCCGCCGGCGCGTCGCCGAAGCGATCGGCCCAGAACGCGGTCTGGCGGAGATCGTTCCAGAGGTAGGCGCTGTCCGTGAGCAGGACCGGCGCGGTCGCGACGCCTTCCGGCGCGCTCCAGTCGCCGAGTCCGTGCTCGACGAGGCCGTCGTCGCGCGTCCTTGACAGAATGAACTCCAAATACCGGAGCATGGCTGGGTATGCCTCGCGCGCCGGTGCATCGTCGCCGTAGAAGCGGAATATCTGCCAGGGAATCTCAAAGAGGGCGGCGTCCCACGCCGGCCCGGAACTCCAGCCGTAGCCGAAGACCTCCGTGCACGGGACCATGCTCGGAAGTTGCCCGTTCGGGCGCTGCGCGTCGAAGATCATGCGCAGGAAGTGGACATAGCCGTCGCGGGCGTCGAAATTCCAGAGCCCGGTCTCGACGGCAAGCTGGGCGTCGCCCGTCCAGCCGTTTTTCTCGCGGGTCGGGCAGTCGGTGGGGATGCCGGTGAAGTTCGAGAGGTAGCTGCGCCGTGCCGCGTCCTGGAGGCGCGAAAAGACGGGATCGGAAATCTCGACGGAGCCGGCGGAAGGAAAATCCGAATGGACGAACACGCTGCGGATGGCCGTGAGCGAGACCTTCCCCGATGTCCGGACGAGGGCGTAGCGGAAGCCGTGGTAGGCGAAGCGCGGGTGCCAGCGCTCGCCGCCGGGACGCCCCGCCAGTGTGTATTCGTCGTGTTGGGCCGGACGCGGATCGCCGTTTTGCCGGACAAACGCCGTCGCATAGCCGAGGAGGCGGCCGTCTGCGGAAAGCGCCTCGTCGTAGTCGAGCGTCACCTTCGCCCCGGCTTCGCCCGCGACCTCGATTTCGCACCATCCGGCGCGGTTCGTGCCGAAGTCGTAGATCGTGCCGCCGTCGGGATGAGGCAGCGTGGCGACGGGGATGACGGGGTCGAATGCGCGGCAGGGCGGCGCGTCGTCGGGCGACACTTCCGCGAAAGGCGGGTACTTCACGACCTCGACGGGCCGCTCGTTTTCGCGCCGTCCCTCCCGGCGGGCGTCGTACCATTCGCCGTTGCGGAAGGCGTTGAAGACGATGGGCGAATCGTAGGCCGTCCAACGGCCGTCGGTGACGAAGACGGCTTCCTCGCCGGGGATTTCAAGCGCCCCGCAAATCGCGGGGGCAGCGGACCAGGGCGCATGGGCGAAGTCGGCGCCCTCACGCGTGATGTAGTTGAACCAGCCGTTCCCGAGCAGCACGGAAACGACGTTTTCGCCCGGCTTCAGGAGCGGGGCGATGTCGCGGGAAACCGAGGAAATCCGCCGCATCGGATGGCAGGTCGCAGGGTGGAGAACCTCGTCGCCGGCGCGGACGCCGTTCACGAAGACCTCGTGCCACCCGGCGACGGCGAGCGTCAGCGTGGCGCGCGTCGGAACGGCATCAAGCGTGAAGCGCCGCTCGAGGAAGGGGGCGGGCTTCCCGGCGTCCTTGGTGTCGCCGGAAATCCACTTCGGCCCGCCGATGCTGTCGAGGCTGATCATTCTCTGCCATTCGCCGGGATGGATGCCGTCCTCCGGCTCCAGAACGCCCCATGCGCGGTCGTTGCGGAAGAGGATTGTGCGGCTGATTTTCTCCGGCGTGGCGATTTCCTGTCCCTTCAGCGAGTCTATCAGCGGCGCGCCAGCCGCGAACGACGCCTTGAGCCGCTCAAGGTAGTCCGGCTTCACATCGCTGAACCGCGACAGCGGCCCGATTTTCAGCACGATGTCCTTCAGAATCGTCCGCTTCCCCTTGCCGTTCGTCCCCCGCTGGCTCCTCGCGAGCCGGAGATGCTTTGTCCCGTTGTTGTTCGCCACCTCGATGTGCATAGTGCCTCCTATGAAATTTATATTATTACATGTCAATATATAACACAGATCGCACGGAAAGGGAAAAGTCAAGGGAAAATTTTGATTCTACTGGTGTTACCTATCGCGCCACAGCCAATGGGGCGTCAACGATGTGGCAAGGTTAGGTTATATCACCGATTTGCTCCTGAAGGAACTGTGTAGTGTCCAACGTGTTTTTGAGCAACGACTTAGCGTCCGGCCTCAATGGCGATTGCGCAAGGCTCACTAGAAAGCGGCCACTCGATATTGCCGTCTTTTGCCTTGATCGGGGCGAAGTTTCCCATCAGGTCGCATGTTTCCGCGATCCCTGATGGAGCAGGTATCAAGAACGGCTTGTGTTCGCCGGAGGAGCAGTCCCAGCCGACATACATGTCAACCGATCTCCCGTTCCGCATCCCTGACCATTTCCCTACAAGCCTCTCGTCTCCGTCTTCAAGAAGTTCGGCGAACCGCAGATGTCCGAGCAGCCCCGACAGGGCGGAGAATGCCGCTGCGCCGGCACGAGGGTAGAAATCTCCCGAGAACAAGCCGTAGCCTTGTTCCACGTCGTTCGGGTCGAAACCGGTACCGCGAAGGTTATACCAGATGTAGTCAATTGAACCATGGCTCCAGGCGAAAACGATTTTCTTCCAAACCGTCCGGGCTGCTTCGTCTTCAAAGCCGTTCCAAGACGACAAGGCCGACTCATCAGAATACCAGGGCTTGTCTATGCCTTTCTCCTTGAGGAACCGCAGCGCCGAACGTATTTCCGGCGCATACCATTTGAACTCGCCATGGCAATGGATGGCATAGGCATCATATGCATCCTGATTGTCTCCTATCATCTTGCGATGAAATTCCGTTCGTCTTTTGTCCCTGGAATACGGGCCAGACGCCCATCCGTTCGGGATGCATACGACATCGCCACATCCCGAATGCAAGCCGCGCATGGCCTCCTTTTGCATTGCCACCGCCTGTTCATCCGGCAATATCTCGGCCGATACCATATCCCATTCGTTGCCTATCTCATAATATGCGATCCTAGTGCCGTAGCGAGAGGAAAGAGAGCGGCAATACGACTCGAACAGCCCCGGTCGCATCGGACAGTACAATTTGTGGTCATGCGGTTCGTGTTGCCAGCAAGCCCAAGGCGGACATCCGTAGATGATTGCATGAAGGGAAACGCCGAATCGCTCCAGTTCCCGGAGATACACCTCGTGTTTTTCCCAATCGAACACGCCCTCTTCGGGGCATATCGCCCAAGGGCTGAAAAGGTCGCTGCGGGCAAGCTTTGCGCCAATGACCACCATTGCCCGCCCGCACAGTTCCCGGTACTTCTCCGTATAGCGCGACAAATGGCAGTTGACCCCGAACCGGAACTCTCCGCACGGCCATTGCGGAGTGATTCCACGCGGTTCCAGAACCGCGAACGAGACTGTCTGCGTGGACATGGAACTTTCCGAAGCAAAAACGCCTGTCATGCGCCAGATGCCCATGCAGTCGGGGAGCGTGACCGGAACCCTAACGCTCTCCCCGGCCCGCAATTCGCGAGTCACGGAAAAGTCTGGCCCGTTGCCCCAGAAATCGCGAAGTCGAAGCGTTCCGTTCAGCCGCAACGGTCTGTCCGCCATGTTGCGGATCACTGCAACGGGATCTCCGCCCGGAGCCATGACATGGAGCGGATCGCCCGTATCGACATCAAGGGAGAAGGCTTCCGCCGGCACGAGGCGATGCGTCCCGGACATGCCGCGAATAACGATGATCTTCTCCTTGGCATCCTTTGAAAACTCAAACGACAGCGAAGCAAAATAACAGTGCGATGCCGAATCGGCGCGGATGGGGAAATGAACTTCTTCCGTAATCGGGCCGGTGAAATCGACCATGCGTTTCGTTTTCGCGTCCCCCGGGTTTTCTTCTTTCAGGCGAAGCGTGACCGTTCCGCCCGGAACCGCCCTGTCGAGATGCAAAACGATCTCGTCGAATCCCCGCCAGCGCGGCAATCCCGGAATATCGTGGCATCTCACGGTGCAACGTTCCGTGTTGCATGAAATGGCCAGTGTGCCATCCTTCATGACGAGTTCCCCGCCGTCGGCGCGGTATCTGTCCCTTCCTGCCGCCATTGGCAGCAAATCTTCCTCCAGCGCAAGTACCGGGTCCAATGCCGCTTCAATGGCAAACGCCGCCGGTACCGCAAGAATGAGCGCCCACGGCGCGGCTAAAGCTAGAATTGCGGACAATTCCCTGAAAGCACGATTCATGGTTTGTTTCATGTTTGATAGATGGATGGTTTGACCGGCTTCCGCAATCAGCAATTTGAAGCATCGAGAAGCATGAGAACAATCCGCCCGCTTCCGCTGGCGTTAGGGCTCCATGGCGAATACCACGGGTTGTCATCCCGATAGCGCTCATTGACCAGGCATTCGGCCGACATCGCGTAGCGAAGGGTGGCGTCCATCACGTGATCTGCCAAATCGTTCCGTCCGATACGGCGGAAATTGGAGTGCCAATACATATCGGAAGCCGTAGTGTACCAGACATGACGGTCGCCAAGGTTTTTCAAGGGCGGGTGGTTGGCGCAAAGGCCGCGCGGACTGGCCTTGCCGCTGCGAAGGTGCCAGTTGTAAACCTTCATGACATCGCTCTCCGGCACAAATCCGTAGAGGAGGCCGACGTGCAGCGCATAGCCTTGCATTGTGTCGAAATAGCCGGCCTTGCGCAAAGCTTCGTCGTTGCCGTCGGGTGTGAGCGGGATGCGCAATTCATCGCTTCCCGCAGCCGCCGCACTGAACCTTCCGTAGATTTTCGCCAAGACTCTGCGCAGGTCGTCGCGCTCAGCCTCTATTTCGAACGCGCGCGGATCGCCAAATCGGCGCGCCGCCGCCGCGAATGCGCCGAGGGCGTCTAGCGTGAGCATGTCGGTGAAATGCCACAGCTGGACGGGAGTTGGGTTGTCGGTGGCCTGCCCGATTGGGAAAAGCCCCGTGACGCTTCCGGGCGCTGCAGGCGTCCTGCGCATTTGGCAAATCCAGTCGAATCCTCGCATTGCTGCGTCGCGATGGCGATCCCATACGCTGCGATTCCCGGTGTCTAGGCAAAATCTCGCAAGCGAGTGCAGGCATTCGCCGGTGTCGCAAACCCACTTGTTGCGGAAGGGGCCAATGCGGCCATCAGCGGAGGCATACTCGCGAAAATAGAAGTCAAAGGCTCCCTGAATGTATTCTCCGAAATCGCCGATACGCCCCAGCGCGGCGAACATGGCCTTGCAGTCCCAGGGCCAGACGTAGCGCTGAAGCCCGCCTTGGCGCGCCATCACAAGAGAAGAGTCGGCTGGATGGCAGAAACACTGGAGCATCTGCACCGTCAGATTCCGCACAATCCGTAGTTTCTCCGGGTCTGCGGCGATTGGCGGCGGCAGACGGTCTATCCGGGCGAGTTCGCCGTTCCAAAACGTCTCTGCCTTTGTCTTGGCGGAGTCCCAGTCGTGCGGTCGCATCGCGCCGTCCGGCGACATGACCGCACATGTCACGGTTAGCGGTGCTCCTTTTCGCGGCGCGGCAATGAAACGAATGGCACCGCTGCCATCATCCCATCGTGCATCCGATGGCAAGCCCTCCGCGTAAACCACCGCCGTATCGCTAGCCCATGCGGCCTGGCCGACTGGGCGGAAGCCGGATGGCGTCGCATGAAGGAACGGCTCTATTTGCGTCTGGTAGGGCTCGTAAATGTCCGGTGCCCCCTTGACCACATCCGCTTCCGGCATACGGCGCAGATGGACGGCGATGCGCTCTCGAATTGCGCTATCGCTTTCATTCGCGAACGTCAGTCGCAGAAAACAGGCAGGATTCCTTGATCCGGCCTCGCAGAAGGCGTCCATGCCCACGGACAAATCGCCAAGCCGCCAAGTCAGGCCATGGAATGGAGTGCCGTCGTGGGGTAGCCGGTTTTCGGCGGTTTTGAAGTCGAACGGGCGGTCGTCCCCCCCATGGAGAACCCAGAGGACGTCAGATGTCAGGTCTTTCCAGTAATCCACCTGCCAGTCATGCCGGTGGGTATTCTCTCCGCGAATGATCTTGCCGTCGTTCCAAAGCGTGAACATGCATTCCGCCATTGGAGGGTGCAGGTAGCGCCGCGTCGTGCGCGGACGTTCCCACGATTCCAGCGCGTCTGCATGGTTCATATGGACAACTTCCTTTCCAGACAGCTCATCACGATCCTCTCGAACTCCGCGCCAGTTTCCCCGGCCCCGTGCGTGTCGTGCCAGCGCATGTTCCGCATGAGGATCGCGACGATTCCGTTTCCGGGATCCACCCAGAAGTGCGTCCCGTAGGCCCCGCTCCATCCGAAGCAGCCTTCGGGGAGTCTGTCGCCGCGAACCTTGACGCAGACGCCAAGACCCCAGCTGTCGTTCGGCGCGCGACCGGGAACTCCGTCGGGGACGCGGGGTTTCGCGAATTCCCGGAACAAGTCCGCATCCACGAGCGTCACGCCGCCGACGCTTCCCTGGTTGCACATCAGCTGCGCGATTTTCGCAAAGTCGTCCATCGTGCCGGCAAGTCCGGCTCCGGCGCACTCGTAAGTGTCGGGGAACCCCTCGAAGACCGTGCCGTGCGGCAGTTCGACCACGGCGAGCCCGCCGGATTCGGTCCGGTCGTGCATGGCGACCATGCGGCGCCACTGTCCTGGAGTCGGGTGAAAGGTCGTGTCAACGATGCCGAGTGGAGTGAAAAGGAATCGCGACAGGAATTCCGAATAGCGCATCCCCGACTTGATTTCGATGATGCGGGCCACGGCGTCGAACGCGGCGTAGGCCGAATAGGCGGCACCTTCGCCCGGATCGAACGACAGAGGCTGCGAGGCAGCGAACGAGACGGAATCCCGCAACGAGCCGAACGCCTCCGGCGGCGCGGACGACAGAATCCGCCCGCCGATTTCGGTTCCGGCAAGGACGCCGCTGCAGTGGCTCAGTAGCTGCCAGATATGGATCACGCCGCGAGCCTTGCGATCCCGGACGACTTTCCCGTCCACGACCGCGCCGACGTCCATGCCATCGAATTCCTGGAGGTGGTTCCTCACCTCGTCGTCAAGCGAAAACCAGCCTTCGCGAACCGCGACAAGCGCGGCCAGCCCCGTGACGGGCTTCGTCATCGAGGCAAGCCGATACATGGCCTTTCTCCCTACGCGGCGACCCGTACGGGCATCCGCGACGCCACCGGCGATGCGGCAGAGTTCCTGGCCGTTCTGCATGACGAGCAGTTCGCCACCGGCAAACGTCGCACGGGCGAGACGGCCGTCGAACCATTCGCCGAGGGCGCGTTTCAGGTTTGAGGGGTCAAGGCGTCCGAGCATGGCCTTGCGACTTGATGCGCTGGAGATTCGGGATGCGCGCCTCCCAGACTTTGCTTACTTCAGTCCGGCGGTGCAGACGACGCGGAAGCCAAGGTTTTTGAGAGCGCCCTTGGAGCCATATACGTCTCTGGCCGCCGATCTGCATGGTCCTGCCGTGAGCGTCCAACTACCGCCCCTCAGCACGTGACGGTTCTGGGTGTCGCCTCCAAAGGAACTTCCCGGTGCCTCAGGATTGACATTCAGTTTTCCGCCAAGGGCGGAGATGTTTCGGTCGTACCGGTCCAGACACCATTCATAGACATTTCCGTGCATGTCGTAGATCCCCCATGCGTTCGGCGCATAACTGCCGACGATGGCGGTGCCGCCCTCCGCCGGTGGCGTCGTCGGCAAAACCGATGTTTCGGCGCCTCCATGGCGGGCAATCCGCGAGAGGTTCGCGTCAGCAGTCGTGTTTAGGATTGCGGAGCCATCGCCCCAGAAGCCGTCGCCGTTCCCCGCACGTGCGGCGAACTCCCACTGCGCCTCGGATGGGAGTTCGAAGTCGAGTCCCGTCTTGGAGCGGAGAAGTCCAAGGAAGGAGGAGCCGTGGGGAGCCGCCGGCCAGTCGTATGCGGAAACGTCCGCAGAGGTGAAAGCCGCCGCATTGCGTATCTCGACGAAGGTTACGCTTTCAATCGGACGCATTGCAGGCTCCGCCGTGAAGTATCCCTTCTGCGAAGCATCTGCTTTCACTAGTCCCCACTGGTATTGCGTGACGGGGAACACGCCGATGTAGTAATTGTTCGTAAGCGTGGCCAGATGCGCGTCTTCGTTGCTGCCGCGAAGTGTTTCCTGAGTCGTGGAGCCCATCGTCCAGGTGATGTCCTTGGCCATGATTTTGCGCATCAGGAGCTTCGTTGTCTTGTATGTCGCGTTGTCCGTGACGGCGGCGCCAGCTTGCCCGTAACCGGCTTTGGGGAGATAGTCGGCCGCGGGATAGTAGTTTGGCGCTGCGCCCGGGATGTCCAGATGAACTACCATGTAGTCTGGCGTATTGTCGAGCGCCCAGGCCGTCAAGACGGCGCGTGCTCCGCTCGCGGCAATCTTGTGGTCCGGCCAGGAAAGGTCTGGACGCCATGTGATGGTACGGTTGCCGGTCGCAACTTGTTTCCAAACGTCGCCCTGCGCATTCCAAACGGCCTCGCCGCCGATGGACGCCCATCCGGGATCGTCTGCGGCGGCGCTGGCGTTGGCGTTCGTCTGGACGTCGAGCGTCACGACGGCCGGCGCATCCGAGAGCGTGTAGGTTATCGTCACGAGACGGTCGGATGCCTGGGACATCGAGACGCCAGAGACTTCAGGGACGGTTGCGGCCGCGCTGGCCGCGAGCGTGGCGCACAGCGCCGACGCGATGGTGGTTTTTCCGTAGTTCATGTTTGCTCCTTAAAAGATGGTTGGTTGTCAGCGGATGACGATGATGAAGGCGAGGGCCTTGTCGGAACGGAGCGCCTCCCCGTCCGATTCGTCCCAAGTGCGGTAGCGGGCCTCAAGCGAACCAGCCGGCGTCTTCGCGGTGAGGACGCCTGTTTCGAGCGACGCGCCAGGCGAGACGGAGACGCTGCTGTCAACCGCCGCTGCAGCGACCGGATCGCCGGATACGATGTATTGGTAGCCGTCACCCGACACCATCTGCGGCGCTCCCGCGGCAATAGCGGCTACGAAGATGGCCGCGTTCCATGCTTTAGTGGATTTGAACATCTTTTCCACCTTGGTTGGAGTCAAGGAGAATCGGTTTCGATACTGTTTCATGACTGTTCCGTATTTGCCATTGCGTGCCGTCGCGCCCCTGCGCAGGGCGCAATCCACGCGAACGCCATCCATTACACAGGATTGGCCGTGAAAAATGCGGACAAATCAAACGGTTATTTTCAGACAAATTGAACGGTCGTGCCCGGTGCCGTGTCCCGGCGGTCACGGCCCGTAGTTTTTCAATATCCACTTGCGTGGCGTGGTGCCGAGGCGGCGGCGGAAGTCGCGGCGAAAATCGTCGATGGAGGCGTAGCCGCACGCGGACGCGACGAAATCCGAGCGACGCCCCTCCGACAGCAGCTCCTTGGCGCGGGCGATGCGGACGGCATGGATTTCGTCGAGGATCGTATGGCCGGTGGCGGCGCGGAAGACAACATCCGACTGGGTTCGCGAAATTCCCATTGTTTTCACCACGTCGCGCGGGCCGAACTTCTCGCGGCAGGCGTTTAACCGAATGAACTCCTGCGCCAGTGCCACGCGGCGGTCGCGGCAGAAACGAGCGGAAGCGCGCAGGACGACGCCCAACGCCGGGACGGCGCGGGACGCGAGTTCGCGCCGCGCCCGTTTGTCCATTAGTTTGGCGAGGAGGGAGACCGCCGCCGAACATTCAGACATGGAATCCTTGGCCACGCTGGAGAGCGTCGGCGATGTCGCCTCGCAGATGTGTTCGAGATCGTCCACCCCCACGACCGCGATGTCGTCCGGGACCCGGAGTCCGGTTCGCGCACAGGCGCGCAGCACATCCTCCCCCGTGAGGTCGTTCGCCGCGAAGACGCCGCATGGCTTGGGAAGCGCCTCAAGCCATCGGTCCAGCGCATCGGCGCGCCCCCGCCGGCCCGCCGCCATCTGGAAAACGTGGAAACGCTTTCCCGATTCGAGGACGAAACGCCCGAACGCCTCTCCGCGCTCGCGGCTCCAGACCGTTTCCAACGGGGAAAACGGGACAAAGGCGAAATGCCCGTAACCGGAGGAGAGCAGAACGCGCGAGGCCCGCATGGCGATGTCGGTCTGGTCGGCGAAGACGAAACCGGCGGGCGCCGTCTTCTCCGCCCCCGGGTCCGGCGTCCGTCCGAGGAAAAGAAGCGGGGGGCCGTTGCCGGACAACTGGCGCGCCTCGTCGAACGGAATGGTGTCGCTCAGGAAAACGATGCCGTCCGGGCGGATCGTCTCGACCAGATCCGAAGGGGATTCCGCCGGGCAGGGCGAGCGATCGAGGACCAGGCCGCCGTCGTTGGCGCGGTGGAATTCCGCCAGAAAGACATTCCATCGGCGCGCCGAGCCAATCCTCCGGATACACTCC
>Ga0310691_10007071_pt1 | contig 11803 bp, 13 predicted proteins | sample 176DNAGHGlowgp2_FD_203887 | JGI IMG/M metagenome (GOLD analysis project Ga0310691, IMG submission 203887) | Sheep rumen microbial communities from Palmerston North, Manawatu-Wanganui, New Zealand - 1766 DNA GHGlow gp2 (v2) (version 2) | ecosystem: Host-associated > Mammals > Digestive system >... | reverse complement strand
CGCCGAAAATGCCGAGATAGTGCTTAAACGAGACAAGGATCGCATCATCAACGAGGAAAAGAAAACAAAAGGCGCCCTCAAAGAGATAGGCATGCTTCTTGGAATGGAAGGACTTAACCGCCTCGAAGCGTATGACATATCCAATACAAACGGCTTTGAAAACGTCGGATCCATGGTCGTTTTCGAAGGCGGGAAACCGGTTAAAGGCGACTACAGAAAGTTTAAGATCAAGTCGGTCGAAGGACCCGACGATTATTCGTGCATGCATGAAGTGCTCTCAAGACGCTTTATACATGGTTTTGAGGAGAAAAAGAAACTTTCGTCTCAAAATGTAGACGAGAAATACGGAAGTTTTGCCAAATTCCCGGATCTTATACTGATGGACGGCGGAAAGGGACAGGTGAATGTTGCCCTTAAAGTTCTTAACGAACTGAATCTCTCGATACCCGTATGCGGAATGGTCAAGGACGACAATCACCGCACGAGAGGTCTTTACGTGGACGGAGTCGAGATCGCCATCGACAGGCACAGCGAGGGATTCAAGCTTATCACGCGTGTCCAGGATGAAGCGCACCGTTTTGCGATAGAGTATCACAAAAGCCTTCGTGACAAAGATCAGGTCCGTTCCGTATTTGACGATATCCCGGGGATCGGCCCCAAGCGCCGCAGGATTCTTATGAAGAGCTTTGAAAACATCGACGAAGTCAAAAACGCATCGGCATCGGAAATTGTAAAGCGTACGGGATTTCCCGAAAATGTCGCTGCATCCGTCTACGATCATTTCCACGGCTGATCATTCAACAAATCGCTAATTATTGCGTTATATTCTTTGAATAAGGGCTGTTTCTGTGATACACTAAAGGGTAGCAATCCTACAGAAAAGGAGAAAAAATATGCCATCGGTTAAACTTGAACAGATAGTTGAGAAAATGAAGCTTACGAATCTGACTCCCGAGATCGATATTTCGGATATCAAGATCACGCAGCCCGATATCAACCGTCCGGCTCTTCAGATCGCCGGATATTTCGAGCACTTTGACGCTACGAGACTCCAGATAATCGGATTCGTGGAATATACCTACATGGAGAGTCTGACTCTCAAGAAAAAGAAAGAGGTCTACGAAAAACTCTTAAGTCATGACATCCCGGCTGTTGTGTTCTGCCGTGAACTCATTCCCGATGACACATTTTTAAAGACAGCGGTACGCAATAACGTTCCGCTTCTGATGACCAAGAAATCAACTTCCGATTTCATGGCTGAGATCATAAGATGGCTCAACGTAAAACTTGCTCCCTGTATCACCGTTCATGGGGTTTTGGTCGATGTTTACGGCGAAGGTGTACTGATAACGGGTGAATCCGGTATCGGTAAATCCGAGGCCGCACTTGAACTTATAAAGCGTGGTCACCGTCTTGTTACCGATGATGTGGTTGAGATCAGAAAGGTCTCCGACGATACGCTTATCGGTTCCGCACCCGATGTCACCAAGCACTTTATCGAATTAAGAGGTATCGGTATCGTGGACGTTAAGACACTGTTCGGTGTATCGAGTGTCAAAGACACCCAGTCCATCGACCTTGTCATCAAATTGGAAGACTGGAACAAGGACAAGGAATACGATCGCCTCGGTCTTGAAGAAGAATATACGGAATATCTCGGCAACAAAGTGGTATGCCACAACATTCCCATACGTCCCGGACGTAACCTTGCGATCATCTGTGAGTCCGCTGCGGTTAACTATCGTCAAAAGAAAATGGGCTACAATGCCGCACAGGCTCTCTACCAGAGACTTCAGCAGTCATTTGCTCAGGGAAGAGACACCGATCTTTAAACATAAAAGGAGAATGCTTTATGAAATACGTATTCGGCGTAGATATAGGCGGCACGACCGTCAAGATGGGTTTTTTAACAAGTGAAGGTGAACTTCTCGAAAAATGGGAGATCCCCACAGACCGTTCGGATAACGGTGCCAACATCTTATCCGATGTGGCTGCCTCGATAGATTCAAAGATCACCGAAAAAGGTATCGATAAAGCCGATGTCATCGGTGTCGGCGCAGGTGTTCCCGGACCGGTTGATTCAAACGGTATCATCCATTCCGCGGCAAACCTCGGCTGGGGCGTATTCAATGCTTCCGAGGAATTCTCACGTCTTACGGGCCTTAAGGCAATGGTAGGCAACGATGCCAACGTTGCGGCGCTCGGTGAAATGTGGAAGGGCGGCGGTGTCGGTTATAAGGACATCGTAATGGTAACTCTCGGCACAGGTGTCGGCGGCGGTATCATCATCGACGGAAAGATCGTGAACGGTTCAGCGGGAGCCGGCGGCGAGATCGGACATATACATATCAATGACGATGAGCAGGCAGCATGCGGCTGCGGAGGTCACGGATGCCTTGAACAGTATGCATCTGCGACAGGCTTGTCGCGTACCGCAAAAGAGCTTTTTGCCGATTGGAAAGAGGCTACGGTGCTTACTGCCGATGACCTTTCCGCCAAGGCTGTATTTGACGGAGTTAAGGCGGGAGATAAGCTCTGCAAGGAGATTGCGGCAAAGTTTGGCGATACTCTCGGCAAAGGTCTTGCAATCATAGCTGCGGTGGTAAATCCCGAAGCGTTCGTAATAGGCGGCGGTGTTTCCAAGGCAGGAAGCATACTGCTTGATTATATAACTCCTTCTTTTGAAAAGTATTCTTTCCACGGAACGAGAAATGCCAAAATGGTACTTGCCACACTCGGCAATGACGCAGGAATTTACGGCGCAGCAAAATTATTATTCTAAAACAATCAGGAATCCTATGGATATCCCGCTTTTACGGGATGGTAACAGCAATTGAGTGAAATGATGATCAAAAACTTAAGCAGATATGTCGCTCCCGAAAGGATCAGCGAAAATGTCGAGCTTAAGGATTACACTACATTTAAGGTTGGCGGACCGGCCGATATCATGGTGACGGTCGAAACGGTTTCGGAACTGACGGGACTGATAGCCTATCTTAACAAGTGTATGGCGAATTACATGGTGATCGGAAACGGAAGCAATCTTTTGGTGTCCGATGAAGGCTACAAAGGGATAGTTATCAGGCTTTCCGGTGAATTCCGGGAGATATCTTTAGATAGCGACAAGATTGTCGCAGGTGCCGGAGCATCGCTTGCAAACGTCTGCAAAGCCGCCATGAACGAGTCTTTATCGGGACTTGAGTTCGCATACGGTATCCCCGGAACGGTAGGCGGAGCCATAGTGATGAACGCTGGTGCTTTTGACGGCGAGATGTCCCAGGTGGTGACAGGTGTCGAAGCAGTGACGTGTGAAGGGGAAGCGATCTACATTTCACCTCATTCCTTAAGATTCGGATACAGAAAGAGTGAAGTTCGCAAAGCCGGTCTTATAATCACAAAAGTTACGTTCGGTCTTTTAAAAGGCGAGAAATCGGTGATCGCGACCACCATGAAAGAACTTGTGGAAAAAAGAATGGAAAAGCAGCCGCTTGATGTCCCGAGTGCAGGCAGCACATTCAAACGTCCCGAAGGCAATTTCGCGGGAAAACTCATAAGCGAGGCCGGTCTTTCGGGTGAAAGGATCGGAGGAGCCTGCGTATCTACCAAGCACTGCGGATTTATCGTAAACGATGCCAATGCAACAGCCAAGGATATAAGCGATCTTATAGAACTTGTTAAAAAACGTGTATACGACAATTCAAACGTCAAACTTGAAACTGAAGTCATAAAAGTCGGTAATTTCTGAGTGTAGGCCTTAGCCTTCACGGAACGGAGAGACATGCGCCTTGTAATTGTTACCGGAATGAGCGGAAGCGGCAAAAGTACCGCGCTTAATATACTTGAGGATGCGGGATATTATTGTGTGGATAATCTCCCTATTCAGCTTTTTGACATGTTTGCCGAACTTATAAATGGCAGAGATGCCGAAGTTTCCAAAGTCGCTCTCGGTATCGACATCCGCTCCGATCAGCGTTTCGAGGAAGTCATGAAGGCAATAGCGAGGCTCAAAAATGCCGATTATCCCGTGAATGTTCTTTTTCTTGATACTACCGATGAGGTGCTGCTTAAGCGCTACAAGGCATCAAGACGACTCCACCCTCTCGCACCCGACGGAAGAGTACTTGACGGTATCACCAAGGAAAGAAAGATACTCGAGGGGCTCAAAAAATCCGCAGACTTCATAATCGATACTTCTTTCCTTATAAATGCGGAATTAAAGAGCGAGATCGAAAGGATATTTGTTGAGGACAAAAAGTTCAACAGCCTGATGGTCAATGTAGTTTCTTTTGGCTTTAAGAACGGCATTCCGCTGGATGCGGACCTTGTGTTTGACGTAAGGTTCTTACCCAATCCCTTCTATGTGGATGAATTAAAGACTCTTACCGGACTTGACCGGGAAGTCAGGGATTATGTTATGAGCTTCCCCGAATCCGAACAGTTTCTTGATAAGATCGAGGATCTTCTTACATTCCTGATCCCCAATTATATCAAGGAAGGAAAATATCAGCTTGTCATTGCGATAGGCTGTACGGGCGGCCAGCACAGATCGGTGACCTTGGCGACCAAGCTTTACGAACGCATGAAAGGTCACGGAGATTTCGGAATAAAACTTTCTCACAGGGATGTTCCCGGAGGAAACAGTTAATGTCATTTTCAACCGATGTCAAGGAAGAACTGATAAAGGCAATGCCACAAAAGCGCCACTGCAGACTGTGTGAGCTGACGGCGATCCTTGCTTTTGCGGGCAAAAGAAACCAAAACTCCATCTTTGTGTATCAGACTTCCGAAACAAAAGCGGCCATAAGAAAATGCTTTACTTTACTTAACAAAACATTTAATATAAATACTGATGTTTTGGGCGAGGATATTGATAAAGACAAGACATTCATTGAATTTGGCAGGGATATTCCCGGAATGGACGAGGTGCTTGACGCCATCGCCCACGAAACGCCGGGTTACCTTCTCACCAATGACTGTTGCAAGCGTGCATACTTAAGGGGGGCCTTTATATCGGCAGGATTCATCAACGATCCCGGCAAGGCGTATCATTTTGAGATCGTCTGCCAGACCGCCGAGGAAGCTTCGATGTTGATGGAGCTTTTGGAGGATTTCGATATAACGGCAAGGAGTACGCTACGCAGAAGGTATTATGTGGTATATGTAAAAGAAGCGGACACGATCCAGGATGTTTTAAACGTGCTGGACGCTCACAAAGCCCTCATGGCTTTTGTGAACGCGCGGATCATGAAGGATGTCAGGAACGACTTAAACCGTCGCAACAATTGTGATGTTTCAAACATTACAAGAGCGGTAAATGCGGGCTCCAAGCAGATCGATGACATACGTCTCATCGATGAAAAAGAAGGGCTTGATGCATTGCCGGAAAGTCTTCGCGACATAGCGGTCTTGCGTCTTGAAAATCCCGAAAGTTCACTCACGGAGCTTGGACAGATGTTGGATCCGCCCGTGGGCAAATCAGGTGTCAACCACAGATTGCGCAAGATAAGTGAATATGCGCAGAAATACCGTAACAAGGAGACAGTTTGATGAGTAAAAAAGATATTACCGTACAGTTACGCGGCGGTCTTGATGCACGCCCGATAGCAATGCTTGTACAGGTGGCAAGCCGTTTTGAGAGTTCCGTTTATATCGAAACTCAGAACAAGCGCGTAAATGCCAAATCCATTATGGGAATGATGAGCCTCGGAATGGCAGAGGGCGAGCAGCTTACAGTCATCGCCGAAGGCGCCGACGAAGAAAGCGCTCTTGAGGCTATCGACAATTATCTTAGCGGATCATGAAAATATTTTTCGTATTCAATCTTCATGCGGGAAAGGGTCTTGTGAAAAGAAACCTTCCCGACATTATCGAGACTGTTTGTGCAGACGGTCATGAAGTGGTCGTGCATCCCACCAGATATGCGCAAGATGCACGGGATATGATCGCATCCCTTCCCGAAGGTGTATATGACCGTATCATATGCGCCGGCGGCGACGGCACGCTTGATGAGGTGGTATCCGGTATGGCATTAAGAAGCGAAAAGCTTCCGATCGGATATGTGCCCGCAGGCAGCACAAATGATTTCGCAGTTTCTTTAGGACTTCCCACAAAGATGAAAGATGCGGCCGCGATAGCGGTCGGCAATAACTTTTTTGATTGTGACAGCGGACGTTTCAACGACCGGTGTTTTGTTTACGTTGCGGCTTTCGGTCTTTTTACCGAAGTTTCCTACGAAACCCCTCAGGATATGAAAAATGTGCTGGGACACGCAGCTTATATAGTTGAAGGCCTTAAGAGACTTCAGGATGTAAAGAGTTATAAGATAAAGGTTACGGTAGGAGAAAAAGTTCTTGAAAAAGAGTTCATCTACGGAATGATCACAAATTCGTCTTCCGTAGGAGGATTTAAGAATATCACGGGTAAAAATGTCGATCTAAGCGACGGCAGGTTTGAAGTGACGCTTATAGAAAAGCCCGCAAACCCGCTTGAGATAAATAACATAATCGCGGCGATGTTCAACAGAGACTTAAAGGCCAAGGGGCTTTATTCTTTTAAGGCTTCAAAGGTGACATTTGAGTGCGATACCGAGGTGCCGTGGACACTTGACGGGGAATTCGGAGGACGCACGGAAAACGCCGTGATCGTAAATGAGAGTAAGAGTATCAGGATATTGGTATAACCCCGAAATAAAATATGCTGACGCGGTCAAAAATTTGTTTTACAAATTTTTGGTCCTTAAAGGGAGGATGCCGGGACAACTCTGTTGGCCCGGCATTTATTATGAAAAAGTTTTATGTAAAATGTTTAGGTGAAATCTGTTTGGTTGTTTCTTTTTATGATTATAATATACACGTTAATAATGTCGAAACAATGTTATGTAAATTAACATTAATCAAACAAAATATGAACAAAATATGAACAATGAAACGAAGAATTAATAAATTACTCGATCGTTATACTCTTTATCACCTGATCTTCAAGCGGTCTGTCGCCCCAGTCGGTGCGCGTCTCGGCAATTTTGTTAACCACATCCATGCCTTCTATGGTCTTTCCGAATGCGGCATAAGCACCGTCAAGATGCGGTGAAGCCTTGTGCATGATAAAGAACTGGGAACCTGCGGAGTCGGGATCGGCGCTTCTGGCCATGGAAATGACTCCTTCGGTGTGTTTAAGATCGTTCTTTACGCCGTTTTGTTCAAATTCACCTTTTATCGAATAACCCGGACCTCCCATTCCGGTTCCTTCGGGATCTCCGCCCTGGATCATGAATCCTTTGATCACGCGGTGGAAGATGAGCCCGTCATAAAATCCCTCATTGCAGAGTTTAACGAAATTATCAACCGTTATCGGCGCAATGTCGGGATAAAGTTCAATTTTTATGACTCCTCCGTCATTCATGGTAAGAGTAGCTATGGGATTAGCAGACATATCAATCACTGACCTCCTGTGGTAAAATGTTAATGTAAAAGAAAATGTTGTTTACACCAGTTGTATGGTAAACGATTTTGAGGCTAAAAGCAAATGAAGATAATACTTAAGCCGGATGATGTCATCATAGATATCGGGACCGACGTTACGTTAACGGGTTGCAATTCGATATCGCTAAGCAAAGATGATGAAACACTGATATTATGTAAGACCGGCGACAACGAATATACGACCGAAGACAAAAGGTTTGTGGTCATCGATCCTTTTGAAACGGAACCCGGATACTTTGTTCATATATATAAGAGAATAAACGGTATTCCCGAGACCATTGCCGTGACAGAGCACCTGATCATCAGGGAAACAACGGAAGACGACGCGGTTTCTTTTGCCGAAATATATAAAGATCCCAAGGCGAGGCGATTCGGGGAAGAGATCGCGGACGGACTCTACATCGACCGTGAGTGGATACGGGAATACCGGAAAAACATTTATGAACTTACCGATACAGGGATCTGGAGCGTGATACTCAAGGAAACCGGCGAAGTGATAGGACGTGCGGGTTTTACGATCGTTGACGGCGCGGCTGAGATCGGATATCTCATCTCGGCAACGTACCGAAGAAAAGGGTACGGCAAGGAGGCGGTAAATGCCTGCATTGAGGCAGCCAAAGAGCGGGGGATCAAAAAGATACGTGCGGTAGTCGACAAAGAAAATAAGGCGTCGATCGCACTGCTTGAGAATCTGGGATTTATACGGGAAGCGTGCGAAAAGGACACTGCTATATATATCAGCAAGATTGAAATATCGAAAGTCTGATGATATACTCGTACCAATAAAGGCATTTAAAGGATTATTATATGGACAGGAAACACATCCTGATAGTGGATGATGATGTAAATATGTTAAAGATGCTTCGTATGTTCCTGCAGGAAGATTACAAAGTATCTATCGTGGATTCGGGAAAACTTGCTCTTGATTTTGTGGTCAAATTTACACCGGATCTTATATTGCTTGATTACATGATGCCGCTTTTTGACGGCCCTCATGTCATGGAGATCTTAAGAAAGCGCGAAGAAACAAAAAAGGTTCCGATACTTTTCTTAACATCGGTTACCGACAGGGATAAGATCATTCAGTGTCTTGCATTAAATCCCCAGGGTTATATCATCAAGCCCGTTTCTCGCGAGGATCTTCTTGCAAGGGTTGCCGAGGTACTGGCAAAATATGACTGAGCACTCAAGCCTTACGCTTGATGAAGGCGTTTCGACGGCGAAGCGCCTTTTGTGATTTTTAGAAAAGATCGGCATTTCGGTGCCGTATAATCAGATAAAGAGGAAACAAAGATGATCAACGAAACTTACAAAAACATGCTTTCGGGAAAATCCGTTATAAGAGAACTGTCCGAATATGCCACGGCGCGCGGCAAAGAGATCGGTTATGAGAATGTGTTCGATTACAGTCTCGGTAATCCTTCCGTTCCGGTAACGGATGATTTCACAAATGCCATGATCGACCTTTTAAAGAACGAAGATCCCATGAAACTTCACGGTTACAGCCCTACAATGGGTAATCCCGAATACAAGGCCGCCGTTGCCGCGTCACTTACAAGGCGCTTTTCACTTGATTACAAACCCGAGCATATATTCCCCACATCGGGAGCTGCGGGCGCCATTGCCCATGCACTCCGTGCGGTGACCGTACCGGGTGATGAAGTGCTTGTTTTTGCACCGTTCTTCCCCGAATACATTCCTTACATCACGGGTACGGGTGCAAAGATCAAGGTGGTTGAACCCGATACCACTGCGTTTCAGATCAATTTTGATAAGCTTGATGAGGCATTGACACCTTCTGTCAAGGCGGTGATGATCAATACGCCCAACAATCCTTCGGGTATCGTATATTCCGAAGAGACGCTTAAAAAACTGGCTGAAATGTTAACGGAAAAGTCCAGGGAATTCGGCTTTGACATTTTCCTTATATCAGACGAACCCTACAGGGAAATCGTGTTTGACGGTATCAAGTGTCCTTATCCTGCGGCATTTTATGACAATACCATCACCTGCTATTCTTTTTCAAAGTCACTTTCGCTTCCGGGAGAAAGAATAGGATACGTTGCAGTAAGTCCCAGGATCCCCGAAGCTGCCACGATCGCCATGATGTGCGGTCAGATTTCAAGAGGTACGGGACACAACTGCCCGTCGTCGATCATCCAGCTTGCGGTGGCACGCGTGATCGACGAGACCTCGGATCTTTCGGTATACGAAAAGAACATGAATCTTATATATGATGAACTTAAAAGTCTTGATTTTGAAGTGGTGCGTCCCGGCGGAACATTTTATATCTTCCCCAAAGCCTTGGAAGACGACGCGGTTGCTTTTTGCAAAAAGGCGCTTAAATACGACCTTGTGCTCGTGCCCGCAGATTCGTTTGCATGCCCGGGATACTTCAGAATGGCTTACTGCATAGATACCGGGAAGGTGGAGAGATCGCTTGAAGCCATCAGAAAATTTGTGAAAGGGGAATACAGATAATGAACAAGACCGGGCTTGTGCTCGAAGGCGGCGGCATGAAAGGCATATACACCGCGGGAGTGCTTGACTTTTTCCTGGACAAAAAACTTTCTTTTGACAATATATACGGCGTGTCGGCAGGCGCTTGTACCATGGCGAGTTTCATATCCGGTCAGCGCGGACGCGGTTATGAAGTCATGACCGATTATCTGAACGACAAGCACTATATGGGACTTTACAGCTTCTTAACGACCGGTGATATTTTCGGCGCGGATCTGAATTACAACCTTGTGCCCAATTACTTAAACCCCTATGATTACGAAGCTTTCAACAATTATAAGGGCAATGCCTATGCGGTCGTTACCGACATCGAATCGGGTGAGGCCGTTTACAAAAAACTCGAAAACATGGAAAAGGATATAGAATATATCCGAGCTTCCAGCACGCTTCCTCTTGTTTCCAGGAACGTTAAGATCGACGGGCACGTATATCTTGACGGCGGGATCGCAGATTCCATCCCGATCCGTAAGAGTATCGAAGACGGCAACACCAAAAATATCGTGGTGCTCACAAAACCCGTGGGATACTATAGAAAACCCGAAAAGACGGGGGCGGCCATTAAATTAAGATACCTTAAGTATCCAAAAGTTTATGAACTCATGAAAAACCGCCATATCAAATACAACGAGACGCTTGAGTTCGTCGAAAAAGAAGCTGAGGCCGGGAGGCTTTTCCTGATCCGCCCACAGCACAATCTTGAGATCTCGCGCCTTGAAAAGGATGTTGACAAGCTTCGCGAACTTTACGACGAAGGTTATCATGAAGCCGAGGCTTTATATGAGCCACTGGCGAAATATCTTGCCGATTGATGACCGACCGGTATTGACAACGCGTAATTTTTGGTAATTCACAGGATATCCCATGCGTTCATTTTATTCAAAACATCAGCGTTTTATTAACGCATTTTTGCCTGCATTAATACCTGTAACGGTCTGCTTGTTAAGGGCTCTTGTTGCAAAACGGAGTCTTTTTGATGTGTGGTTTTGCGGGTCAAACTGGCAGGATGAACTGTATTATTGGCAGCTTACAAACGATGTGATCCATTTTGGCGTCCCGCAGGGATATTTTGGATTTAACGAATCATCCGCGCAGATCCTTTCGTTTTCGGCATGGTCTCCGTTTTTACTGATCTTCTGGGTGCTGCCGGGGCTTATTTTCGGATGGGGATTTTTGTCTCCGGTGATCTTTAATATAGTTCTCTTTTCGATAGCTCTGTTTATATTTGCTTATCTTGTTAAGCCACGCCCTTTCAACACATTGCTGTTGGGGTTGCTGCTTTTTGTCATGACTCCCCTTTCGAGATTTTTGATGTCATGCATGGCGGAAATACAGGTGATCTCGGTACTCATTGTGTTCCTGGGATTTTCTTTTGCCATGTACGATTCGTACAAACGATCATATCTTGTCGGGGCGATGATATTGTTATCGCTTATGACTCTTATGCGTCCTTATCTTGTGATGTTTCTCGTGTTTCCGACCGTTGCACTGTTTAAACACGGCAAAAACCGTATCGTTCCCGGTGCGGTCGGTGTGATCTCACTTGTTTTATATCTTCTTGAAAACAAGTTTTTCGCGCCAAAGTATTTTGACGATTATTTCAGGACCGACTGGATAAAGTCGTTTTTTACCGACGGGCTTAAAGCCGGCTTTTCCAATATGTTTGCAAGCATCAAAAACTTCGGAAGCCAGATCCTTGGTCTTGTGTGGCCCGGTATCCGTTACGGTAAGGACGGGATCGCTGCTTACTACGGCGTATTTGTGGCTTTCACCGCCATCTTTATCGCACTTTCCGTAATATCAGTCAT
>Ga0310691_10007070_pt1 | contig 11804 bp, 12 predicted proteins | sample 176DNAGHGlowgp2_FD_203887 | JGI IMG/M metagenome (GOLD analysis project Ga0310691, IMG submission 203887) | Sheep rumen microbial communities from Palmerston North, Manawatu-Wanganui, New Zealand - 1766 DNA GHGlow gp2 (v2) (version 2) | ecosystem: Host-associated > Mammals > Digestive system >... | reverse complement strand
CAGCACATATAAAAATTATCATCAATGAAGGACAGATTTTATAAATCATATAACACATAATAACTAGAGCACAAATACTCCCGTAAAAACAAGCAAAAAAATTACCTAAAGAGGAGGAAGCGGCAATAGTACGTCTGGTTAAATCAATTTTCTCCCAAACATCTCCGGCCGTATTTTTATGCCAAAAGGAAAAATTTTTACCAAGCATAAGCTTAAATAATTGATGTCTTATGGATATACTGGCAGGGTTTATGCAACGATAGTGCATAATAAGCCAGTAGGCCAGTTCAAGGACAGAAGCGGCAATCGTTAAGATAAGAAGTTTTGTAAATAATTCCGAAAAGGTATCATAAACAACAGCTTTTTCTAATGGAGAATTAATCAGATTGATAATTTGAGAAATATACCACGGAATAAGCACGCCGCATATAGCAGAAATGGTATATAAAACCATGACAAATAAGAGCAAACCATAGTAAGGTTTTAAGAAATAGTGTGTAAAATTTTTAGGGGAGGATAGTGCTTCTTTAATCATGTTTATGTTCCTCTAATTGCTGTAACTTCCAAAATTTTGCAAAAGCACCGTTTTTTTCTAATAGTTCGTTAAGTGAGCCGTCTTCAATAATCTTTCCATGCTCTAAAACAATAATCCTATCCATGTTTTTTAAGGTAGAAAGCCGATGCGCAATGGCAATAACTGTCTTGTTTTGAATAATCTTTTCAATGGACTTCTGAATATAGGCTTCAGATTCGCTATCTAAGGCAGATGTGGCCTCATCAAGAATAAGAATGGGCGCATTTTTTATGAGAGCTCTTGCAATAGAAAGACGTTGCCTTTGCCCACCGGAAAGCTGATTATCTCCGCTAAGCAGGGTATTATATTTGTTAGGAAGGGCAGTAATAAAATTATGTGCATAAGCTTTCTTTGCGGCATTGATAATTTGTGCTTGTGAAGCAGTAGGTTTACCGTATGCAATATTTTCAGCGATGCTGCGCTCAAATAAAGTTGTTGCTTGCGCAATATAACTTATATTTTCGTGTAAACTTTGTTGCGTAACAGTGCTAATATTTTGACCATCAATAGTAATCTCGCCTTTTTGAATATCATAAAATCGTTGAATAAGGTTAATCAAAGTGCTTTTACCCGAGCCGGACATTCCGACAATTCCAATTTTTTGTTTGGGTTCAATAGAAAGCGAAAAATTTTTGAAAATGGGTTTCTTTCCCTCGTAGCCGAAGGTAATATTTTTAAAGTCTATAGCCCCCTTTTTAATTTTGAGTGATGTTGCTTTAGGACTATCTTTAACATCATGCGGTGTAGAAAAGGGGATAAGGTTAGTTCTTATTTCTTGGACAACACCGCTAAATGTCACAGCCCGCATAAGCACAATGTTGATATGCATAATAACATCTTTAAGCAACAAAAAGACCAAGACAAGCTGGGCATTATTTATTTGTTCTGCCTGCCAGAGCTTAAAGCCGTAAAGAAGCATAAGAATGTAGAAAATACCAAAATAAAGTGTTTGCCCATAACCTAAACAAGATTCTATAGTAACAGATTTTTGAGTAATATCCGTTTCTTTTTTGATGTTCTTAAGTGCGCGGGAACACTCGTAAGAAAGACCGTTAAAAATACGTACAAAAAAATTATTTTGTAAAGCATCAATCATGTTGCCGGCAAGTTTATTGCGAGCCTCTGCCATTTGTGCTCTGAGACTGATAGACTTTTTCCCGACATGGATAAAAATAGCTAAAGAAATAATAAGAGCAAAAAGAAAAGCAAAGGCAAACCGCGTATCAACCAGCAAGAACATAAAAAATGTAAAGAGCAATTCTAAAACCGAAAAGATATAATACAAAGAAGCACCGTAAAAATCAGCGGTTGTACCTGCAAGAGCATAGCTTTTATTGGCGAGCGCACCAGCCATATTATTGGCAAAAAAATTTACAGAGTGCCTGCTTAGATATAAAAATAAATCGGCATTAAGTTGCTGAAAAACAAGCGGTTCAAATTTGACCTTTGTAAAATAGTCTTTTAGAAAACCAAATACCTCTGCCAATATTTTACATAAAATCATCAAAATAAAACAAAGAATAAAAGAGGTCTTGATATCTGCAAAAGAAACATCTGTACCAAATAGTCCGACTAATTTTGAAAAGGCATAAGGAACAAGTTTATCCGCCAAAATGCCGGCTAACAGAAAAAACACAATCAGCGCAAATAATCCCTTATTGCGCCAAGCGTACATCAGCATAAACAGATACGGATTTTTCGGAAACGGTTTCATCTTATACCCATAGTTTAAAATCACTTAAAGCGTAACCGAAATTCGTTATTTTTTATTTAATAAGAATTAGCCAAAAAATTATTGACTTTTAGACAGAAAACAAATATAACAGAAATACTAAAAATATTATTGTATAACCCTTTAAATTTTTAAGTCATGGAAAAAAAGATTCTTCTCTTTAATTATTTTGTGAAGAAGGTCATGGAAAAAGAGAAAGAACTCTTAGGCCTTCAAGATGACAAAGCAGCCCTGCTGGCTGTAATATTCTCTAAGTACGGTGTCCAGCATCGCAGTGCCAGTGGCTATAGTGCAGAAACTGCGTATGTACTCAATCCCAAGTTTGCGCAGGAGTTGTTTATTCTTCTCTGTTCCAATGCCGAGAAGAGTGGCGACAACCTGAAGCAGGCGTTCAACTTCGTTGGAATCAAGCGCTATGAGTGGGGAGATGAGCTGCAAGACATTCAGGACAAGGATATTACCTACCACCTGAACAACAACCTCTTCCCTTACACCGGCAAAGAGATTAATCGCGAACTCTATGCCAAGCTGCTACCGCAGATGAGTGAGGATGAGTTGAACAACACTCTCTCAAGGATTGCACCGGTGTTCGGTCGTAAGCCGTGGCTTCCCGCATTACAACAGCCGGAGCCTTGCGTAGAAACGGAGATGATTGACCGCGCATGGAACAGAATGCTAGAGCATGAGGGTTTCCTCTCTATGTTGAAGCCTTCCGGCAAGCAGAACTACCGTGGCCAGAGTGTACCCTACGCCCGCTATTCCGAGCATCTCTACACTTTTCTGGGGCAAGAGTATTGAGCCTTAGAAACTGTAACCTATTAAAGACCGTCGCATTTGCGGCGGTTTTTGATTTTTTAAAGAAACGAAATATTAAGCAAACTGAAATAGAATAATTAAGGAAGAGGAGTGCTTTGCATGAAAAAGATTTTAATTTTGCTTTTTTTATTCTTTGTGGTCGTTCCGGCAATGGCATCAGACAGCTATGTCGTTTTTAACGTTAAAACATTAGTATATCATAAACCGAGTTGCATGGCTGCTCGCCGTTGTACCAAGAGCTGTGTCAAAATGCCTAAAGCTAAAGCCATAGAACGCGGCAGACCATGTGAAATCTGCGGCGGGTGAGACTTGTAATATTAAGGAAAAATAAATGATTAATGTCAAAGAAGTACAGCAAATTGTAAAAGATATTGATTACAGTAACATAAACTCGGAAATAGCCTGGCAAATTGAATTGATAATAAAATTGAGAGAAAAACTAGATAAATCGTATAATGTAATCCCTGAAAAATCACTAAAATCAAAAGATATTAAAAAGGAAATAGATATTGCAATACATGAAAACAATAATCCTAAAATTGCAATTGAACTAAAAATGCCGCAGAATGGAGCATATCCTTATCTCATGAGCCAAGCGATTATTGATATAGAATTTTTAGAAAAATTAGTTGAGGAATATAATTATCAAAAAGGATATTTTATATTTTTAACCAATAATAAGCCTTTCTGGTCTAGCACAAGAAAAAAACAACAGCAATTACCAGAAGTTTATGATTATTTTAGGAATGGTAAGAAACTAAGTGGAAAAATAAAATTTCCTCTATATGCGAAGTTAGGAGATAATCATCATATTAAGGGATGTTATAAGATTAATTGGGAAAATGACATGGTTGATAAGAATAGGAGATACTTTATTATCGAGATAAAAAGAAAAACATCTTCCCAAAACACTACTAAGAAACGCTGAGTACATTCAGTAATTTAAAACAAAAAAAGCACCTCAAAGAGGTGCCGACTTCCATCTTAACTGGCGGGAGCGACGGGGCTCGAACCCGCGACCCCATGCGTGACAGGCATGTATTCTAACCAACTGAACTACGCCCCCATCAGAACAAACAAACTTATAGCTTGCAAAATTCATAAATGCAAGCACTTTTTTTATTTTTCGTGCTTTTTTTCGTAAATTAGGGCTTGCTTGAGTTTTGCCGGAATTTTTATACCACGCACTTCCGGCACGTTTCTTTCATAAGCCAACCACTCATCTTCTTGATAATCCGTTACAATATCCCGGTTTTCTTTAATAAGCCAAACCCTTAAATCTTGTCTTAAAAAATAAACACCACCCAATGTCATGCCGTTAAAATCAGCTTTTTTCAAATCTGCCAGTAAAGTGTGTAACTGATTTGCCTCCGGCATATAAACATTGCCAGAAATATCCGAGATAAGCCGAGCTAAAATATAAAACTTAAGTTCATCATGCCAGGCCATGAAAGCGGTATAATCAAACGAAGCCCCCGAAATTCCCCACAAATGCACCTTGTCAGCAATAGTTTTTTCTACAACATCTTCAATAAAATCACGAGTTTTTTGTAGGTTTTCTGCCGCCAAGCATAAACGCTCTACGCTAATTCCCGCCTTTTCTTCAAGAATAGGTAGGAACTTTCGCATTTTTACTCTCAAAAAATCTTCACATTTGTTGGATTCATCTTCTACCCATGCAATATTCTTTTCCTTAAGGTAATGTTTCAAAACATCCGGATGTGTCTTAAGCAACGGACGCAAAATCTTAATGCCGTTACGTTCAGACATATCTTTAATGGCCGATAAACCAAACAAACCGCTTCCCCTCTCCAAACGCATTAAAAATGTTTCAGCTTGGTCAAAGAGATGGTGGGCAATGGCTAAATACTCAATCTGATGTTCCTTGCACCACGAACAAAGCAAATCATAGCGTGCAAGCCTTGCTTGCTCCTCAATGCCGGTAACGGGCTTATCACCAACCCATGTTAAAATATGGTGTTCAATATCAAACTGTTTCATAACTTCTGCCACATATTCAGCCTCTTTCCGAGATGTTGGGCGTAACCCATGATCAACCGTTAACGCAACAAGGTGATATTGCGGCAATTCTTCTTTTATTAGCAGGGCTAAAGCTAAAGAATCAGCCCCACCGGAAACCCCGACAGCCAGTGTTTTCGTTTGAATTGAGTGTTTGCTTAAAAAGTCTTTAATCAGTTGCAACTCAAAGCCTTTGCTTCTTCTTGTGCACGCTTAGAAATATCCGGACTAACTCTGCCGAATATTGTTGGGATATTGGTAAAAGCCGTGCAAGCTTCTTCCTTTTTACCTAATCCTTTCATTGAAAGGCCGAGTTTTAACAAGCAATCCGGTCCTTTAGTTCCTTCCGGATATTTGCTGTATCCGTCCTTAAATGCAACAGCCGCTTTAGCAAAATCTTGCTTTTTATAATAAACTTCGCCAAGCCAATATTGAGCATTTCCGGCCAAAGTATCTTTCGGATAAGAGCCTAAAAACTGTGTAAATTTGGTTTCAGCCTCATCAAGCTTATTTTCCTTCAAATCATTTAAGGCCTGTTCATACAAATCTTTCGGAGCAACCCCTTCCGGTGCTTTAGCAACCGGTGCAGATGATACGGCAGGTCTGCTGTTATTTGCTTGTGGAGTCGGTGCGACACCGCCTTGACGTTTCATTTGAGAAAAACGAAGTTCAATATCTTTATCAATCATCTCCATTTTTTTCTCTAGAGTGCTCAGGCGATATTCAATATTTTCAACTTTGCCGTTCATATCGCGTATCATTTGGTCGTATTCGCCCATACGAACCTGAACATTAGAAACAGATTCTTGCGGCGCAGTTGTATCATTTTTCTCTCTATACAACTGGCGTTGTAAAACAACAATGTCATCTTTAAGCTGGTTAATTTCTTGTCTTAAAGCATAATCTTCAGCAGAAGCATTAAACGCAGGCAACGCAAATAGCAAACCGAAACAAAGTAAATAAGCCTTTTTCATCTCTCTACCCAATATGTAATTAAACCTCTCTAAAATATATTCTAAATATTTTATAACTCAACAAAAAAAACGTACCCTTGCGGATACGTTTTTTGAAACTTTGTCAAATTAAAAAATTACTTGCTTAATTCAACAACTGTTACGCCACGACGGCTCTTTGCATAAGCTTCTTCGGTATCACCCGGGAAAGCATATTCCTTGCCGTAAGAAACGGTAGCGATTCTGTTAGTAGCAATACCTTGAGATACTAAGTATTGTTTAACAGCTTCAGCACGACGCTCACCTAAAGCCAAGTTGTATTCAGCAGTACCTCTCTTATCGCAGTAACCTTGAATAACAACATTTACTTTTTCATGCTTCTTCAACCAAGCTGCTTGAGAATCAAGAGCTGCAACGGCTTCAGAAGACAAAGCAGAGCTATCAAAAGCAAAGTAAACAGTAGTATCTGCATTTTCAGCAAACTCACGAGCGAGTTTAGACTGGCAATCGCTGCCACCAAACCAACTGCTTGTTGTAGAACAGCCGGAGAGTGCAAAAACGATGCAAAGCAAGCTTAAAAGTTTTTTCATTATATTTTCTCCATATGGTTAAAAATTTCAGTTGCCTAATAGGGTTCCCTAAAATCAACTAGACAGAGTTAAGTTAAGCAATAAAAGTAAATTTTTCAATAACAATCTCAACTTTTTGTGTATAAAACAAAAGATTTATTTATGTTTTTTTCAAAACTTTAGTTCTAAAGCCCGTAATTTTTCAAAATTTGCTCTCTTTGCGTGTCAATATCGAAGTTTGGCTGAACATTTAATTGCGGAGCGATTCGCTTAATGATATTTGCACCTGTCGGCACGGCATTCCAACCTGAAGTCACAAATCCGTAAGTTTCCTTTAATGCCTTTGGATAATCAAGAATAACCATAACTGCATACTTCGGATCATTGATAGGAAAAGCGGAAACAAAAGATGTCATACTTTGTCCTTGGATATACCTTCCGTTTTTACCGAGCTTATTAGCTGTACCGGTTTTTCCGGCAATATCATAACCATCAATATTAGCTTTTTTAGCAGAACCGAAAATAACCACATCTCTTAAAAGTTTACGCATATCCATAGAAGTTTGATGAGAGATAACACGTCTTGTTTTCCGCTCACGATGCTCTTGAATAAGTGTCGGCGGTGTATAAAGTCCACCGTTCAATATAGCCGAAAATGCCGTAATAATATGAATAGGCGTAACCGAAATACCATATCCGAATGCGGTAGTGGCAACGGTATCATCACGCCAACTTTTCTCCGGCGGATATTGCGGGCGGCCTTTTTCATTGATTTCTAAGTTTTCAATCTTATCAAAAAAGCCCAAGTTCTTAAAAAATTGGATACGAGGCTTCTTTCCGACTTTAAGCGCCATCAATGCAGAAGCGATGTTAGAAGAGTAAATCAACGTTTCACCGACAGAAAGCCACTTTGCCGGTACGCGGAAATCAGTAATTTTATGCCACCCCATTTTTAGCGGCTTTGTCGCATCAAATTTATCGGTAATTTTAATCTTGCCGCTATCAAGACCAAGGGCTGTGTTAAACACCTTAAATACCGAACCGGCTTCATAAATACCTAATGTCGCAAAATTAAATTTAATATCTGGGTCGGTAAATTCTCGTTTGTTTAAATCATAATCAGGAATGGAAGAAAGTGCAATAATTTCAGAAGTATTAATATCCATAACAATAGCGGTGGCGCGCTCTGTCATAAATTTTTCTTTGGCCTTAATCAGTTCATCACGCACAGCATATTGAACACCTAAGTCTATAGTTAACCGCAAATCTTTGGTAGAAGTGTTTAGTCTGCTGTTCATAGATTTTTCTAAGCCGGCAATACCCTCGCCGTCTATATCTGTGTTGCCGAGAACATGTGCCAGAAGTTCTTTTTGCGGGTAAACTCTGACTTCGCTTGGTTCAAACTCTAATTCAGGGAAACCCAATGCGTTAACTTTAGCTTGTTGTTGCGGCGTGATGTTACGCTTCAAATAGGCAAATTTTGATTTACGCGTGAGGATAATGAGGAAGTCTTCATATTTTGTTTCAGGGAAGACTTCCGTAAGTCTTCTTGCGATAGCCTTCGGATTCGTTATTTTATGAGGGTGTGTCGTCAAGTTAACGGTCGGCAAATTTGTGGCAACAACAATACCGTTTCTATCTGTGATATTTGCTCGTCTGACCGGGGCAATACCCTTAATGCGCGGGCGATAATAGGCAACACTTTCTTGGTGGAATTTAATGCCGTTAACTAAGCAAACATCAAAAATACGCACAATTATAACAGCATAGACAATAAGAAAAAGAGCCAGAATAAAAAATATTCTGCTACGACAAACCTGTACGGCTTCATCTTCTGTTTCCCAACCGAAACCACCGGAAGAAAAATAAATTTCCTGTCCGGGGGTATAGGTAACAGTATTTTTTTTCTTTTTTGATAAACTAAGTCTGACCACTTTCTTCTCGTTATCCAGATTATCTTTCCGAACTAACGAGTTTCCTCAAATTACTGCTGTTTTTGGCAAACATTTTCGGATTCCCCATCAATTCGCCCTCTAATGGTAACGCAGAATAGTTAATAATTTGTTCAGGTTTTATAAAATCTAGCGAAATATATTTTCCGGCCAAAGCTCTTAATCTTTCCGGATTATTCAATTCACTCCAGTCAGCCTCCAAGATATGAATATCGCGTATGTCATTCTCAATATTTTGGTTAATTTGCGCCAATTCCTTTTCCAAGTTTTGTACTTCATTGGTCAAAACAAAGTAGTATGAGCCGATAACAATGGTAATTAAACACCATAAAACAGATATTGCGGTTTTAACGTTACTCATTATTTAGTTCCTTTCTTTTAATGGCGTATCTGAGTTTAGCTGAACGCGCGCGCGGATTAAGCGCACATTCAACTTCTGTTGGAGAAATAGCTTTTGATATAAAAGCAAATGCCTTACCGGTATCAGGTAAAGCGGAATCTTTACTATATCTGGATATATGAACTTTTTTTTCTGCATTTTGGCTGAAGAAATTTTTAACAATTCTGTCTTCCAAAGAATGAAAATCAACAACGACCAAACGTCCTTCGGCACAAATTCGTTCTTTTGCACCGATAAGACCATTCTCAAGTTCTTTTAATTCATCATTAACAGCTATGCGAATAGCTTGGAATGTTCTTGTTGCAGGGTCAATTAAACCGGAGTGCTTCGGCATAACCTGATAAATAATATCAGCCAATTCTGTTGTGGTTTCAATTTCTTTTTTTGTGCGGTATTCAACAATTTTGGCGGCAATTTGACGAGATTTTCTCTCTTCACCATAAAGGTATATCAAATCAGCAAGCTCTTTTTCCCCATAGGAATTTACAATATCTTTGGCAGAAACCCCGCTCATAGACATACGCATGTCAAGTGGCGCCTCTTTAGCAAAAGAAAAGCCGCGGAAGCCGTCATCCAGTTGCATAGATGAAACACCGATATCAAAAACGACCCCGTTAACGGTCTCTTTAATCAAATCCTTGAAATTACCAAAATTACCGGCTCTAAACTCAAAACGTTGACCATAATTTTTTTTCAATTCATCTGCGCGTGGTTTAACGCTGGGATCTCTATCAAGTGCGATAACTTTACAATTTGCTGTTTTTAAAATAGCCTCGCTGTAACCGCCGTTACCAAATGTCGCATCAACATATACCTCGCCATCTTTCGGTGCCAGGTACATCAGCACTTCATCAAGCATAACCGGAATATGGCGAACAGTTTGCGACATTATTTCTCCTCCATTTTAAGAGAGGGGCGATTCGTTTTAATCTTTTCTCTGATGCGAGCTTCTTCTTTTGCCCAATTTTTTTCGCTCCAGATTTGAAATTTACGTCCCTTGCCGACAAAAACAGCCGAATCGGTAATTTCTGCGTGTTTTAACAGTTTTTCTGAAAGCATAATCCGCCCGGTACTGTCAAAAGTATAGCGTTTTGCATCACCAAAAATAAGGTTTGTTAAGTCATCTTGAGTTTCTGAGAAGAAGTCAGTGCTGTTTTCTATTTCTGTTGCAAGTTTTTCCAGCAAATCTTCTGTACAACCTTCTATACAAGGGGTTGTTAAACTTCTGTAACACACGATTTCCGAGCCGAGTTCCTTAACAATAGAGCGATAATCAGCCGGAAGCGAAACCCTGCCTTTGGCATCTACTTTATTGATAACTGTATCTAAAAACAGAAAGGTTTTACGCATTTAACCGACTCACTCCTATGTACATATTGACTATGGTATATCATGGTATTTTATGGGAATCAATGGAAAAATATAAAATTTTATCATTTTTTTAACTTTTTTATGGAAAAGGGCGAAAAAATCGGTTTTTGCGATTCGTATTTGTGGATAAACCTGTGAATAAACAAAAACGACTCCTAAAAAGGAGTCGCTTAGCAAAAGAAAGCTAAAGATTATATCAGCTCTTAAACAATAATATCATATTGCAGTTATTTTTCTCACCTATGCAAAGTTTACATGCTTCCAAAATCTCACCCGGTGTTAGTGAAAAAAGGCACTTTTTATCTTGTCCGCAATAATCCTTTCCATAAGCAAAGACTCTATTTGCAGCTTGATCTGTACCAGTTTCATAAATTTTAACTTGGTAAATAACTTCATGGTACTGCTTAACAAAATCAGAAATAATACGCTGGCAAAGCCTTATATCTTCGGTTTTAATTTTAGAACGTGTTTTCGCTTGTGTAAGCCCGATGCTAAAGTCAAGATATTGTCCGCTAACAGAGTACAAAGTAACCTTGCGATGAAAATAACCATCATATAGAGTGTTATTGCTTCTGCTCCAATTTTTTGGAAGCCAGCCTGTATCATCAAATATTTTTGCAAATTGAACGGATGTCTTTGCTTTTTTTGCACTATTCATAAAGAATGAGCTATGTTCTAACGCATGGTTTAGAATAAGAGAATAATCACCTATTAAACGACTAATCCGATATTCGCTCATGGCTTTATTATATCCGGATATTCCTGCAACGGATAATACGCCGACTATTGCTAACACACCAAGCGTTTCTATCATGGAACGTCCTGATTGATTGATCAAATACATATTTAACAACTCCCATTTAATAAAATAAAAGTCGCTAAAAAGCGACTGGAAGTTGGAAACTACAGCAAGATAGTGCGACATATTGACTGAAATATAGCTTATTTTGCCGCCTTCCAGTCATATAAAACTAGAAAGCGTGCAAATGTTTCGTCTTTACACGGGCAGACGCTTGCTGAAAGGTTTCCACACCTCAGTTCAGAACTCCTGAACTTACGTACAGTCTATAAAATTTAGGTGCAATGTAAAGTTTTTTTTGAAAATACGTACAAAAAAGCACCCATGAAGGGTGCTTCAAAGAAACAGATTAAAGATATAAGCACTATATCATTGCCATACCGCCATTAACATGAATGGTCTGACCGGTAATATATTGTGCTTCATCAGAAGCTAAGAAAGCAACAGTGTTTGCAATATCCTGTGCTTCACCGAGCTTTCCTTCCGGAATCTTGCTGAGCAACTGCGCTTTAACATCATCCGGTAATACATCTGTCATCGGTGTGCGAATAAATCCCGGTGCAATAGAGTTAACAGTAATGCCACGAGAGCCGACTTCTTGAGCCAAACACTTATTCAT